>Ga0209187_1003497_pt1 | contig 13011 bp, 21 predicted proteins | sample BantaG_FD_187430 | JGI IMG/M metagenome (GOLD analysis project Ga0209187, IMG submission 187430) | Marine algal microbial communities from Bantry Bay, Ireland - BantryBay_4 metaG (SPAdes) (version 2) | ecosystem: Host-associated > Algae > Red algae > Unclassified | place: Bantry Bay, Ireland... | reverse complement strand
AGGAGGAAAACCCCGCCCCGCGGTAAGCAAAAGCAGCTCGCAGCTTCTCCTTCTTCGTGGCGTGCGTGGCCGCCGCGACCTTACCTTGGCGGCTGGCAATTGCCATGATATTGTCCATGTCCATGCCCGCGTAGCTGGGAGTGGAGGTAACCCCCGCGCCGCTTGATCCCGCCATCGTCCCGTCGCGTCCCACGACTGAGGGATGTGCCGTGTGATGCGCCTTTGCTGCCGCCTTCTGAATGCGGTGGTCGTCGTCCTTTTCCGCGTAGCGCTTCTGAGCGGCCTCCTGCGCTTTCGTGACGTAGGCGTCCGTCATAGACGGAGAAGTGCACACCATCACGGCGGCTGAAATGACAAAGTTGCGCTTGTGGCGGAAGACAAGTTTTCCCTTCTCGGTGCCCTGCAAAAAAAGAGCCAAGCGAGACCATTAAAATTCCACATGTGAGAAACACACACAGACCCATTACAGAAGAAGCATGAAGTCCCGTCACAGTCAGACAACGCTCCAAAACACGCACAAACCAACGTGTACCCCACCACATGTCTTGAGGCCCGGATTGAAACCGTAGTCAAAGCTGTCCTTCTCGTAGAGCGCCTCGTACTTGATCGTCATGGCCACGTGCCCGTCCTCGACGCAAAGGTCACAGTGCATGACACCAGCGCCTTCTTGAGTTGAACACGTCCCGGTGTGGCGTGACGTAGCGGTAAGCACGGGGCTCCGCTGACTCGGGCGACAGGGGCCCTCAATCGTGACCATATCACAATTGCGAGCATCGTGCTTTGCTCCGCCATCCTACGACTGGTGGCCGCAAAGAAGGTCCACTTGCCCAGCCAAGATGGTAGAACAACTGTCTGTAAACGTGGTCCCTGTAAACGCGCGGCTGGACCGCCCCCCTCCCAGTCCCTTCAGGGCAGGAATTGTCAGGAGATGCCAGACATGGACGCTGATGGTGCGGAAGCCTGTCATTTCTGTCACCATTCCGGGTCATGTACACTGAAAGTGGTCTGCGCCCATCCTAGAAGCACCCACAGTCGTCGTGGCGTTCACCGTGTGCACACGGATGTCCGACGAGGCACCTTCCTGATTCCCATCTTCGGTCACAGCCTTCATCGGTGTACACTACTTCCTATGCGTACTAGTCTCCACGCACTGGACGCTTCCATGCGTGTGAAGAAGGCCGATTGACCGATTCAGGTTTGACTGGACCTCTTCGTTATAGCACGTCGGCTTCTTCCTTATATTGGGCGTTCTTAGCCACCGTCCGATAGGTTTTTTGTACGACTTTCTTCCTTTTTTGTGCGGCTTGCCGTTTTGTACGGCTTGTGGTGCGGGCTTCGTGTGTAGTGGACCAGTCAGTGCTTAAAGGTATTGTCTCTCTTTCCAGGCCGTGGCTTTCACGTGCCCGCCGCTCTCTTTCGTAGGATGCTGATCGTGAGAATGTGTGCGTCACACTGCCTTTAAAAAGCAACAGTTTCTGTAACTAGCAGGGTCCTCTAGGTCACTTAACGTCGATCGCAGAGGCTTGGTGCATGCGTGCCAGGGTTCAGAGCCCTATTCTTCGCTGGCATTGTTTGGTCGCATTCTGTCTATGGCGAATGTTGAACCAGGAGAGGCCCATAACCACGTCTGTACGACGGAGGGCAGACCGCCAACGCAGACCAGATACGCGATGCCTCTGACCGTCACGAGTCCTGAGCATTCTAAGTGCTGGTCTAAGGCTGGTGCATGCTTCTTCTTCGACACCGACAGCAGCAGGCACTTCAAATCGCCGGAGGCGCCCGCATGGTTCAGAACCGAATACTACTTCATTCCGGCTCGACGCCAGGCATGAGACAGGAGGGACGACACAGCGCAATAAAATACAGCTGCCTCGGTCACAAAGAACCTCATCCGAACTGATCTTTGTCGTCGTCTCTACACTAAATATTCTGCCAACCAACCATGGAAGAGGAACACCCCGACCACTAGAAAATGATACTGCTTCAACACAGATGAATCAGGAGGACCGATCTTCCCGCACAGGCCCTCCATGATCCTGCAGACCAGGTTCTCGGACGTGACCACAACGACAGCGGCCTCCCCTCATCCTGCATCTAAAGACATAGCCAGACCCGCATCACAGGTGGTCTTCGGTGAGTCGAAAAGAGTCCCAGAGAGACGGAGCGCGCCCGGCAAAGAAACTGTGGCGACGGCCCTGGAACAGCCATGCACACAAAATAATGAAAACACGAGGCCCTCTAGTGTCGCGGGCTACCATCTTTCTGTTCATCAGACGTCGTCGCACGCTTGGAAGCGTGCGCCTCACTGCACCTGCCCAGGAATGCACAGGAAGTCGTGTACACGGATGAAAGCTGTGACAGAAGATGGGAATCAGGAAGGTGCCTCGTCGGACATCCGTGTGCACACGGTGAACGCCACGACGACTGTGGGTGCTTCTAGGATGGGCGCAGACCACTTTCAGTGTACATGACCCGGAATGGTGACAGAAATGACAGGCTTCCACACCATCAGCGTCCATGTCTGGCATCTCCTGACAATTCCTGCCCTGAAGGGACTGGGAGGGGGGCGGTCCAGCCGCGCGTTTACAGGGACCACGTTTACAGACAGTTGTTCTACCATCTTGGCTGAGCAGGGTGCCATCAGACAACTGGTACGGGGTGGGTGACACCGGGCCTGAAACCGGCTGCTCCACAGGAAATCGGCCACTGGTGCCCCGCCGTGATGAGTACGTGGCGCTCATCTGACTCCGACAGCGAGGGGCCGACGCATCTCTTTCTCGGTCCGCTCTCCTTTTCACGTAGTGGCCGCCTGGCCGCTCTCCGCTTACGTCACAATAGAGCATGTCTGTCACATGCCTTCCTTTTGCAGGAAAAGGGGAACGAATGAAGCCGAGCGACAATTTTATTGGAGTGCCGGCCGCATCTTTGCCCGGCACGGCAGTTTTCGCCATCCCAGGTGCGATGTTTCAGGCCCTCGGTAGAAGTTCGGTTAGCAAGAGCAATAAGCTATCGCGTCTCAAACGCGCACGTCCATTGTGTCCGAGAGGAGGCAGGTGAGGGGGGGCAAAAGGGTGCTGACAGATGGGCGCGGCGGGATGGATCTGTGAATCAAGGGCGGCTTGTCGTCGAACTGAATGCACGGTGCTTCGTATTGGGCGCACGGCAGGTTGTGTGAACGTCAGCATTGCGTTGGTTTTGCCAGTTGTCTTATGCGGGGCCATTTTGTGTGGCCGTAGGCCGGGCGCCACTGAACGCATCTGTTGCCTTCCTCATGAACTCACGGCTCGCAACACACAGGGAACTGCGCTCTCGTCTCGAGTGGCAGAGGTCTGTTTTGGCCAGCACCCTCACCGCGAGAGACACTGAGCAGCGCCGCGCTTCGATCGACGCATGCGTTATTTCTTGGTTGTGTCGGGATTTTGCATGTGGGAGTCAATACGATGCCGGTGTGGACTGCAGTCGTCGGGATTTGCTGTCGTCCACATGACGTTTGTAGAGGACGGACGTGTGCTGGTCATATCCTGGCTTGTCGGTGGCAGAATGACCTGGGCAGAGGCGGCCGAGCTAGGTGGAGTGCGTGTGGCCGCTGTGGGGCGGTGGTATCGGGTGCTTTGTAGGACAGGTGCTTTTTGGCTTAGTGACGCCCTAGGTCAACAACTTTACGACAACGCCGTCTTCAACCCCAACTTCCTTGTCGCGGTAACGACGCTGATTGTAGACTCCCCAAAGGCCTTTCTGAGTGAGATCTTAGAGACTTTGCAGCAACTCTCGGAGCCTCCAGGCTGGGAGGGGCTGCCGCACTCGCCTTCCTCCGTGTCGCTCGTGCTGCGCGCAGTCGGAGACACCCACACGCGCATCAGCACGCACTTCCGCCAACGCTGCGCTAATCACCGACGCGAGTTCGCACGAGAGATACGCCGCGTGCCCATCAAGTGCATCGTCAGCATGGAAGAGGTGCTCAAGGACTATTTATCAAGCTTTCTTCGGTACAAGTGCGCGCTGCGCGTTGTGCGAGATGAGTTCACGATCTCAAACCACCGCAAGAGCCCCCGCTACTCTGTGATGGCAGGCGTGACGGTCGACGGCGTCGTTGAGACGATGTCGTGCGCTGTACCTCCGTCCTATTCCGCTCTCGACTACGCGCTCATCATTCACGCTCTGGCGCCACACATGGGAAAATGGAATCCGAACCTACCTACCGTGGAGTGGGAGGCGCAAGATTCCGGCTCCGTTCTCCTCATCGACAATGCCGCAATCCACTCCTGTGAGGTCGACAACCTGGCGCGTCAGTACGGCATCCTTGTTGTACGGCTTCCTCCTTACTCGCCGGATTTTGCCCCAGTGGAGGGCGTCTTCTCCATCTTGAAGCAGAGGATTGCGGCCGAATCGGCACAGGACCGGCTGGCTGGTTTCGGAATGTCCAATGGGGAGCGCATGGGCAAATACATTGGTATGATTGTAGACATAGGCTTTGGACCGTTGACTACGGCTCAGTGTGCTAGCCCGTTTTAGAGTTTCTATTGGGAGTGGCTTCGTCAAGACGCAGCGTGTGTCGGCGAGGGCGGTGGTGAGAACGAGCAGGGGGAAGAAGAGGGCGAGCGCGAGCAAGTAGAGGGAAAAATTGGTCACGATGAGGGAGCAGACGAGAATGTTGTGGAAGAAAACTGAGCAAGTGGACAGAGAGAGCTCCGTTCATAGCGCCATGTTCAAAGTGCATCCGCTGCCGGTGTATGAGGAGGGTCCGTACCGAAGTGGATGGCGCATCGTCCTACGGGCGCGTCAACGGCTGAATCCGCCGAGCCCGTGGCGGCGCGAGCGCGGCAATGTGGCTGCCGTAGCCCTACGGGTGTGTACTCTGGTCAAATTCGACAAGGACACTGTGTAGTTTCCTGTAGACGGTCGACCGTCAGTCCAACATAGCATCAGTGGAGCGGCGGTCCGTGCTGAAGCGGCTGTGATTTATGTATGGCGCCACTCGGAATAAACAACTGCACCTTTCCTTGCTTCTGTGCTCGTTTCCATTTTTTCGGCTTTCATACAGCTTCCTATATTCTTCGGTTGCTTCTAGCTGCTTCAGTTCGCCGCTGCACGAAGAGAATGCTCTTGGGTAAAACAGTTGTGCAGAAAACTAGGAATTGTCTGCTGCCCTGCAGTTTCATAGATATGAACAATGATGTGCTCGCAGGTGGAACACCATCGACTGGGTTTTTGTGCCACTAAACCGGCACAGCACAAGCGGCACATCTTCTGTGCAGCTTGTCTGAAGAGCAGCCAGAAAGCAAAGGAGGAGGCGCGGCTTCTAAGCCGAGCACAAGCAGCGAGTGCCACCATAAGGCGCGCCCAGCGAGGCCACCCGCGTGTGCCCTCTCTACTGGGACAGCACAACTCCAATCGGCATAAGGCCGAACATGGAAAGCACCGGCCCAGGACTATAGCACCCACTTCTGGGGATATACCGCTGCAGTTTTTCTACCTGCCATGCAGCAGTGCAACTGACGTGAGGATGTCATGGAGTCAACATAGCGGTGATGCTGAGAATAGGGGAAACCAAGCCATTGACGAAGTGCAAGGAGTTCACTGCGTCATACTTGACAGTGTATGCATGGCTCACAGGCGTCTAAGAAGCCTCTTGAGTGTCAGGAATAAAACATTGTAGGCTCACAGGCGTCTAAGAAACACAGTCTCTGCCACGGCTCTGGATTGCGCCGCTTCGGGATGGAGCGCCGCAAGAGGCTTGAATCTGTGAGCTTTTGTCTGGCCTGAAATACTCGTTCCAAATTCGCGTCCACGACCAGAAACCCGTCCTGAGAGTGCACGATTGGCTGAGGAGCGTCCAAAAAATGCTTTCACTAGGGAACGATTGGCTCACAGGCGTCCAAAGAACCTAGTTGTCGACAGAGCGCTGGGAGGTCAGCAGTCCACTCGTGATGCCAATTGCTACATATGCGGATGAAGCGGACAGAGTCCCAATGAGCGACTGGGTCGCGAACCTGACCTGGCGTCATCCGGGTAGACACGGCTGCCGACGAGACGTCAGCCTCCGATGTGCCGGGCACTTCCAGGGCATGAAGAGGGTACAACCGCCTGCAGTGGCAGGCCTGAGTCTAGACGAGAAGGCGGTCTGCCCTCGCACGTACAGCTCGGCGTACAAGCGGGCCTGGACCGCGGCTTCCAGTGACCGCAGGCTGACGCGCCGCCGGGAACTACGAGGTGACGTCGTCGGAAGCTCTTCGGGATTGCCTGTGATTCCGAAAGAAGTGGCCATGGCCGCGGCTCACGAGGAACGTTCCAGTTTTAGGGCGGCGCGTGATCCCTGCCTTCGCGCATCTACGGTGCCTTCCACCACTCCTGCCGTCTCCCAACTTCCCCTTCCTTCCCCCCCGTTTGTGTCACTTGTTGGTGTGACTGCTCCACCTCCTTGGCACCCGCCCGCCTCCCCATCTTCCTCCTCTCCCTACCCTCCTGGTTCCCGCTCATTTTTTTCCTACCGGCCTTACCTCTCGGACGGGGAGGTGCTCGACTTGGTGGATTGTTCATCTGTCTGCGGTGCGGGAGCTCCCAATCTACGACGCTCCCTCGCAGTTTGTGGGCCAGTGGCATGCCCCCAAGCAGTTTTGGCGCGGTCTGTGGAATCGGCTGTCGCGGCCCGGCGATGCTTCGACGCCATGCGCGCGGGGACCTGGGCGCTGGGCGGACCCCTGGTCATGGTGCGCAAGGAGCTCATGAAGGGCGGTGCCGGCCTTTGCTGTTTGGCGGGGGGGTCGGTGCCGAGCAGATGACTGTGGCGCTTCTGGAGGCAGCGGATATCGTGAGAGACCTGCCTGTCGTGATCTTCGACACGACGGTAGCGGCGGAGGCGACGGCGCGCGGCGCCAACGGCGGTTGCGGTCGCCGCCAACTCGAGCTGGACGCCGGGTGCCTGGCGCGGCTTGGCCTGGTGCCTGGGTTGCACGCTGGTCTGGCGGACATGGACGGCATATGTTCGGTGCTGGCTCACATTTTCTTTGGACCCTACTTTTAGTACTCTCCTATGTCACATTTTTTGGAGCCAGGTGCCGCGCAACAACTCGCGCACACCGACGCCGCGCCCATTTCGCTCGTCGGCCCGGGTGCTTTCCGGCTTCTGAGTGGCTTCTCGGCTATCCAGGAGGACACTCGGCTGCTTGTGTGGCCTGGGTTGCAGTCAACCACCGTGGAAAGTGAGGTGGGGCCGTCGATGGGAGAGGTCGCCGGGAGCGCGAGAGGACGTGGGACGGGAGGGGCGAAGCGGGGGGGGAGAGCGCGGGAAAGGGTCGGGAGAACGCGGGGCACGGCCAGAGCCCAGGTGGCAGCGCGTGTGGCTGATAAAGAGGTGATGTGTGCTGCCACTGAAGAAGACTTTCTCGTGTTGCGGGTGCCGGTGGTGTGCCTCGCTGGTCTCAGGGGTGATGCAGTTCATGCTGGTGCTGGGAACCCCTTTCAGACACCTTACTGTAGAATGCATGTGTATCTGATATGTGAAGGTTTTGTGGCACCACAGTCAGACCGACCCCACTCGGTGCGGTCAACCCAAACGTGAGCCCGGTCGTTTCGTCAAAGACCCCAGAAGTACGCGTCAAGACGCACACGCACAACTTGTGTGGGCGGCAAAAGCCGCAAACACGACACAGCGTTGTGAGGCTCAACGTTGACTTGCCTCCCTCGGGGGAGTCGGGACCGCCCTGCTGTCCCGCTCAGATATACCCACCGGTCCCCGTCCCTCAACCCTCCGGGGGACCCTCGCCGATGGGCCAAAACACGGGCCAAATGAGGGACACGCCCCCCAGCGGGGCGCGCCCAAGACCGAATGAAAATAAACCAATAAAATTCACGAGGCAAGGGTACGATGCTCAAAGAATATCAAATTCAATTCCTCACATCGAAAATAGAGATACAAGAGTACGGTCCTTACATCGAGGACCGTAAGGTAGTTTTCTCGGGAATCACAAGTGGGTCATAACGACCACGAATCATCGACCACGCCGAATGAGTCTCGTGATCGACCGAAAATTGCTTAGTGTAGCGAATCCCGGTAAGCATGGATCTGCGTTTTTCTTAGGCGTAGGATTGCACACGACGCACCTATTGCTTACCTCCAAAAAATGGCGGTTGCAGAGAGAAGGGAGGCAGAGCCGACGACACATCATAGAAATGAAGTCGGATTGGCTGTTCGACAAGGCACGATCAAACCATTGGCTGGGAGTTTCCGCCAGTAATCTTGCAAGGCAATCAACGTGTCTTGCAGAAGTCTCGCAGAGCCATTGCAACCCACAATGAGACTTCCTGAGCTTTTTGGGCCGCTGGCTTGGGCCTGAAGAGGTCATGGAGAGGGTTCTGGGCCAGGCCTGTGATTTCTCGTGAGATCAACAAGTTTCTTCAGATTTCTTGAAATCCTGATGTGCGTTTCCAGTGCGCAGAGCTGCATGAGGAGACTGTGTAAGGAACTCACATGGTTCCTAGATTTTCCATTGGTACACGTTCGTTGTTGAATGATTGCAACCACTCCGCAACCGCCATTTTTTGGAGGTCAGCAATATTTTGGGGGCGTCAGGGGCGCGCGGCGGATAAGACGCCTTACTGACGCCCCGTTAGGCGGCCGAAACGCCCTCACGACGCCCCAAGTAGCACCCTCCAGACTCGCCACATGAGTCAAGTGGCACCCATACTATGCTCTCATGTGACGTTTGAATCAAGACTGGGTGCCTGTCCTCAACCAAGGTGCACAGCCGCCACCTGCTGAATCATGTAGACCCCTCTGAAAACTTTCTCTTCGCGACGCCTTGCTGACGCCTTTTTTGAGCTGCGGCGTTAGGGGCACGACGCTTAAATGACGCCCTGGTGACGCCCTTAAGGACGCCCTTAACGACGCCCCGGGCGTTCTGAGCAACCCTACCATGGGACGTGACAACCCCACAAGAACAGTTGTGTCGCTAGAGAAGGCGATCTGTATATTGCACAATGTAGCATATCTTCGCCTGCCAATTGGCTAATTGCCACCAGTAGCCCTCTTGACTGGCCAAAGCCCACGTACTGTGCAAATTGGCCTGTGGCATGCCCTTTGGGGGGTTACATTCGCATTGTTTATTTTTTAATGTTTGTTTGCTTGCCTGTCTTATCTGTCTGCCGGCACTCATTACGATCGCTTGTGATCGGACGGTCGATCGACCAGTGCCCTCGTTTGTTCTAAATAACCATGGGTCCGGGGTCGCCGTCATCGGCTCCACCCGGCTCCCCATCGGGTGCCCTTCAACAAAAGGTCTTTCTTCCTCGCCGCGACGGCGATAGAACTCGCTTTATTGCTTGGCTACGGTCGGTCCCAATACACTGGTAATTGAACCAACGTTATTAATACCACACACAACATTTCTGTTGAGAGCTTCCGCGAGGGGTTTTTCTGCCGCCGCAGACGACCAGAGGAACCGAAGGACGGGGGGGGTGCTGGTACTATAGACGGAGATGGCGAAGGATCTGGGAGTGAGGAGGGCGACGTACCTGACGGTGGCCCAGCTGACGGCGGCAGTGGGCATGGTGGTGGGGCGGACGTCGGGGCGAGTGCTGCCGCTGGAGGACCTTAACCTGGCGGCTCGCACGCCCGCGCCAATGCGCCCCCCCTCTTCAATCCTGTGGAGCAGGCGCCAGCGCGCGGCATGGCCGCCGTCTTTGACGCCTGGGGCGAGACTCGCAATGTTTTTGAGCACTAACAACTCCGTGCTGACCTCACCGCATATGTGTGGAACGAACGCGGTGACTTATTGGGCCCGTACCTTTCGTAGAGCGACAGCAGGTGCCTTAAAATTGTTTGGGTTTCCCCGTTGGACAGGGTTTTTATTCCTATATTTTGGTGTCTACTGCACGTAAACCAGAGGGATGAAGTTGACAGTGCCACAGTCAGATCCAGCGTGACCGGCCGAGCGCGCGGCTGGAGCTCGGCTGCGGCGGGAACCTATGGGCACGCCGCGTCGCCCTCGCCGCCCACGCGGCCACAATGTTGTCTCGTCCACAGTGCTGACGCCGTTTCGTCGCACCGTCACCCGCCCACCAGCGGCAAACCCGCCGCACGTATCGCCCAAGGCGAGCCACTGCCACCGCCGCCTGTCCGCCGCTTCCTGTCACGCGCACGTGCACTCTCGCTGCGCGCCTACTCATCACGCGCGCGTGCGCTCCCTTGAGGCGTGCCGCACTCTGCCGCGCGCGCGTGCTGCATGCCCGTCCGCCGACCCCTGCCACGCGCGCGTGCTCTCTCGCGACGCGCTGAACCAATTTCCTCGCGGCGCGCCACAGTCTGCCGCGTGCGCATGGTCCTTCTCTGTCCGCCGCTCCGTGCCACGCGCGCGTGCTCTCCGGCGTCGCGCCACCGTCAGCCACGCGCGCGTGCTGCCTCCCTGTTCGCAGCTACCTGCCGCTCGCGCGTGATCCGTCGTGGCCCGCCGCCCCAGGTCACACGCGCGTGCTCTGTCGCGGCGCGCTGCCCCGTTCCACGCGCGCGTGCTCCCTCGCGGCGCTCCGGCACCTGCCGCACGCGCGTGCTGCCTCCCTTCCCGCCGCTCCCTCCCACGCGCGCGTACTCCTTCGCGGTGTGCCGCCCAGCTCCGCTCGCGCGTGCTCCCTCGCGGTGCACCTCCCCGCTTCGTGCCCGCTGTGAACTGAGGCGGTTCTTTTTTCGTGTGCTTTCCTGTTGAGCTGCTGCACCAGCTTCTGCACGCGGTGGAAGAAGGAAAGAAGAGCTTGGGAAAGGGCAGCGGACTGCTAAGTGCCCAGGAAAAAGAAGCCCCTGCCGAGTCGGGGGAAAAAACCATTGATGCGACTATCAACTAATACGGATGTGCCCCCGCAATACACAGTGGTCTCTACACGGCCTCAGCGCGGTTGGTGGGGCTGCCCTCGCTGCTTTCGTCGAGCCTTGCGCGTTGTCCGCCGCTTGTGGAAGAGGACAGCCGTCTCTGCCTGATTGCTGGAGGCCTGTGCTTGGTGGCCATCCACGGATGCGCGTCATCGCGGACGCTCCGCCGCGCCCGTCGCCACCCGCGCGGGTGGCGCAGACACAGCTGCTGCGGCAGCTGTGCAAAGCGCCGCCGGGGCTCCACGCCCTGGCGGCGCTGGTGCTCCGGCGGCAGGGCTGGCAGCTCTTGGCACAGTCAGCGTCGCGTCGCGCACAACGAGGCCGGCCATGCCACTGTTCAGGCCGTCCACAGAATTTTTCAGACCCGCAGCCCCCCCCGCATCACTAGTCGACCCCGCTGTTAGACCAGCGCACTGTAGCATCTTGTTGACCACCGCTTGGCGGTAGCACGCCGCCTCGGGCGCGTTTCGCATCGATGTCGACTCAAAATATCATAGGTCAGTGCGCTCGTGTTGCGCTGCGGTCAGCTTGACCAGCGCGTCCGTGCTCGACTGCACCTGCTGCTCATACTGCATGTACTTCAGGCACGCCGCTTTGGCGGCCCGAACGCCACCCGGGCGCCGCCGGAGACTTCCATCGCTCTTGTCGGCGCCGCCGCCGCTCCCGCTGCCGCTCTTGTCTTCCAACGTGGTGTCGACGTCCGTCCCCGAGATCGCCAGGGTGCCGGCGCCGCTAAACATGTCGCTCTGCCGGAGCACCCGCCAGCACGCCACCCACTTGCCGTACACCAGCTTTGCCTTGCGCGTGCGCGTCGAGTCTTGTCGCTTTTCCTTTTCGCGGTCAGTACGGATAGCATCGTACACGTCCAGCGAGCATGTAGCGACAAGCGGCACCGCTGATAAAATCCTCCTCCGTGAGTTTGCCCGTCGCTGGCATGGCCTTCACAGCCAAATAGTGCAAGGTGAACGTAATCACACCCGTGCGGAGCCGCTTGAACTGCTTCTAGAAAGCACTTGCGCTGAGTTCCGCCTGCATGGGCCCTTGCTTGTGTACTTGGTCGTCCCACACCATATGCACCGCCGCCCACAGATCTTCCTTGCTCTGACGTGTCCCATGCACAGCGTCAGTAGATACCTGCAGGCAGGCCTCGCAGAGAGGGACGCGGTTGTCATCCATCCACCCCAAACTCGACCCCATCGTCTTAGGAAGATCGTAGGCTACTGCAGGTAGGTCAGCAGCGAGAAGAACAGGACCACGTGTGAGGTCTGTCGGGCCACATGGATGATTTGGTAGGCCGGAAGTTGGGGGGCTCGGGGCCCCTGCACCACGTACAGAGAAAGGCTCCCCAGGTCGTGCGGCATCTGCTACAGCAAATTCTGCGGCCGCGCGGGCAACCAGGTCCAAGGCGCGGAGATGTTCCGCGACGACGTGTGCGTCAGCACCCACTCGTACCCTTGCGGCGCTGGATGAAACGCGCCGTGGTCGCGCAGCCAGGATGACTGCGCGCCAGGCGCCAGATAGATGGTCGGAAGCCACGCAGCGGTACACGACGGTGGGGCGTCCTCGTACCACCGCAGATGCCACGAGAAGCACGGAGGCGCAGGAGGGAGCCCCGATGGACGACTAGGCATGCCTCAGGGGCGGCAGTGGTAGGCACCCCTAGGCGGAAACGGGTAGCGTCCGGGCGGGCCAAAAGGGCCCGGCGGCCGACATGGCGAGGTCCGCGGGCGGCGGTAGTCACCACCGCAAGTCAGGGACTAGTGGCGCCTGGGAGAGCCAGGAGGGACCGGTGGACGGCACCGTGGACTACACGGACGGAAGAAGATGCCGCCCCTCGGCGAGTTAGGGCGACCCCTTGGTGGGCCAGGCGGCTGGCACAGCGACCAACTTGGCGGCGGGCGTCGCGGGTCAGAGGAGCCGAGTGGGCGTCGAGCAGGGCTCAGAGGCGGCCGGCCGCGTCCACCGCCAGGAGGGAAAGGTTGGCGCACCGAGGCACGATGCCCACCGTCCAGGTCCCAAACCTCCTGGTGCCGAATCGCGCGCCGTTGTTGGTCGGGGTCGCCATAGGCGCCACGTCCACTGTCACGACCATAGACGGACCGCGGCCACTTAAACGGATGCGGATGCCCTCCATCGTTGCCATCCCCAAAGCC
>Ga0209187_1003496_pt1 | contig 13018 bp, 10 predicted proteins | sample BantaG_FD_187430 | JGI IMG/M metagenome (GOLD analysis project Ga0209187, IMG submission 187430) | Marine algal microbial communities from Bantry Bay, Ireland - BantryBay_4 metaG (SPAdes) (version 2) | ecosystem: Host-associated > Algae > Red algae > Unclassified | place: Bantry Bay, Ireland... | reverse complement strand
GCCAGCGTGGCCGCCGCCAACGACGATGACATCGTATTGAGTGGGGTACTGCATGGTGTTACTCGTAATATCCAACCTTTCTCCTAGTATAAACGCTGGCCAGCAAGAATTCATTGGCAAGATCACAACCGCGGACACGGCTGAGGCACTTGATGCGCTCATGCCGTGCAATATGTCCTAAGGGAAGGTTGAAGGGCCAGATACCCTAAAACTTTGGCGCTTTTCCTTTTTCGAGCGTTATTGACTAAACCTCTAGCGGGTAAAAGCTTTAGTTAATAGCGCTCGTTTAAGAGAGCTAACTATTTTGAACTCGCCTGTGCCATAAGCGGTTACGGTAGCTACGCAGCACTAATTGTTTGATAATCTCATCCGAGATCAGAGCGTAGCAGCAGCCAGGATATCCACTTCAAATATCGCTGAGACACTCAGTCTTAAACACCATTTGAAGCTAAGCTTTCAGAAAATTTCTGTGGCCGTTGACCCATCGAAAAGCACTATCACCCAGTACGTTTACATAGACGATGCCGCAGGCATCGAGAGCAGGTGGTATTCAAAACGTCGACAAATCACTACAGTAAAACATCACATACGAAAGGGTTCAACTGACACCACCTATGCGATCCGTAGCACTTATACAAGGTTATGCTCTGATGTTTGTAAATCAGGACCTGAACCGTGACTCAACACCAGGGTCAACTAACTACCAGTGATCTTTTCAGCTTGAACAATCATTGGAGCTGTAATTACCGCGTGCCGTTTGCCTTGTGGGGCTTTTTCAAAAACCACTATGGAGTCGTATATGGCGATACTCGATGTGGATGCAGTAAACTCGGAAGGATCTCGAGCATCATCGCCCTTGAAATGAACAACATTAAGTTCATCTATACACTTTTTCGTGAATTCGATAAATGAATTTTCATTCCCCAAGCCACCTCCAAAATTGGGCCAATAGCATGTGTGGAGATCTTCAACCAGATACACACCATGAGAATCAATTTTGTTGTATAGCATATCGAAGGTTGCTTTGATGTCTTTCATCACATGACTGCCATCGTCTATGACAACATCAACATCGTACTTGGAAATAATTTCATTAATAGTCTTGGAGTCGGATTGTGAACCAATAAAGATCTCTATATTTTCTTCTTCCCACTGCTTACATTTTGGCTGTATATCCAAGCCAATTATTTTAGCGTCAGATCCAAAATATTCTTTCCACATCTTCAGTGAGCCACCTCCTTGCACCCCTATCTCTAAAATAGTTGGAGCCTTTCCACAATATTTTCTAAAATGCCTTTCATAAATATCGAAATAGTGTACCCATTTGTGTATACGCCTCTCACCGTTCTTGAGGAATATTTCGTGTAGCGATGGCATGGAATTTCCTTTCGTTAGATTAGTTGTTTTTATGTACATGCAAGAACATTGTGCCTGTCGGGGTGTTCCACACTCTGTAGATGATGGATGTGAGGCAAACAGGCTACATTCGAATAGCAGGTACGAATCAGAATTCAAGCAGACGTGGCAATTTGCAAAACGCTGACATTGCATACCTTCTGAAAGCCAAAATTCATACTATTTGAGCTGTTATCGACACTAGTCATTACCAACGAAAAACCGTGTTCTTCGGCCACATTTTCGAGTGTTTCAATACTTATCTTTCTTGTGTAAAATGCTATTCCTCTAGCCTTGTCAGGATTTATGGCGATAGCTGCCAGACTACTTTCTACTAGTAAGTGAGACGGGACCGAGATGTGAAGCGCCCCATTTCCAGATAGTGTTTTAAAGGCTAGCCTAAACATCATTGACTCACCAACAGGTGATATGTGGTTTATTAAATCATTAGCCATTATCAGCTCGAACTTTCCTTCATTTCTAGAACTAAAATCCTCAGCCTCTGGAATATCGTATAGATTTACTACTTCGGCGCTAAATAGAAGTATGCTATTTCTATCTGCCATTATATTCGCTTGATCGATCGCAACCTGTGATGTGTCTATAGCCGTCACTAAATGCCCTTTGTTCGCAAGACCTATAGCTGCTTTGCCGTTGCCACAGCCAATATCTAATATACACATGGCATCACTATTCGGGAGATTAAGCGTATAGTCGATATCGCTATTCGTATCTTCGTCGCACTGCACAGAAGTTCCCTTTTCTGAATAATACTCGTCCCATTGTTTCTTATTTCGACTGAAGAAAAAACTTGTGAAAGGCGCCCACCTATCGGGGGTCATACAATATTTAAACTCTGGATTAGGAATTTTCCAATCCTCTCCGTATGTTGCTGCGAGTAAATCTTCAGGAATTTTAGGTGCAAGAAAATGATGCCCTTCAAGTTCGACATCTTTCAACGGAAAAAGTGAATCAACGATGTTTACACCTGGAAGAGCAAAGTATAAGTAAAACCTGTCTTCCTCAATCCATGATGCAAAAAATTCAACTTTATATCTAGGCTTGACATGTTTGGGTGGTAGTACAAAAAATTGTGCGAAGCATTTTGCTTTTACCTCATAACCTGCGTCAAGAAATCTTATAATAAGTTTTCTGCAGAGTTCGGCTACCTCGTCTTTGGTAGACAAACCACAATCAATCGCGACATCAATATCGAAGTCGTGTGGAATCAGTTTTCCCGAGCGCTCCAATCCCAACAAGGCCCCATAAGCGAGGAAACATTTTTTTCCAGAAAACTTTTCTGCGACTTTTGTTGATTCGCTGCAGAATCCAAGCAAGCCAGATATTTCCTCATCGCTAAACGAGTCAAATGGCCGGACATAACTATTCCACTGGGTCTTCACTCTTCGAGTATGATCTGACATAATCCACCTTAACGTCGCAAGATTTGGACATGCGAAATGACTAGGAATAACTGAGATTAAACACAACTAAACCATGCGTAGCTTAACCTTTGCAGATGGCTTCGCTACGAATCTACCAACTGGTTTAGCTACGAATCTACCAACAATCGGGTCTTCGTTTCCATAGCGTGCATACCCTTGTCCCTTGCACTGATACTCGCAAGTGAAGTCAGTTTCGTGCAATAGGTTTTCGAAATCATTTTCAGATTGAAATCTTCTATAATGATCTGTTCCAAAAACCTTAAATTGATTTTCATCTTCTGCCAGGCGGAATTCAAAAAATAGTATCGAATCTTCAGGAAGTTTTTTGCCAAGACGGGTCATCACTTCATTTTCCTTTTTTCCATCAATCGCATGCTGAAAAAATCGTGAATAAACGACTGTTCTCTGACTGAGATCAATGTATGACTCAAGTTGATTTACAGCATTGACTACATCGTCTTCAATAAAATTCATATTTTCTGATGCGTTGCAGATTTCTTGTAGTTCGGTACCTATACATTGATCGGTAACAACGACATTATGTCCGGCGTTAGAGAGAAATATAGAATCTCTGCCGTTGCCACATCCCAGTTCTAGTAGATTACATTGTTCACTGCCGAGCCAAGACTGAACGAAGACAGCAAACTGAGAGGGGTAAGTCGGCACCTCAGAAGAGGTATAGATGCCTTGCCAATACTGTAAATTACTTTTCATTATCGCACTAGAACCTTGTTTGCATAGATATTTTCAGAATTACTGCAATTTGTATTCCTGAGATCGATATTCCACTACTTTTAATGACAGTTATACGTACCCCTTTAATATGTGAATTAACCTACGATTTTCCCAGCGATTTACAACACGAAAAACGTATGCTCAAGCTGGTGTGTAGCTAAGAGTATTCATGCAGCGTTTTTGGGCGTCATAGCAACTAAATGCTGTTTCAACGAATTCTGAAAAATCATAAATCACTCGTTTTCCCGGTAGGGCTTTGGTCCGGTCTTCCGAAACCTGTAAACCATGAATTTTGGATTCTAACGCAAACATCATTCCAAGCTCTCTTGTCATATTTTCTTCATTTGGCGGAACAATAAGTGAAAGACGATCGGTAAGAGTATGAATATCTTGATCGATAGATGGCAAATCAAGTTTCTTGCAGATTCTGTTGCAAAGTTCAACCATCGTTATCAAGTTAGGGTGATTGAATGTATGAAAGAGTGGCTTGCTTTTCCAATTCTCTGCAATATAGTCATACATACAAATATCCACACCATTTTCTCGTTTTTCCAAATTGATTAAAGACCGATTTACCCGCTCACGTAGCATCTCTGCACTGGTGGTCTGACTCAGGTAATTATATTGATGTACTTGTTTTGCTGATGTGCCAGAGCTCCACAAATCAATTAATGCTTTGCTATGGTAAACATCTGTTGGCCCGTTAATCCGTTTCCCATCTTCACCTGAGACATAAAACAGATCGGGGTTTTGACCTTGAAAAAACACGTTTACCCAAGTAACCACCTTCGTACGATATTTGTTTTTTATATAATCAGTAGATACATGCTTTACAGGATACGTATTTGCAACCTGCTGAGCTAATATAATATCTGCCTCAGAGTAACGTGCCAAATCTTTTTCAAGATCAGAATCTTTGGCTAGATGAACAATAATCTTACCTAGAATCTCAATATCACTGCTGACCAGTTGAAGAAATTCAGCAACAGGCCTTACCTGGCAATTGCCGATTAATAATAGTTTCATTTTTTACCATCCACTCGCACAATTGCCAACCACTCTGATATGAATATAATTTATTAGCTCTATTAGTCTTGTGGCTATTTACTATTTTAGTTGCGCAAAAAAGACGTTTATAATTGCATAAAGAACTTTGGGAAAACGGATAACTTTTTGTGAAGATGGTTTATGAGTGCATGAATCAGTAAGACTCGAATACCTCCCTGAGATCTGCATATACTTCACTTTCTGTTTGTTCAGGAAAATACTCAGATCTATGTAATTGAAACGCAGCAAAATCCAAATTACTAATATCTTCTATATCGAAAGGCCTCATTGATTTATCCTGGCATAGCACATTTTTTGAATCACGGAATACAACCGCTTGTCCACGACTGCCTCCATAAAAAAGCATTGATAGTGATGGAAAGTAGGATTGAATAAAAAACAATATCTTATATGTATCTCCATACCATCCACTTGGAATCGTATGGTCTACGTTTTTTATGCGATGAAATTCCATTTGCGTACGTGCAACCGAAGCATAGTTTGTAGGCAGTACGTCATCAATTACCCATACCGTTTTTTCGTGACTGACTGATAGGGAATTAGTAAAATCACGAAGTGTTTGAGAGTACGTATGAAGTCCGTCAATTAAAATGACATCAAACTTAATAGTTTTATCCCACTGATTAAAAAAATCGTCTGAGGTGACCTCAAAGAATTGACTGCCTGATTTTTTCATCTCCGTTTGTATCGCATCATCAATACGAAATTTCGGGTCTACCGCCACCTTGTTTTTTGCTAAAACATTAAGAAACGTATTGCCTGCTTCCACTCCAATTTCTAAATATTTTGTTGCTTTTGTAACTTCAATAATATTATTTATGCGTGAAGAATGCCCCTTCGGTATCGCCGGGGTCTGTTTTTTTTCGAGTTTGGGCGTGGTAGCTGACATTCTATTTTCTCTGGAAAATACTAAATTTATGCATTGGCTTGAGGCTTGTCTTATCTAAGTTGATAATCAAATAATGTACCAATTGCTGTTGATAAAAATAAATGATCTGAATGAAATGTATTTAGGATATATAAGACGCATGATCGTTGGCTTAACAATTGCTTAGTGCTATTCAAAATATCGCTTATCTAGAATGATTCCCGGCGTACAGCTGCTTGTCTTATTTTAAAAAGAACCAAATGCTATCAGATTGTTTGCTCACTGGAAATCCGTTTGCATCTGATCTTACCCTCTACTGTGATCAGTATAGTGCGACCAGTTACGATCGTGGGGTAGAGCTTACCTTCCGCAACGTGGAACATATAGGTAAGGCTCCCCCAAATTTACAATGGATGCTTCAGCGTAAGATACCTTTTAGAGGCGTTCGACTATTACATATTGCCGAGATCTATGTTGATAAGAAGGGGTCACTGTACAGTCCAAAAATAATACAAAAACTGAAAAAACCTGTAGATTATTTTGACGTTAACTGCTGTTTTTGTTCTCAACCAGGTGATGCTGTTTTTGGCCACTGGATTTTTCAAACCTTACCTCGCGCCTGGTTCTATTCTCAAAAGCTACAAGGCAAAAAATTTAAATGTCTATTTCATAAGCGGGCGAAATCGATGTTTAGAATATTCGAACACTTTTTTAAAACAATAGATGGATTCGATGGCGCGATCTTTCTTGATGATGATCCTGTAGGTATAAGAGACCTGTATTTCTGCGACAAACCTAATCATGGCAATCTGTTATACAACTCAAATTATCTACTATTTCGTAAAAGTCTGTTCGAAAATATAAAGCTTGATACCAATGTACATTCACCGGCGAAAATATACTTTTCCAGATCAAACTGGAGTAGAAGCTATCGTTTTCTTACTAATAGAAAAATGGTAGAAAATTTATTTCGAACTAGAGGCTACGAAATAGTTTCACCAGAGGAGTACGGATTAGTGGACATGATGAACATGTTGCAAAGCACAAAAATCCTTGCCGGTGAACGCGGCTCAGCGTTGCATCTCAGTGCATTTTCAGAATCTGTCGAGACTTCTATAGTGCTTTCATATAATGATGACTCAAGCCCTATGTGGCCTGCACAAGCAGGCGTAGGAACAGCTTGTAATCAAAATACAGTATTTATTTTTGGAGAAGGCAGAGCTACTGGCAATACGACAAATGACTTCGAGTACACAATTAGCCTCGAGGATGTGGATTCAGTTATCGATTACTGTGTTTAACTAAAGCGGCGATTTTCAAGCTAGTTGTCCAAATAGATTCACGCAGTCTTTCTCGTAGTCTGCGTGCTTTCGTTACTTGATCGTTCCGGGTTCAGCCACACCTTATTGATACGGTCCCAATTTCGGGTGTTGCCACTCCTTCTACTTGGGTTACGAGTCTTGGCTGCTTCGTACAGCGCTTTACGCTTCTCAAGTATAGCGATATCAGCACCGGTATGACGCTCCTCAGGGGTGACGTGTTTGATGCCACTGTGACGATGTTTGGTGTTGTACCAATAGACAAATCTTGTCATCCACTCACGTGCCGCCTGCCCCGACTCGAAACCTTCAGTAGGATATGAAGGGCAGTACCGGTAATTGGCAACATTATTGTCCAATGTAGCAGGGAATAATTTCACCTGAATGTGCCTGTCTGAAAATCCCCTGATTGCTGAATAGGTTGGCTAACTAATTGCTTCGGTTTCGAGCACATCGTATTTATATCGTGTGCCGTACACTGAGATACCTATAAATGAATGCTGTAAGTCTGCCAAGTCGAAAGTTAAATTTCAGTCACAAAACGTATGTTTCGAGGGCCCAGCCTGAGAAAGTGACGCGCCAGCAGGATGGGAATCTGGAACATGTTGTGGGCCATCAAATTTCTGGATGGGTGGTAGACAGTCACTGTAGCGAGTCGGTTTCATTCCAGATATTCGATGGAAATCAACTTATCGCTACCGACGAGGCGAATCTTAAACGTCCTGATCTTGTTGAAGCTGGTTATGCGACTGGCGGTTTCGGATTTCTCATTGATACCCCTGAGTTTTTAATGGATGGGAAATTACACCGCTTGGCACTGAAAATATTAGACTGCGACACAGTGCTTTCGATACTTGAAGTTACGGTACCCGCTTTTGCTCGAACTTACATTGAACGAATTGAAGGTGGTTCTGTTACAGGACATATACAGCTTTCACAACCACACGACGTAGACGGCTTTGATATCGAGCTTTTGGTGGACGGTGACCCCTTGACAGAAGCGGTGTGTACCAAAAACGATAACCCTGCGCAGTTTGTGTTTAATATTGGCCTGCCTGCAAGCATGTTTGATGACAATCAACATGTTTACTCAGTGAAAATTAAAGGACACCTGACCGTTGCTACACCCTATATTGAAACGTTGCCTAGTATCCTTACGCCATGGGAATACATCAGCGATGGGGCTAGCGGACATCGAAGAAGTGCAATTTCCAAGATTGCAGCTTACCGCTACGCAGCGTTACAAAAGTGCCTGGAGCCATCCCACTTTGGCGTTTTAGATGTTGATCGCCTTGCAAATATAAAACGTGCTCATGATGTACTGGTTGAGGGATATACAAATCGTACAGAGTATAAGGAATTGTTTTTGCCAGCGTTGGATAAACCTGACGTTAGTATAGTAATTCCGGTATATGACAATCTGGCACTGACATACCACTGTATCGCATCGTTGATCCTTGCCAATGAAGTTACAACTTATGAGGTAATTGTCGTAGATGATAAATCAGCAGACAAAACCACACAGATAGAAGATATCGTAAAAAACGTGGTTTACATAAGGAATGATGTGAACCTCGGTTTTTTAATGAGCTCAAAGCGTGGCGCTGAAGTTGCCAGGGGAGAATATATAGTTTTTCTGAATAACGATACTGAGGTCACCCAAGGCTGGTTAGACGAAATGCTTGATGTGTTCAAGTGCTTTAACAAGGTAGGAGCTGTAGGAAGTAAGCTGATATATTCAAATGGAAAACTTCAGGAAGCTGGTGGTATTGTCTGGAGTAATGGAAAACCCTGGAATATAGGTAATGGACAGAATGCTGAACATCCTATGTACAACTACACACGTCAGGTGGACTATCTGTCAGGCGCTGCATTGACTGTGTCGCGTACCGTGTGGGATGAAACAGGTGGTTTCAGTGAAGAATTTGCACCAGCGTACTATGAAGATACTGATCTGGCATTTAAAGTTCGAGAGGCTGGTTACCGAACTTTCTATTGTCCATCATCTACCGTTGTACATTTCGAGGGGATGAGTAACGGGTGTGATACCAATACGGGTATAAAACGTTATCAGAGCGTGAACGCTCCAAAGTTCCGATCCAAGTGGAGGCACTCCTATCGAAATAATGGAGCTGAAGGTCAGAACTTTTCACTCATGATGGACCGCAATGTGGATTTTCGGGCATTGGTCATTGATTACGCAACGCCGTGTCCCGATCAAGATGCAGGTGGTTATGCTGCGATACAGGAAATAACGCTGCTACAAGAGCTAGGTTGCAAAGTGACCTTTATTCCAAACAATTTTGCGCACATGGGAAAACATACTGAAGCACTTCAGCGCAAGGGAGTCGAGTGTATCCACGCACCCTTTTATTTAGATTTGACAGATTTTTTGCAAGCTCGAGGATACGATTATGATGTTGTTTATGTAACACGTTACGATATCGCAGAACAAGTGATTGGTCGTGTGAGGCAGTATTCAAATGCGAAAATTATATTCAACAATGCTGATCTGCATTTTCTGCGTGAGTTGCGTGCAGCGTTACAAGCGGGTGATACTTCTATGGAAGCACCGGTCCAGACGCGCGAACGGGAACTATCAGTTATGCGACAAGTGGATGCTGTGCTTTCTTACAACGAAACAGAACATTCAGTCATAGCATCGCATAATCTGTCGGAAGAGAATGTATTCAAGTGCCCTTGGGTACTTCACAATCGAAGGTCATCCGTAACCTTTAAAGAGCGAAGTGGTATTGCTTTTCTTGGAGGATATGGTCACCCTCCAAATAGGGAAGCGGTTAAACATTTTGTCAAGAATGTAATGCCGCAATTGAGAATATCACAGCCCGGTATAGAGTTTCACATCTATGGCAGCCGTGTAACTGATGATGTGAAAGAACTTGCATGCGACGACGTCATCGTCAAAGGCTATGTTGAAAAACTTTCTGATGTTTTTGATACTTGCCGTGTTTTTGTAGCGCCTTTACTTTCTGGTGCAGGTATAAAGGGTAAAGTGTTGGAAAGTATCGCGCATGGAATTCCAACGGTTCTCTCTCCGGTAGCGGCTGAAGCAACCGGGCTGACTCATGGTCATAGTACATTCATTGCGGAGTCTACTGAACAGTGGTGTGATTCAATTATAAATCTCTATAGGAATGAAGAATCATGGAATAAACTGGCAGAGAATTCGAATGCGCTTGTTAACAATGAATACAGCGTTGAAAAGGGTATTTCACGTATGGCAGATGTCTTATCTTATGTTGAGCTGGATCCTGCAGATACTCGAACAATGCTCTTTAATCAACCAAGCACGAACGTTGTTAATTAGAGCATGTGTGTTGTCGTGGTTGGAAACTTACTAGCCCAGCGTTCAGTGACTCAATCAGGATTGACGATAAGAATTCGACGAAAAGACAACAGCAAATAATGAACAATGGAATTAAGATAGAACGCGCACAGAAAAGCGGCGCTGCTGCACAGGGCGTCAGAAAGATTATTCTTCATTACCACTTATTTAAAAATGCAGGTACTTCTTTGGATGGTGCTTTCAAAAAGGCATTAGCATCAGACCAATGGGTTACGAGAGAACTTCCAGTTGGCACTGTCCAGAATTCCAAGGCTGCAATTGATTGGATCAATTCTGCTGAGACTGCTGTCTGCTTTTCATCTCATACCGCAGAACTTCCTGTACCTGAAATAGAAGGTATTGATATCTTCCCAATAATATTTATCAGGCATCCCATTGATCGAATAGCTTCTGCGTATACATTCGAAGCGAAGCAGAACACATCTAATTTTGGATCAACATTAGCTAGAAACACAAGTCTTGCTGGTTATATTGAAACCAGACTGTCGATAAAAACAGATTTTCAATGCCGTGAATTTCATGCCCGACGATTTAGCGCCATGTCTCTTGATCAAAAGCTGAGTCTCACCGATAAAGCTAGATATGCTTTCAATCAACTTCCGTTTGTCGGGCTGGTTGAAAAGTATGATCAGTCGTTATCCGAACTAAATAGACAATTGAAAGAATTTGGATTTGCGAGCCTCATTTTGAAAAACGAAACTCTTAATGTAAGTCGCTCACACGGATTGAGTCTGGAAGAAAAGCTGGAAAGAATAAGAAAAGAGATAGGTGACGATTTGTATTTGGAGCTCGAAGAAAGCAACAGCTGTGATTTGATGTTGTATGAGCTTGTATCGAAACGGTATGAGAATGATTGATCTCAACATCTGGTTTGGGTCAGCGGAATTGGACAACAGAGGTTTCCTGTTCATGCCTTCACAGACCTTCTTCTCAATGACTCAGAGGCGTTAGAGGCCTGGAAACTAACGCCTTCAATATCCGCAGGACCACCTCATAAATTACAGTCTTTTGGGCTATTGAAAACAATCGGGAATCAAAAAGATATCTTTTCCGATGATGTTCCTGTAATGAAGCTGACGCATCGAATATCCACGTCTAGTACTGACAGGAGTTGTGAGACCCTGCTAGACAGAATAATAACTCGTTATGCCTTCACAATGCCAGTAGACCGGAATTTCAACACAGATGCTAAACAACCAAAAGAACATCTACCATTCGCGTCGCTTTCAATTTCCACAAATAATCTGGAAGATCATATTCGGGCAGACGCACTAGAGCGTCTACTGAGGTTAAATAATGTCGTCCCGCAAATAATGTTTGATTGCGACAAGAAATTGGATACGGTTGAAAAATCTTATTCTATCTTCCTTTCTGGATGCTATTACCAGGATGACGACTATTGAACACCTGGCGACAATCTTGACCCATTGTATTTCGGATTTCACATACACCCTTACGAATCCCCAAAGCGCATCGGCAGGAAAGCACTAGCACACTTAAAAAAACCTTCAGATATTCCAAGAGAATAAACCGTAAAAGAGGCGAAGTTACGAAGACTCTACGATACTCATCTGGCATTTGATCCAACTCGTCTGAGGGCATGATGAAGGTTACAGACGCTTTGGTAAAACGCTAAGAGATGCAGCTGCTTTTATGCAAAACGGGTTTACCACTTGAGCATGGAAAGTCAGTGCATGTGGCTATAGAAAACTAGTTATAGGAAAGGTGCATTACACAAGAATAGTCCATTATTTACTTATTGTAGATGACATCATCATAGGTATTGTGCGAGGTCCGCTGAGCCATTATATTTATAAAATCCAATCAAACACTAACGGCAATAGTAAGAAATCAGGAGGTGCGCCATTACTGACTTAACTGCTGAAAATAATACATGGATAATTCTTGGCATGCACCGCAGCGGAACGAGTGTTCTGACAGGCACGCTAGCAAAATCAGGTCTGGAACTTGGGCCAACTTTTAGTAACTTATTTGACAACCGTATGGGAAATCAAGAATCTCCCTGGATAATGGACTTACACGAAGACATTCTTCAACGTAATGGTGGCAGTTGCGACAATCCCATAAACCCATCTAGGTTTTCGTCACCCATTTCTCGTGTCTGCTTCTCTAAAGGCACGAAACGATATTGCGATTGAATCAGGCCTGGAGCTTTGGTTAAAGTATAATCGTGTGCTCGCCTGGTATATGAATGAACTACCTCAGTTTGATGTTCTTGAGTTTTCAATAGAGGCGAATCTGTTTTTGGCTCAGACCCAGGAATTGCTTCACCGCCTGGAACTACAGGCATCAGACGCTGTTTTTTTTGAACCCAAGTTGCGTAATACTCTAATACCTGCTTTTGATGATGTTGACGGAGCGTTACCTGCTTTAAAACTATATGAGAAACTGAGATCTCACCAAAATCATCGTCCTTTTCTCGATACAAATTTGTCGAGGGGCCAAGGCTAGAGTCAAACACCAGATAGAATCAAGTCCTGTTCATCTTTAAACAGCTTATCATCAGATGTTTGTGATATGGACGAGCACACAGCAGAGCTATGAGGCGTACACTGCAGCTTCAACGCCCAGGCTAACGACAGTAAGCCTTTTTGGTTATATTATGGAAACAGCTTTATTATCAGCGCCTTTGTATTTACCCTAGTGTTTAGTACTATGGCTTTTGCTCCGGTTGCCCAACACTTCTTCTCGTTACCCGGTCACTACCGCAACTGCTCATGTTACGTAACAGGGATTTTTAGCTCATGACGAAACTACCCTGCCGCCGCCGCAACCAGCACGCATAATACAAATGCCACCC
>Ga0209187_1003493_pt1 | contig 13027 bp, 9 predicted proteins | sample BantaG_FD_187430 | JGI IMG/M metagenome (GOLD analysis project Ga0209187, IMG submission 187430) | Marine algal microbial communities from Bantry Bay, Ireland - BantryBay_4 metaG (SPAdes) (version 2) | ecosystem: Host-associated > Algae > Red algae > Unclassified | place: Bantry Bay, Ireland... | reverse complement strand
AACGGGTGGAGGAATCCATGATTTTGAAGCAACTACTTGAAAAAGAGGAACTGCGTATTACGGAATTACAAAAATTGATTCAAGAAAAATATGAATACCAAGTGGAGATGGAAACCATCGAATCTGCCTGTGCAAATTTGAATTTTGACTTTGTAAGAAAAACAAAAAACATTATTTTAAAACAAGATGATGTTATAAAATTCCATCCTGATTTTAAGACCAGTCTTAAAAATAAAATTTTCAAAGAATTCTTAGTTGATTCTATCAATTACTCTTTGCGCTCATTTGAAGAGTCTTTTAATTTAGAATTATTTCAGAAAGGATTTGTGTTGTATAAAAAGTATGGCCGTAAAGATGTTTGTAGATTATTGAACTGGGAAAAAGACGTTAGCAGTACGGTTTATGGATACAGAACAAACAAAAATTCAACCCCTTGTTTTGTCACATATCATAAGTCTAATGAAATCGAAGATTCTATCAACTATAACGACCATTTTATCTCACCGTCCGTATTCGCCTGGGAGTCTCGATCAAATCGAAAAGTAGAGAGTTCAGAAATACAGAAGGTAATTAAGTCTGAACGAATACTACTTTTTGTTAAGAAGGGAGATTCGGAAGGAAAAGAATTCTATTATTTAGGAGATGTTTCCGTTATTCCAGGATCGGTTATTCAATCTAAAATGCCAGATTCAAAGCAACCAATTGTACATTTTAAATTCCAACTTGACCAGCCAGTCTCCGAGAATCTGTATAGTTATATCACCGATCTAAATGAGGATAAAGGTCAACCGGAGGTAATAGACATTCCACTTGATGATATAAAAGTTGTGGAATCAGAACGCCCCGTATTCAAGTTACCGCTATACGATCTCTATGCCGCCGCCGGTTCCTTTAGTGAGATGCAGACTTCGAAAAAATTCACATTAATTGAAGTACCAGAACGATTTCAAAAAGAGGGATATTTTGCTTTTAAGGTAATGGGAGAATCTATGAACCGACGCATCCCAAACGGTTCGATTTGTATTTTTAAACAACCGGTAGTCGGCTCCAAAAATGGAAAAATATTATTGATCGAAAATTATGATAAACAAGATACTGATTTGAAATCTCATTTTACGGTAAAGACTTATACGAGTTCAAAAATTGAAACGGAGAAAGGCTGGCGGCATAGTTCTATTATTCTTAAACCAAATTCATACGATAAAACGTATCAAGATATCGTGATCACCGATGACGATACGGCAGAAAAGCAATTTAATGTGGTTGGTGAATTCGTAGATATTTTGAAGACGGAGCAAAGAACTTTATTTGACTGATGCGTAAAGAATTAAGTATTTCCCTGGATATCAGTTGGAAGAAATTTAGAAAATAAAAAATAAACATTAAAAACCATGTACGATATAATTGGTGACATCCACGGCCACGCCGACACACTAATCCAACTACTTCAAAAACTGGGTTACAAAAAGAACAAAAAAGGAGCTTTCCAACATCCGACCAGAAAAGTTTTGTTCGTCGGAGACTTTATTGATCGGGGACCCAAAATTCGAGAGAGCCTCGAAATCGTGCGGCTCATGATGGAGGCAGGGACTGCGCAGGCGGTCATGGGCAACCACGAATATAATGCACTTTGCTATCACACCAATAATGCTCATGGCGAACCGCTACGTCCTCATACCGCCAAAAATATGCATCAACACGAAGCGACCTTAAAAGCTTTTGCACAATACCCAGAAGACTGGAAGGATTACCTTAACTGGTTTATGGATCTACCTTTATGGTCCGAGACCGAGCATTTTAGAGTCGTCCACGCTACGTGGGACAACGCGCTCATCAAAGAAGCAACCCATAAATGGCAAAGCAATAAATTAACGGCCACTACCCTACAATCTTCCGCTAGCAAAGATTCCTGGGACTATGATTTTATCGAACTGATTCTAAAAGGCAAACAGATTGATTTACCCGATGGTCAATTTTTTCACGACAAAGATGGTCACCAAAGAACAGAAATCCGCACGCAATGGTGGAAGTCTCCCGTCGGCTTAACCTACGCCGAATATGGCCTCGGTGCAGAATCTTGTCATATCACCCTTAGCCCCGAACATCAGCAAATCGTTCCCTACCCTGCTACTAATGACAAACCGGTTTTTATCGGTCATTATTGGTTGCGAGGTGCGCCACGCTTGCAAAGTCCTTTGGTTTGTTGTACGGATTATAGTGTGGCAAAGCAGGGTTCGTTGGTGGCGTATTGGTGGTCTGGAGAGCAGGTTTTAAATGTGAGAAATTTTGTGGCTTGTGCGTGTGTGGAATGATGTCAGAGTAGACCTTACAAATAGTTTTTACTTAGTAAAAAAAATGGTTTTTATTTTTGTTTATAGTGAAATGATTTTATAAATCTCATAATTAAATGTGGCATTAATTATTTTAGATGTTCTATTACATGGGCGTAGTGGTTACTGTTGAGAGGGAGTTTTAAGCATTGATCGTAAATTTCGTCTTTTTTCTATAGCGAATTATCGCTAGTAAAATAGAAAAGAGGTGCTATAAAATGAAGTCAGAGCGATATTTTGATAAATATATTGTTTTAAGTTGTTATATTTGAGTTTTAAGTTTCTCTTAAAACAGTCCAAATTCAGAAATTCTATTTTAAAAAATTATAATGATCGGTGCTTTATTACTGGAATAAGTAATAAAGAATTGAAACTAGATTAGACCCATCTAATGGATTATGCCTATTCATCCTATTTGATAAACTATTTGACAAGGGGTATATAACTATAAGTAAGGATTTTGAGTTAATGGCATCATCAGCATTTATAGCGGAAAAGGATGTATTTTCTTTTGTGTCTCCGTTTGTTGGAAAATAAGATTGACTTTCCAATCAAAAAGAAACCAAAGCAAGAGTATTTATATTACCATAGGGAAAACATATTTAAAGAATAAATTTTTGAAAAAGACTGTACGAATTAATTTCGTACCACGGAATCAATAAAATAAATGACTGAATACAAATCAAAGAAGGGAAAACTTATATTAGGAGATTCATTAGAGCTATTGAGTGGTTCAATGAAAAAAAGACTTAAAGGGAAAGTGGATTTGATCATTACTTCTCCTCCATTTCCTCTTAACAACAAAAAAAAGTATGGAAATAAGAAAGGAGAGGAGTATTTAAAGTGGTTTACAGATTTAGCACCTGTTTTTTCAGATTTGCTTTCGGAAACTGGTTCTCTTGTAATAGAGATTGGAAACTCATGGGAATCGGGTAGGCCAGTGCAATCCTTGTTACATCTTGAGTGCTTATTAGCTTTAGTAAAACATCCAGATGCAGGACTTAACCTAATACAAGAGTTTATTTGTTATAATCCTTCAAAACTACCTTCTCCTGCTCAATGGGTTACCGTTAATCGGATACGTACAGTAGACAGTTATACTCATGTTTGGTGGATTGCTAAAAGTGACTTTCCGAAAGCAGATAATAGTAAAGTTCTAAGACCTTACAGCAAAAGCATGTTAAGACTATTGAAGAAGCAGGAATATAATTCAGGAAAAAGACCTTCAGAACATAATATAAGTAAGAAAGGCTTTTTAAAGGATCATGGCGGTAGCATATCGCATAATTTTTTTGAGATGGAAGCTCTTGATGGTGACCGAGATGTGCGTTTGCCGCATAGCGTATTAAGTTTTTCAAATACTACTTCAAATGATTATTTTTTAAAAGAGTGTAGAAGAAAAAAGGTGACTCCGCATCCTGCAAGAATGTCTGGAGGTTTAATCAATTTTTTTATCGAATTTTTAACTGATAAAAACGATCTAGTTCTTGATCCATTTTCAGGAAGTAATACTACTGGATATTGTGCTGAAAAATTGAAAAGAAAGTGGCTCTCTTTTGAAGTCGAAAAGAGTTATATAAAACAAGCAGTAATAAGGTTCAGTGAGCCTAGTCTCAAATCTCCAATAACTAAGAAATAATATGGCAAGTTCAATATTAAACGAAGAATTCGAAAAGATAGCTAAGACAGATATTTTTGAAATATCCGAGGATAGTAAAAATTTTGTAGGAAATCCTTTCAAAATTGATTTTAACAAAACTAGTCTACTTACTTGTGATGACTGGAAACATCAAGTAGGTGGGATTGCTCACGGATGCTTTTTGCTAGCATTTTATACAAATGATTTTGGCGAAGAGATTGTCAAAGAAGCAATATTACTAAGAGCCTTAAGACCTTGCCCAATTCCCAGTGATAGTTCTGTTATTAGTTCTAGGATTGAACATTATAAAGAAGAATTGAAAACTGGTGGAAAAGATAGAGAGATAGATCAATTCACCAGATTTGAATTTAGTTGTTCTGGTTTAGAGTGTTCTATTTTAGGAACTTTTTATATAAACAAGAAAGGTAAAACTGAATTTGGTGCAGACTTAGAAAATTTCTATTCGCCTCATCTTTATAGAGTGTACAAGCCTTCAAAGAAGTACTTACAATACATTGTAAATTTAAGAGACACAGATGGCCCTTTAAAGTCAACCTCTAATTTTCCAATTGGTGAAGTTCGATATAGTTCAAGTCGTAGGAAGTTTACTGAAAATCAGAAGAACGATGAAAAGGGCGAACCTATCAGAGGAGAGGAAAATGTTTTTATGCATACCAATGATATTTTAGGTAAACGAACAGCACTTTTTGGAATGACCAGAACTGGGAAGTCTAATACCGTTAAAAAGCTAATTGAAGCAACGATGGAGCTTTCTATGAAAACTTCCTTATCAAAAACAGACCCTCTTAAAGATGATGGTATTGACGCAAATCCGTTTTATTCTGATGAAGTTCCAAAATTAGAAGTGGGTCAAATTATCTTCGATATAAATGGTGAGTATGCAAATAAAAACCTACAGGATGAGGAGGCTATTTACGAAAAATATAAAGATGAAGTTATAAGATATAGTGTTTTAGAGAAGAAAGAATTCAATGTAATGAAAATTAATTTTTATAAAGAATTAATTGCTGGGCTTGAATTGATTAGAGGATACTTTAAACAATTTGGTAAACAATCTGATTATGTGGAAGATTTTTTAGGTGTTAACTTAGATAAACCCGAAGATGTAACTAAGTTAACAACTTATTATAGAAAAGTAGCTGCTTATAGGTGTTGTTTACAATTAGCAGGGTTTCCTATTTGGGGCAGTAATAATATTACTTTTCAAGGAAAAGCTGAAGGAATTGACGATCAAATATTAGAGGGTAAGTCTATAACACCAAAAGATGGAATTACATACGAACAAGCTATTATTTGGTTCACCCAAGTATGGAAAAATTATAAGAAATGGCCATATTTAAAAAATTATGAAAGTAAAAAAGGCCATCAATGGGCAGACAATGATTTGAAAGCTCTTTTAAGATTTTTGACACAATACAGGCAACCAGAAGAAAAGGGTCCAGTCAACAGTTATATTAAATTGAAACCTTTACTTAAATATCATTCACCAACTCCTACAGTATTATTTGAGGATGAAATAAACCAAGAACTAAGAAAAGGAAAAATTATTATTGTCGACTTATCCCAAGGTGATCCTGAAATACAAAAATTATATTCAGAGAAAATATGTAGTAAAATATTTAATGGTTCTATGAAAAACTTTATTGATTCTAAGCCTAATAATTTTATTCAATTTTATTTTGAAGAAGCTCATAATCTTTTCCCAAAGAAAGATGATAAGGATTTAAGTCAAATATATAATCGAATTGCAAAAGAGGGAGCTAAGCTCAACTTGGGGATGACCTACGCAACTCAGGAAGTAAGTTCCATAAGTTCTAATATTTTAAAGAATACTCAGAATTGGTTTATCGCTCACCTCAACAATGAAGATGAAGTAAAAGAGCTTAGAAAGTTTTATGATTTTAGTGATTTTTCAGATTCACTAATACGGTTTAGTGCAAAAAATGATAAAGGGTTTGTGCGAATGAAAACGTATTCTAATCCATTTATAGTTCCAGTACAAGTTGACCTTTTTAAATAATTTAGTAATGACAAAGAACAGCGGTGAAAAATTTCAACGATCAGGTAATATCGCTCATAGCTTTATTATAAACAATGAAGAGGTTCAAAAATATTTAAAAAATTGTATCATACCTTTCAAAGTAGAAGATATAAATTTAAATAAAAACTTATTACACGATATAGAATTCACTACAGAGAATTCTATCGAAAATATTGTTACTACAGATGGAGAAAAGACTGTTATACCTGTTAAGAAATCATTTCCTTCATCTTTGATAACCTTTTTTCAGTTTGGCTCATTATTGATTAAGCGAGCAGATTTAGATGATATGAAACAGAAGCCATTTGTTTCTCCTTCAGATATTAAAAAAATAAAGAAGATAGATAGAGAGCACCTAGTAATCCCAACAAAAAATATTTCTTTAAAAAAAGGAATAAATTTTAAGGTATCAGTAAGAAATACTATTCATGATTTTTTCAAAAAAAAACACACTGGTACAACGTCAATGTTAGAAACATTGTTCTGGTTTATATTCAGATTATATGATGTCAGTAATACAAAAGATTCTTACAAACTATCTAGTTGTCCACACTGTGGCACAAGAAAAATAAAACTAAAGAGGGACGAAATTGACTTCTCAAATTATTCATGGAAATGCACACACAAGAAATGTAACCGAGAGATTTTGCTTACGGATGTTTTTAGATTGTTCGAACAAGTTAGTAATGAGAAAGGATCTGAAGGTATATTAAGTTATACTAAAAGTTTAATAGAGAGTTTTTTACACGTACATACAATTAAACGTATTCTTGAAATTGAAGAAGGAATGATTAATCGTTTTCTATTTGTGAGAGATGGCCCACTAAGTTTCGGAGGGGAAACAGCAAACATGTATAAACCAATGCAGGCCATGATTAATTTTTTAAGTAAATCGAATCGAATTAATATGGTTGGTGTAGAAAAAACTGGAGCTTTTGTTGATCATGCAAAACAGATAAAAGATAAACTTGAACCGGGGCAATTATTTTTATTAAGCAATGAACATATATACACCTATATCCTACCAGGGAATCCAACAAAAGACAATTATGCTAGCACCTCTTATTACAGTGGAAAAATGATATACAAGTCCCCCGACAAAAGAGTATATGTATTGACTGTTCCTGTTGAAAATCACAAGAATTATTACATCACTCCAGAACTTACAGACCTAAAAAACATACATGAAATTCTTCAATGTATCAACTCCTTAAAATGTGATATTTATGAAAATGCAATAATGCCTGTTGCAATAGCAAATAAATTGATTTCCCTAACAAATCATCCAAGTTCAAATATTTTAGAACAATTCGCTAAAAAAACTATGGGTAAATGATTAAGATTGAGAAAGTTGAAAAGCCTAGTTATCTAGTATCAGATGAGGTTGAAATAGCTCTAGAAAAACTAGATGAATTTTATTTATCAAAAAATAGAAGTCAAAAAAGATACAGTTTTCCTTTCGTTAAAAGGATTGATGTAAGTTTAAAACCAATTCTCTTTGATTCATTTCACGGTAAGTGTGGATACTGCGAAACGAAAATAGAGTCTCAAAAATTTGGAGTAATAGATCGGTTTAGGCCATACAGCGGTGTTCGAGACAAGAATGAATACTTTGAGGATTTATATTGGTGGTTAGCATACGACTGGGAAAATCTTATTTATTCTTGTAAGGAATGTAGTCAGTATAAGGCCAATTATTTTCCAGTAGAATCAAATAGAGTTACTTCAAAAAAATTACCTGTATTAAATGAAGAACAATTGCTTTTAAATCCTTACCAAGATTTTACTGAAGAACATCTAGATTATAATTTTGAAGGAGAATTAATTTCAAATACTAAAAAAGGATTACAGACCATAGAGTTGCTCCATTTAAATCGAACTTCTCTTACAGAAAATAGAAGAAAAGCGATCAGCGAAATTGATAGAATTATTGATTTATATTTAGATGGAAAACCTGTAATGCTATCTAAGACTAGATACTTGAATAGAATTTATAACAAAGATCCGCAAGTTGAATTTTTACTTCTTAAATACAAACACCTATTAGCTGAACTTGAAAGTAATCCATTTATGAGAAAGCATATAATTGGATATGATCATGAGAAATTACAACAAATAATTAAAGATGACAGAAGAGTAAATACACAAGAACTAATTCATTCAGATTTTTTCCCAATTGAATATGTAGAAATAAAAAATTTTAAATGCATTGATATTATCAAAATTGAATTTCCACCTAATGAAGTTGAAAGTCAGTCTTGGGTTGTTTTTTTGGGAGAAAATGGATTAGGAAAAAGCTCTATACTTCAAGCGATTTGTTTAGGTCTTGCCCCTATTATTAAAAATAAAAAAGACATTGTAAAGTTTATTCAAAAGGACAAAACAGAAGCAACAATAATAATTAAGGAAAAAAATTCAACCAACATACTAAAAACAGTATTAAATCGACAAAGTTGTTCTATAGATCATACAGGAGAATTTTCGACTCCTCTTATAGGTTATGGCTCTGTTAGGTTACTTGCAAAGAAAAGAACAAACTCTGAAAGAGGTAGAAATGTTGTCAAATATCAAAATTTATTTGATCCGTATACTCCTTTAGATGACATCTTATCGTGGCTTTTATTTATCAACCAAAAAGATAAAAAGCGTTTTAATTCAATTGCATATTCACTAAAACAATTACTTCCTAATGGCGTTGATGAAGACCTCATTTTCGAGAATGGAGAATTAATTTTTAGTAAGTCAAAGGCTTCTTTTTCTAATCTAAGTGATGGATATAAAAATACTATTTCTCTTGCCTTGGATATTATGAAAACCTTGTCGGGGGAAAAAGCTGATATGGATAAACTTTCAGGTATTGTATTAATAGATGAACTTGGAAATCAACTACACCCACGTTGGCAAATGCAAGTAGTCTCTCAATTTAGACGAGTTTTCCCAAGGATAAATTTTATTATCTCTACTCATCATCCACTATGCCTCAGAGGATTAAGAAAGGATGAGGTAATGATTCTTAATAAAAATATGGATCAGCAAATTTTCATCATTAAAGACTTACCTGACCCAAGCCTATTGAGAGTTGATCAAATCTTGACTTCACCATACTTCGGATTACATAGTGCTGTCGATCCAGCAATAGAAGAACTTTTCAATGAATACTATGCATTGTTAGCTAAGGATAAACTAACAGATGAAGAGGAAAATAGAAAAATGGAATTAAGTGATAAAGTGCCTAAGATGAAATTCTTAGGAGATTCATTGAGAGAAGAACTTGCCATCTATGTAATTGATGAGTTATTAGCAAAAAAAGTTCGAGAGCAAAGTGAATCACTCAATCTTGATGATTTAAAAGAGGAGGCGAAAAAACGAGTTAAAACTATATGGGATAATCTAAACGACGACGAAGAATTAATATGATAGCAGTGAATCGAAAAAAAGTAAAAGTTCCAGATGTTTTAATGGATAAGGACAAAGTAGGTGTAAAAGAAACCAAAGCTAATATTATCCATGCAAATAAAGGTAATTGGGACAACTTGAAATATTCAGCATATACTCATGTCGATGTAAAGGAGGCACTAATAGAGTTATTTAATGAAAAGTGTGCTTATTGTGAAAGTAAATTCTTACATGTATATCCGGGAGACATAGAACATTTCCGACCAAAAGGAAAGATCGAAGAAGCAACTCCGAAACAAACGCCGGGCTATTATTGGCTAGCTGCCGACTGGAATAATTTACTTCTTGCATGTAGAAACTGCAATCAAAATTTAAAGCATTTAGTTTTTGGAAGTATGAAAAGAGAAACTCTGGGGAAAATGAATCAATTTCCATTGAGTAAGGGTTTTAAACATGTTCAATCTCATAAGAATGCTAAGAAGAAATTAGAAGAAGAAGAAAAGTACAGATTAATAATCAATCCTTGTATTGAAAACCCCGAAAAACATTTTGAATATAATAACATTGGGGTTATTAAGCCTAAATTTACAACAGGAAGAAAATTTGAAATGGCTAATAAATCTATTTTGGTTTATGCCCTTCAAAGAATGCCACTTGTTCAAAATAGAGAAAAAGTATTGATCGAAATTTATGCTCAGATTCAAAGAGTAATTGAAGCCACTAAAAACTTAGATGAAAGTATGACTAGCAGTGGCTCAAAAGATAAACGAGTTCTTTACGACAAAATTCTAAAAAGAGAGATAGTTAAGTTGAAAAAATTTACGAATGATGAGGAAGAGTATGCAGGGATGGCTAGACAGATAATTAATGACTTTATGATTAAGCACTTTGGAACAAAAGCTAGTTCATGATTAAAATAGCACCAAATAGGACTTACTCAATTCTCTTTTCTTAAGACATCTTTCTTTCAATAAAAATTCTCCAATAATTTATACACATTCCCAGATTACGAGCACCCTCCATTTTAGCTCACTTAATTCTTTAAAATGCTTCAGATCTCTGGCCTTGTTACCATTAATTTTATCTTTCCAAAATTCTGGTCTTGTTGATGGCCATTTGAAAAGGTGGCAACCATGTCTATGCCAAAAGCATCCGTGAATAAAAATAACAGTGTTATATTTAGCTAGAACCAGATCCGGTTTTCCAGGCAGGCTTTTTTTGTGAAGTCTATATCTGTATCCTTTACTAAATAATGCTTTTCTAATAGCTACTTCAGGTTTGGTATTTTTTCCCTTGATTCCTGCCATCATCTGGCTCCGCTTTTTCTTTGATACGATATCTGCCATTCGTTATTTTTTTACCTATAATAAAATCGGTACTAAGATCCGGAAACGTATATGTTCAATTTCTACGATTTAAACACATATTTTATAATTCAGTTCATCTACTATTTATTTCTGCTATAAGGTGAGAATCTTACCGGAAATCATGTACAGTTCTTCTCCTTTTCTGACAACAACCGGAACACGCATAACTGGAAAGGTATAGACATTTTAAAATTTCGGTTTTAACTAGTCCTCTACTCCACCAGATAAATAGCAATCAACTACATAAGTTTGAGACTATATACTGACGGTTTCGGATGAGATACAAGTTTTGTTTTTGTAATATCCATGTTTTTTATATCTTTACGGTATCCTGCCTTGAGAAGACTTACCGGAGAACTAATGCGACATTGATTTAATGCCCGTTATATTTTCTGCCTTACAGTCATTACCTGTTTTTACTATCCTTATTTCAATTAAACAGGAGCATCACTTCTGCAAAGAAGGCTCAAAAGTACGTGGTAAATCCACCATCTATACAATGGCGTTTTCACTTATAAAAAAAGAATCATGGAAGAACTAAAATATTTCAAACTGGCACATGAACTTAATAATGAATTAAAGTCTGAACTAATGTCTAACAATCTCCATTTCCGGGGAAATAGAAACTCTTTCTCACTTATCTCACTGGATAAAGAAACACCGGAAATTGGTATAGGTAGATTGAAGACGAGGGCGAATGCCATAAAGAAATTTAATGAACTTACTGGAAAACCAGGGCACGAGAAACGCGCACTAACAAAAGGAAGAGATACAAGAGAAAAGGAGTTACAGGCATGGATAATCCGTAATGCACTTAATAACAAGAACAGATTATTTTTTGATAAGAAAATTGAATTTGTTACTTCAGAATTATCGCTAATCCTGGATCAGGATAAGAAAAGTTCAAAAAGGGTCGTGAACGATATTCTTGGGCTGAATGATAATAATGAAATAGTGGTAATCGAATTGAAATCATCAAGGGAGAAAATAAAATTAACCACGCAGGTTGAAAAATTTTCAAAAGCTATAAACCAGAACAAAAAACTGGTTGCAGGGATTATTCATCTTTTAACTGACAGAAAATGGAATGGAAAAATAAAGAAGATGATAGTATGGCCTGCATCAAGTAAAAAGGAGAAACTGGTTTGGGAGCATGATATAAAAGAGTTCAGCTATGTAGAGGTAAAGAGAGATAATAAAAAGCACATAGAATACGACAAACAGGGAAATATAATTTTCGGATAACAAGGAGACAATCGAATAGCCAAACGGCCTCGTATTACTCATTAAAAATTTAAAAAGGTTTGGTATTATTCACTGATATCACCACTATCGATAACAAAACAAAACACACAAAAATGAAATTCTTAAACGAAATAGAGGCATCACTACAAACAAACAAAAAAATATCATTCGGAAATAGTCGACTAAAAGTTATTGAGGATTATGGAATCCAGGGTGTTCAGGATTTTAAAGAGGTCAGGTATTTCAAAATTAAATATCTAAAAAGCACCCTTAAACTGGGACTTCATTTCTACCAAAGACATAATGGACCTTGCCTGGCGGTAACCATGTTTGACAAACAAGATATATTTCGGAATATAATTCAGTATGTGTTAAAGGAGGAAGAGATCGTCAAAGACGACAAGCTGGAATTTCATCATAATGGTGTTATTGGAGGAGGAATTCCCTTCTTGACAAAAAAGAAAACAATAGAATACCTCTCAACAAAAAAAACCGACCTGGTAATTGTGGATAGTTCCAAAATTCTTTTAGGCATAATCTCAGCTGACAAAAAATTAAACTGGAAAAATAAAGAATATTCATCTTTCATTACCAATTTAGTAGAGTACTCAATTCATCGAAGAATTTTAAAGAATAAATATATGTCTGATTCATCGCCGAAGGAAGTATAGCTTATTAAGCATAATTCTAACTATAGCGCATAAGTAGATAATAAGAAGGTTGAAACTTGTTAATAGTATAGGACTTCTTTATCTTTTTAGTCTTCTTCAAAGCTTTCGCTATTCTCATCTATCTCTGGGTAGTAATCGTGGTATAATCCTCATCCACTGGTGGGTGTTCCATAATTTCAGGTGAATTTAATTGAGTGCGTGACAAATTAGGGGGGCTAAAAAAACGGGAGTTTAAAGGAAATTGTAACTTAGAGTTGCAAAACAAAAATCACTTAAACTTTAAACATCCCGAAGTAAGATATGAAAAATAGTAAACT
>Ga0209187_1003491_pt1 | contig 13029 bp, 12 predicted proteins | sample BantaG_FD_187430 | JGI IMG/M metagenome (GOLD analysis project Ga0209187, IMG submission 187430) | Marine algal microbial communities from Bantry Bay, Ireland - BantryBay_4 metaG (SPAdes) (version 2) | ecosystem: Host-associated > Algae > Red algae > Unclassified | place: Bantry Bay, Ireland... | reverse complement strand
AACTGTTTGTTTTAACTTTGTCATGTGATCAAGTAGTTTGTGTTTTCTCAGTTTTGCAACTCTAAAATACAACACTTGATCATTTTTTATAATATATTCATGCAACAAAGCCATTCAAGATTATTATGCTCATTCACGAGTTCTAGACTTTCCAGACAATTTGCAAGAGCAGAGGTATAATCTTTTAGCTTAACTTGTAGTTTACCAAGACTTGAGTACGCAATTGATAATCTAGGATAATATTCTAATTCGATATATTTATCAATAACCTTTTGGTATAAATCAAAAGCCAGTTCGCTCTTACCCATAGCATCGTGACATTGTGCTATAGTGTATTGCGTATTGTTAATAGAGAGCGGTGCTAAACCCACTACTCTTTTTAGGCTATCTGACAAAATGAGGTCTTTAATCGCCTCATTATATTTACCCATATTATAAAGCATTTCTCCCTTATTAGATAATATTATCGAGCCGTTGCGAAGCATATCAGAATCCAATGCATAATTATACGCTTGATCTTAATACATATTTGCATTTTCAAAATCATTAATGGAATTATAAATATTATCCAAACTATTCAATACAGCACCATAAAGATTTTTACGCACCTTTTCATCTTTATCATCTAATTCACCATCTAAATTCTCTAACTTATTTTTGACATCTAAAGAAATTTCAATAGCCTGTGGAATGGCTCCTTTTAATTTATAAAGTCCACCCAGTGGTACGAGATATTTTGCAATATTAAATTCCGATGTACTAAGATCAATCGCCTTTTGATAAAAAATTTTTGCTTGATCAGTATCTAAATTATATTGATGAAAATTTCCAGCAAGATGATTGGCCTCTGCCAAAGCGTCGATATCTCCAAGTGCACCTATTTCTAGTGCCAATTGAATAAACGTATCCGTCTTTGTATGGAATTGATGCTTGTAACAATTGCGTGCAATAGAAATTATTTTCTCCATTTCACTCCCTAAAGTATCTAAGGATTCAATGAAAATTGTCACTTCTTTTTCAGAAAAAGGGTCTTGAGCCTTACCACAAATAGATAAAACAAGACATATACCTATACAGGTAAGCCGATGGAAATTGTGCCTATGAATTGTAATTAAATTTTATAAATTAACAATCACACTGACATGTTAGTCATATTAATGTACGTGTTTTAATTTAAAAGACATAAATTTAATGCGCTTCTAACCAATTCTGACCAGTGTCCATACTCACTACAATTGGAACTTTCAGATCAGGGATTGCATTTTTCATTTGCTCTTCTATGATAGGCTTTATCATCTCTAACTCATCTTTATGTACATCAAAAACCAATTCATCATGAACTTGCATAATCATCTTTGATTGAATTGACTTTTCTTCAAATAGTCTATGGATGTTAATCATTGCCAGTTTAATCATATCAGCTGCAGTACCTTGAATTGGTGTATTTATTGCCATTCTTTCTGCATTGCTACGAGTCAAGCCATTCCTTGAATTGATGTCCCTCAACACACGTTTTCGTCCCAACATTGTTTTGACATATCCATGCTCCCGTGCATACTCAACGATGTCTGACATGTATTGTTGGAGTCCACTGAACTGATTAAAGTATGTTTTTATTAGATCTGAAGCCTCTGCTCTTTTGATACCTAATTGACGGCTCAAATTAGTAGCACCTGCCCCATAAATAACACTAAAGTTGACAGTTTTTGCTCTACGTCTTTCTTCCGCTGTAACATCATCATATGGTGTATCAAATACTTTAGCAGCTGTCGCCCGATGAAAATCATTGCCATCAATAAACGCTTGCAGCATAGACTCATCTTTAGAGATTTCCGAGATTAACCGAAGCTCTATTTGAGAATAATCTGCAGCTAACAGGATATGATCTTTATCGCGTGGTTCAAATGCTTTTCTGATTTCTCTCCCAGCTTCATCTTTTATTGGGATGTTTTGCAAGTTTGGATTATCAGAACTGAGCCGCCCAGTTGCTGCCCTTGCCTGATTAAAATTACTATGGACTCTACCTGTTTTCTCATTTATCATCAAAGGTAAAGAGTCAACATAGGTGGATTTTAACTTGGCAAATTTCCTGAACTGAAGAATGTCTTTAACGATGTCATGTTTGACTGACAATTCATTTAGTTTTTCTACATCTGTACTGTATTGACCAGTACCCGTTTTTCGCCATCTGTAAGGAATTTCTAATTTATCAAACAAGACCTCCCCTACTTGCTTAGGACTTGCAATGTTAAATTCAACACCTGCCTTTTTAAATATCGCCTTTTCTTTCGTCCGAATCTCTTCGCCCAATTTCACAGAATAGTCCGCTAAAAATTTAGGATTGATGCGAACGCCATTGAACTCTATATCTGCCAACACATCAATGAGAGGTTCTTCAATTTTATAGTAGAGATCTGTAAGTTCAATCTCATCCAATTTTTTAGTAAGTATAGCTTCTACTTGAAGGGTAATATCTGCATCTTCACCAGCATACTCCTTTACTTTTTCTACATCAATATCCCTCATGCTCAATTGATTCTTTCCTTTCTTACCAATCAAATCTACTATAGGCACCATTTTATATTCTAAATATGCTTCAGACAGATAATCCAATTTGTGTCTTAAATCTGGCTCACATAAATAATGTGCAATCATGGTATCAAAGAATGTTCCTTTAATATCAACATCATACCACTTCATCATGAGAATATCATATTTGATATTTTGTCCTATTTTAGAAATGGACTCATCTTCTAACACTCCTTTAAATTGGCTGACTAGTTCTTTGGCAGCTTTAAACTCATCAGGTACTGGCACATAATAGGCTTCTTTTGCTTTGATCGAAAATGCTAATCCGACAAGTTCTGCCTTATTAGCATCAATACCCGTTGTCTCCGTATCAAAACTAAAGGTCTTACATTTTGATAGCTTCGCAATCAAGCCATCAATCGCTTTTTGGTCATTGACCAGATGATAGTTATGGTCAGTATTTTCAATGTTGTTTTTAGCTACACTATATGCAGGTTGAGCTTTTGCTTTCTTTTGAGTTGTTGATCCTCCACTTGCTCCACCAAACAATGATTGTTGTTCTCCTTCATTTGCTTCACCTAAAATTTGCTTAGCTAGTGTTCTAAACTCTAGTTCTTTAAATATCTCTGATAATTTGGTTTTATTTAGTTCTTCAATTTCATATTGCTTAGCATTAAACTGAATTGGCGAATTAATATCGATGGTGGCAAGTTGCTTTGACAATCGACCTTGATCAGCAAATTGCTCGACTTTTTCCTTTTGCTTCCCTTTAAGTTTATCTGTATTTGCTAGGATACCTTCAACCGAATCATAAAGGGCAAGTAATTTGACTGCCGTTTTTGCTCCTACCCCAGGGATGCCAGGAATGTTATCCACGCTATCTCCTTGTAAACCTAGCACGTCAATCACTTGGTCAACTCGTTGTATGCCCCATTTTTCCAACACCTCTGGTACACCCAAAATTTCAATGCCATTGCCCATGCGTGCTGGTTTATACATGAAAATATTTTCGGAAACCAATTGACAATAATCCTTGTCAGGAGTGACCATATATACTTTAAACCCTTCCTTCTCTGCTTGTTTGGCTAATGTCCCAATCACATCATCCGCCTCATAGTTATCCACCATGACCATTGGAATATTGAATCCCTCGACAATATCTTTAATGTAAGGCAATGCAATAGCGATATCTTCAGGTTTTGCGTCTCTATTTGCTTTGTATTCTGGGAATTGTTCGTGTCTAAATACTTGTCCAATCGGATCAAACGCAACTGCGATATGTGAAGGCTTTTGGTTGCGCATCAAATCCCATAAGGTTCTGACAAAACCTGTGATCGCGGATGTATTGATGCCTTTAGAATTAATTAACGGGCGGTTGATAAATGCAAAATGTGCTCTATACACTAAGGCATGTCCGTCTAACAAAAACAGCTTCTTCTCACTCATGGTCGATTTGTATTCAATTGAGCGGTAAGATACAAACTGAAAATAAAAAAGCCCGACTCCAGTTGGAATCAGGCTTTATTATTATATCTCCTCAATAAAGCGAAGAGATTACACTTACATTAGTTAGTTATATATTAGAGAGCGTAAGATAAACCTACATTATAGAAAGTTTGTAGATTATCAAGGTCACCAGGAGTTTCAAACTCAGCACTTCTTAGTCCTGCAGAAATACCTACACCTATACCTTTCCATACATCAAAAGTCAACGTATGTAACCAAGTCCATTCGAATAATGAAGGAATAGGGTCTTCGTTACTTGAATAAGGTACAAATGAAGTTAATGTTGAAGTATAAGCAAAACCATCCCAGTCATGCGTATAGTCAGCTCTAATCTTTGCACCTAGTGCTCCTGAAGAGCTAAATACTCTCTCTCCATTAGCGTCTTTTCCTGCAAAACCAAGGTGATAATTCACTGGGTGAATCACAACAATTAAATCATCAATATCCGGAGTCCATGTCAGACCTACACCGATATCCAATGTTCCAGGAGCTAAAAAGTTTCCTAATGAAGTATTCAATTCACCTAATCCAGAAATTGCCCAACTATCAGAAATCGGCTTTCCTGCCAATGATGATAGATTTAATAAATCTACAGTACCGTTATCAAATAGTGAGTCATCATCATTCGTTCCATCAGCCGCACTTAGGTCGATATCTTGCCAAGCTTTGTTTAAAATCCCTTTGTTTCTCCAGAAGAATTCATCAGTGATATTATTCGCATAACCATTTAAGCCAATTGCTAAACCTGATGAATTAGCATTTGGGTTTGGATTTGCAATCCAACCGTTAGAACTTGCTAGGTTAAAACCTACAGTTCCACCAAAACCAGTTATCCAACCAGCTCCAGTTTCAATTTGAGCAGCTATAGCTGCTACTTCTCCTTCTAAAGTCGCTACTGCTTCTTGTGCTGCCGCTAATTCGGCTTCTTTTGCCTTAAGATCTGCATCTAAAGCTTGAGCTTGCAGTCCAGAAAGTGCGACGCAAAACATAAATAATAGTAGGGTAATCTTTTTCATATTCAAATTATTTGTCAATGTTATTTTATAGTTTATCAATTAATAATTATCGCTATTTGTATCAATCATGTATGGTTAACTTATTACCTAAGACATGACTCAATGGATATACTATTCGACGATCATTTGATCTAATAGTAACCGATGTGTTGTCAATTTCTATAATTTCTCCAGAAACATCTTCAACACTTATTCTATCTCCAACAGATAATCTTCCTTTATTGTAAAATGAAGAAATAATATTCTTTAGTAGGTCTTTTGAAGCTAATCCATAACCTATGGCAAAAGCAAATACAACTCCTGCAATTAAAATAGATAAATTGGTCTCTAAGAATTCTGTTTCGACTGCAGCTTGTCTTAGTGCACTGACAAATACAGTTATCAGTATAAAGTAGAACACAAAACTAGCAATCATATTTGCTGAAGGTATGCCTAAAGATTTGAGCGCGGTCAACACAAGATTTTTCAATGCTTCAGCTACGAGTAAACCGAGGATAAGCATGATAATCGCAACAATCAAGTTTGGAATAAAATTAATAATGTCAGACACTAAATTAGAAATAGCTGGCATACCCAGAGCATCTGCACTCGCAATCATAAAAAACAACACTAAAATATAGTAAACAAATTTAGAGACCATTTTACTGATCTTAAAATTAATATTTGCCTTTTCGACAATATCGATTTCAGCCAATTTATCTCCAAGTTTATCTACCTGTATTCTTTCTAGTATTTTTTTAATTACTCCTGCTACAATTTTAGCAACAATAATTCCAACAATTAATATTAATATAGCTGTCACTACTCGAGGAACAGCACTAGCAAATTGTCTTAATAGATCACCTGTTAATCCGTCTAACATCTAAAAAATGATTTAATTGGTTTTAAACTAAATGAGGTCAAATTAATACTGCAGTGTTAAAAAGGAGTTAGTTTAAATATATTATTTAATGCGTATTTGGATACTTTGGGCGTAAATCGTTTCCATCAGAAGATGGCCCACCTTCTGGATCATGTTCACGTTCTTGAACTGGTCCTTTTCCTCCTGTCACGTTGACAAAAATACTAACTAATTTCGGAAGAAACAACTCCAAAATATCGCCGATGAAATGAAAAAATCCAACAGAATGATTTACATTCTCCCGAACTCGCTTCTCTCGCTCATCAAATTGCTTAGAGCTTTCTTTTTCTAACTCTTTGAAACTATTTGTAGGCATTCAATCGTATTTAAAATTCAGCGTAATTTTCCTTGTGAATTCGTTTAAACTTCTGCTTAGCACGCTTGATTTTCATCTTTATAGCGCTTTCAGACTTGTCTAAGATTCCGCTTATTTCTTTAATGGACATATCATCTTGGTACTTCATAAGCAATATTGCTTTGTCTGTCACAGGGATCTTCTCTAAAATGATTTTTAATCGCTTAACATTCATTTCCATAAGAAATCTATCCTCTATGCCATCCTCGGCCATGTCATGCTCATTTGTCATGTCCTCAACTAGAATACTCTTGTCTTTCTTTCCTTTTCTAATCGTATCAATACAAAAATTGTATGTTATAGAATAAATCCAAGTTGAAAACTTAGACTTACCGCTAAACTTTGACAAATTAAGAAGGATTTTGACAAAAATTTCCTGTGTTGCATCTTCCGCTTTCTCCTCATCTTTTAATATTGACAAACATTTACCAAAAATTTTAGATGAGTATCTTGTGTATAACACATCAAAATACTTTTGGTTCTGCGTAGCAATATATTCCGTTACTGCCTCCTCGTCAGAGACTGTAAGGGTTATATTCCTGATCATTAATGCAAACAGAAGACTGCTCAAAACAATTTAAGTTTTAACATGCTACATCCTATCAAAACATTAGACGTAGATATTTGAAAAAGTTACACTGAAGCTTCTAAAGGGAGTCAATCAGGTACAAATGTAAGGGAAAAATGTTATAAAAAAAATGAGGTAATGCAAAGCATCACCTCAACCCTAACCAAATGAAACCATGTGTCAATCTACTTATTGTAAAATTGACACTTAGTAAAGATAAACATTTTTGACTAATTTTCTATACTTCCATTTAAAATTGAGTATAATTTCTGTTCTTTGGGCACATGATAGATAGATACGCCATTTTCAGCATCTGCTTGACCATCAGTTTATTCATAAATAACCATCAAGCCAATTGTCAAACTGATGAAGATGCCTTCTTCATTAAGAACATTTATAACCATACATTGGCAGACTCAAAGGCATATGATTGGTTGACAGTATTATCAACTGAATATGGTGCTAGATTGACTGCCTCAGATGCCGCCGAGCGATCTGTCAACTATACCAAATCAATCATGGAATCATTGGATATGGACAAGGTCTGGAAACAAGAATGTACAGTACCCAATTGGATAAGAGGAGACAAAGAGTTAGTTGCTATAATTGATTCTAAAAGCAAAGGAACAGTCTTTATTGAATCCACAAGCCTAGGTAACAGCATTGGTTCAGGACCTGATGGTGTCTATGCAGAGGTCATTGAAGTCAAAGGCTTAGATGAACTACGTGCACTTTCTGACGATGAAGTCAATGGTAAAATAGTCTTTTTCAATCGACCAATGGATCCGACACAAATTCGAACATTTAATGCATATGGTGGAGCTGTAGATCAGCGGGGAAGAGGACCAGCTATTGCCGGGAGTAAAGGTGCCGTTGGTGCATTAGTAAGATCCATGACAACATTGCTCGATGATGTCCCTCATACTGGAGTAACGATATTTAACGAAGGCGAATCTTACATTCCAGCTATTGCAATAAGCACGAATAAAGCCGAATTACTATCTGAATTGCTTCGGAAAGAAACGGTAAAAATATACATCGAAAATAATGCTCAACTAGGTCCTGACAAAACATCTTACAATGTGATTGGAGAAATAAAAGGGAGCACATTTCCAGACGAAATTATTTTAGTAGGTGGACATTTAGACAGTTGGGACCTTGGTGGAGGTGCTCATGATGATGGCGCGGGTTGTGTCCATTCCCTTCAAGTCATCGAAACACTGAAAGCATTAAACTATAAGCCCACGCGTACCATACGATGTGTCATGTTTATGAATGAAGAAAATGGGCTTGGCGGAGCAACAGCCTATGCAAAAGAATCTAATGAGAAAAATGAATTTCACATGGCAGCTTTTGAGTCTGATTCAGGAGGATTCACTCCAAGAGGTATCGGTGTCGGAGGAAAAACAGAGGTATTCGAATCTAAATTTCAAAACATCCGCCCGTGGAGAGACTTATTAGGAAGTTATGGCATCGAACTTACTCCTGGCGGCGGTGGAGCTGATATAAATCCTTTAAAATCACAAGGTGGATTATTATTTGGATTACAGCCTGACTCGCAGCGATACTTCGATTTTCATCATACTAAAAATGACAACATCGATGCTGTGAATCAACGCGAACTAGAACTAGGTGCTGCAGCCATGACTAGTCTGATATATCTTTTGGATAAATACGGAATTGATGGAGCTGAGTGATCATTGATTTAATCATTCATCCATTCTAGTATTCAATCATTTACTCAATTACTTCCCGATGATTCACTTTATTCCGGTACGGGATTTCGCTAAGCTGAACATTCATTCATCAAAATGTTAGTAAAATGAACAAAGATTTATCGCTCTATAACTTATATACCAAAACAGCTTTTTTACATTTGATATCTAAGAAATTTTACTATGAGTAAGAAAGTCACCTTGCACGATAAAACCTTTGAGGAGTATATCAGTAGAGAGAAAATCCAACAACGAATAGATGAAATCGCCATCGAAATCGACAAAGATTATGGAGACAAAACAGTCACGATGGTTGGCAATTTGACAGGAGCTTTTATCATCATGGCTGATTTGTGTCGACACATCCATACTCTAGTAGACATCAAATTTGTCAAATACTCTTCTTATGAAGGCATGAGTACGACTCATGTGGTAAAAGAACGAATGGGTTTTGGTGGCATGGACTTGACAGGTAGACATGTGATGATCGTAGAAGACATCATTGATACAGGATTGACTTTAGACTATCTTCTTGATCTCATGAAACACAAAGGCGCTGCGAGTATCAAAGTCTTTAGTCTCTTGCTCAAACCAGATTCTCTTCAGAAAGATCTGCAAGCTGATTATGTCGGTTTTGAAATTCCCAATGATTTTGTGGTTGGCTATGGCTTAGATTATGATGGTTTGGGACGCGATTTGGATTCTATTTACAAATTAAGTGAATAGCCAAATACAGTTATCTTCTTCAGTCATACCACCGTTCTGACAGTACATATTCATGACAAAGATTTAATTTTCTTAAAGTTCTGCCTTGATTGTTTTCACTAAATAAAAATTATAGTATTTTTGCCGTCCGAATTGACCCATGGTGTAATTGGCAACACATCGGTTTTTGGTACCGACATTCAAGGTTCGAGTCCTTGTGGGTCAACTCTTTTAAAACGTAAACAACTGGTTTACAATGTTTTATGACCACAAATATAACACAAGTTGTCCTATTTGTGGTCATTTTTTTTCAGGATAACTTCAAAAATAGCCCTTCAAAACAGCTTTCAGTTTCATATCTCCTCTGATGGATGGGCTCAAATCTTGCAATACTGTTTAATTAACATGAGATAAGTTTAGAATAACATTATTTATACCATATTTTTAATTTATATACAGCCCAATGTTGTTTAACACATATCTTTACAATATCAAACAGGAAGAAATATGCCACAATTCGAATTGGTTATGCCAAAAATGGGAGAAAGCATTATCGAAGCAACAATCCTCAATTGGATAAAACAAGAAGGAGATTCTGTAGAAGAAGATGAAACCATTCTTGAAATCGCCACGGATAAAGTTGATTCTGAAATCCCTTCTCCTGTTGAAGGAACAATTAGCAAAATTTTGTTTAAAGCAGATGATGTCGTTCCTGTAGGTCAGGTCATCGCGATAATTGAAACGGATCAGAATGTCAAATCAACTCCAATTGAGTCCAAGCCAACGGCAACAGAAACAAAAGCAGATGCTATGTCAGACCCTGAACCTTCTAGTTTATCAAAACCTGAAGTTTCGTCTACTACTCAAGCTATTCCCGCCGCAAAAGCAAAGGAAGAAGGCCGTCGTTTCTATTCACCTTTAGTAAGAAATATGGCTAAGCAAAATGGCATCCCTCTAGAACAGTTAAGTAATGTTCCGGGGACTGGCGCAAATGGAAGAATCACCAAACATGACATGTTAAGCTTTTTAGAAAATCCTCAAAGCAACGATGTCAATAATAAAATAATCCAGCCTCAATCGCCATCTACTTTATCATCACTACCCAAGACGTCAACAACTTCTCTGAATGGTGAAAATGAGATTATTGAAATGGATCGCATGCGACGATTGATTTCAGATCACATGGTCATGTCCAAACAAACATCACCTCACGTCACTTCATTCGTCGAAGTTGACATGTCAAAAATAGTCGCATGGAGGAATAAAATTAAAAATCATTTTCAAGAAAAATATGGAGAGAAAATCACCTACACTCCAATATTTATTCAGGCTGTAGTTAAGGCAATTCAAGATTTTCCAATGGTGAATGTGTCTGTTGATGGCTACAAAATCATCAAAAAGAATCGCATAAATATTGGGATGGCTACCGCAATGAACAGTGGCAATTTGATTGTTCCTGTCATTAAAAATGCAGAACAATTGAGCCTCTTAGGTCTAACCAAACAGGTGAATGATCTTGCATCCAGAGCAAGAAACAATAAACTTAAGGCAGACGAAGTCCAAGATGGCACATTTACGCTGACTAATGTAGGGACCTTTGGGAATGTCATGGGGACTCCTATCATCAATCAACCGCAAGCAGCTATTATGTCCGTTGGTATCATTCAAAAAAAGCCTGCTGTTATTGAAACCGATCAAGGTGATTTTATAGGCATTAAATACCTAATGTTTATTTCACTATCCTATGACCATAGAGTTGTAGACGGTATGCTTGGAGGCAGTTTCTTAAAGCGTGTATCTGATTATTTGGAAGCATTTGACACTTCTCAAACGTTATAACCATACAAGTACCCACTTATTCAATTTTGTAATTAATTGATCTAAATATTTTGTTTGCTATCTCAGCTTAGCAATAAAGAGTCATCTATAAAAAATATTGGAACTAATGTTTTATCATTCAAAATGAGACACTTATACATCTGCTTTTAATTTTTCTTTGCGCACAACTAAGTCTTATATCCCAACAAATAGAATTTAATAAAACATCTAAAGATCAACTGTATATTCAGACAGATAGAGACTATTATTTAAAAGGGTCTACGCTTTATTTAAAAGTTTATCTCTCTGATCAATCAGGTATACTGGGGTCGCCACAATCTGAAATTGTTTATTTGGACCTTATTAATGCAGATGGTAAAATAGAAGAAACAAAGATAATAAAGACTGTTAATGGTATTGGTTCTGGAAGTTTTGATATAGGCTTTGATAAAGAAGATGATAAATATTTATTGAGGGCTTATACGAATTATACGAGAAATTTCGGTTCAAGAGATTATTTCAGAAAAGTAATTTTTGTTGAAAATGGAAAGATAGAGGGATCAAAAAATTCAGATATTACTAAGAATCGCCAAAAAATAAATTTTGAGATTTTCCCAGAAGGCGGTCACTTAGTCCAAGGCCTTCCATCTACTTCACTTGTCTATAGCACTGATTTAAATGGCAATCCTTTCTCGACTACATTTGACTTAATGGAGGACGATATAAAATTATCAACTCATCAAACCGATAAAATTGGATTCGCCAAGTTTATGTTTAATCCAAAAAAGGCTTCAGAGTACACGATTGTAAAGGATGGCTATGCGAGTAAACTAGAAACAAGTATTGATATAGAAGTAAATATAACATCAACAATATCTCAAAATAACTTAATCGCTACTATACACTCTATTACATCACTAGAAGGATATTTCATATCAGTAATCAAAGGAAAAAACCAAATAGAATCTGTAGAATTAAATGGAGATAGGAATCAAGAAATTGAGTTTGACTTAAACAAATATCCAAGCGGCAATCTTCGTCTGATCATTTTAAATCATAAAGATAAAATTGTGTTAGAGCGATATGTGTTTAATCATATCGGAATCAACAATTACAATGTAGATTTCGAACTTGATGCAGAATCATATAATAAGAGAGAATTAGTAACCTTTTCTGTAGACATCTATAATGATGAAGGCGAATCTCTCCCCGGTAATTACTCGATTTCAATTGCTGTCCGTTTCTTAAATAAAAAAATCATAAATAATCATACCATTAGAACAAGCACAGTTCTATCTAATGGGACGAGTATAACACCAACTTATCTAAAATTGTTAATTGAGCCAGTGGATGAAATAGACATTCAACTTATTGATAACCTTATGATCATTGAGGGCTTTTCGTCAAATGAGATCATAAATTCAAAAACTGCCAAATTTAGTCCTGAAAATAAAATGTCTATTAAAGGCAAAATACATCAAAAAGGATACAGACTTAGGTAGTTCAGCCGCAGGAGAAATGTTTCCTCTTCAATCTGTATTAGATAAATACTCATTTCGCTCAGACGCCAACGGAATTTTTAAAATCCCTATAGAAATACAATCAGATTCAATTAACGTCTTATTCAAATTAGGAGAAGTTCAAAATAATAGAAAAACAAACGAGGTCGAAGTTAAAGTCAATAAAAAACTAGATCTAACTATTTTAGATTATCAGAGTCCGGAAGTCAGTAAATATGGAATAGAATTATTAAACAATGCAACAAGCAAAAAATCCCCAGATCAAGATAAAACTACTGTTTATAAGGGCTTTGTTGCATGAACATATTATAAAAAATGATCAAGTGTTGTATTTTAGAGTTGCAAAACTGAGAAAACACAAACTACTTGATCACATGACAAAGTTAAAACAAACAG
>Ga0209187_1003490_pt1 | contig 13034 bp, 11 predicted proteins | sample BantaG_FD_187430 | JGI IMG/M metagenome (GOLD analysis project Ga0209187, IMG submission 187430) | Marine algal microbial communities from Bantry Bay, Ireland - BantryBay_4 metaG (SPAdes) (version 2) | ecosystem: Host-associated > Algae > Red algae > Unclassified | place: Bantry Bay, Ireland... | reverse complement strand
CTACTAACAAATAAGCAAAATTTGTAATATGTTTTGTTATTTTTGTTTGTTATTGAATAGAAACATAAAACGAGTGCTATATGGCAGAGGTTAAATATAATGAAGATAATATAAAATCACTCGACTGGAAAGAGCATATTAGACTCCGTCCAGGTATGTACATTGGTAAACTAGGTGATGGCTCTCACATAGATGATGGAATCTATATTCTTGTCAAAGAAGTGATAGATAACTGTATAGACGAGTACGTTATGGGCCATGGTAAAAAAATCGAATTAAAGATTGAAGATGGTCGCGTTTCAGTCAGAGATTTTGGTAGGGGGATTCCTCTCGGTAAAGTTGTGGACTGTGTATCAAAAATGAACACTGGTGGAAAGTATGATTCAAAAGCATTTAAGAAATCAGTAGGACTAAACGGAGTTGGTACAAAAGCCGTAAATGCACTATCATCATACTTCTTAGTGCAAGCATTCAGAGAAGGAAAATCTAAAAGTGCAGAATTCACTAGAGGCGTTCTAGATCAAGAATCAAAAATCATAAAAGCGGATGACACCAATGGCACACTCGTAGAGTTTGAACCAGACGGTACAATATTTAAAAACTATAAATTTAGATCTGACTTTGTTGAGAACCAACTTTGGAATTACGCATATCTTAATGCTGGTCTAAGAATAAATTTCAACAATAAATCTATATATTCTAAAAATGGATTACTTGATTTATTAGAAAAGAAGACAAATCCAGAACACCTCCGCTACCCTATTATCCATCTAAAAGGTGATGATATTGAGATAGCACTTACTCACGGCCAACAATATGGAGAAGAGTATTACTCTTTTGTAAATGGACAGAATACAACTCAAGGAGGCACGCACCTACAAGCATTTAGAGAAGCAATCGTAGCAACTGTCCGAAATCACTTTGGAAAGAGTTTTGATAGCAAGGACATACATGCCTCAATTATTGGTGCCGTTTCTATTAGAGTAGAAGAACCAGTATTCGAATCACAAACTAAGACAAAATTAGGATCACTTACGGTAGGACCAGATAGTCCTACAGTAAAATCTTTTATTCTTGATTTCTTAAAAAACAACCTTGATAATTTTCTTCACCAAAACAAGGAATCTGCTGACGCTTTACTTAAGCGTATCCAACAATCAGAAAGAGAGCGTAAAGAAATAGCTGGAATTAAAACACTCGCAAACCAACGAGCGAAAAAAGCAAATATTCATAATAAGAAATTGAGAGATTGTAGGCTTCACTTGAACGATAAAAAGAAAAAAACTTCACTTGAAGATAAGATGGCAACAACCATATTTATCACAGAGGGAGACTCAGCAAGTGGATCTATCACAAAGGCTAGAGATGTTCAAAAACAAGCGGTTTTTAGTCTTAGAGGTAAGCCACTCAACTGTTATGGAATGTCCAAAAAAATTGTATATCAAAATGAAGAACTGAATCTTCTACAACATGCACTAGATATCGAAGATGGTATTGAAAATCTTAGATATGCAAGGGTTGTAATTGCTACAGATGCTGATGTTGATGGTATGCATATACGGTTGTTGTTGCTTACTTTTTTCCTGCAATTTTTTCCTGACCTAGTTCGTCAGCGACACCTATATATATTGAATACGCCTCTATTTAGAGTCAGAGATAAAAAGAAGACATTCTATTGCTATGATGCCAAAGAAAAGCAAGAAGCAATCGCTGCATTAAGAGGAAAACCAGAAATAACACGATTTAAGGGATTAGGTGAGATTTCACCTTCTGAGTTTGGTGGATTTATAGGCGAAGATATTCGTCTAGATCAAGTTCTCTTACAAGAGTCAACAAGTATTGAAGATATTTTGGGTTACTATATGGGTAAGAATACTCCTCAAAGACAGAAGTTCATTATCAATAATCTGAAATATGAGATTGATGAACTAGATGAAGAGTTGGGAGTAATCGATATTGCCGATCAAGACAAGGAGCAATCACCTAAAGTCAGCACTGCTGATATTATGGAGGAAAAAGGAATAGGATAGACTAAAGGCAATCAATATTCTTGATTAATAAAACTGGTAATGGTTTTCGTAATATTGAATTCCAATTCTTTTTTATCTACTTATCTAAATTCGCATTTTAGGCTTATTTCTAGCTTACTCTGACTAATCTGTAGTTAACTTTTCTTCTGAGTTAAAAATGACTTTGTCATCATTCTTAACAAAAATGCCGCATAAAATTGTTTAGTAATTATCACCACAATGGGTTATAAAATCCAAGCCTAATAGGTGTCGGTCCTAAAGGCCTTGCTATTTTAAACCCGAAATGTGCAATAGAAAATCTATTACATGTTCCCCTCAAGAATGTCATTCTTTTCCATAAAAACTTCTAAATCTTCTAAGAGAAGTATTGTAATTTTCTACCCTATCTCACGGTGTTATAGTCTAAATCTATATTTGCCAAACAATCACTTATTGCAAAAAAAAGGTCACCCATTTCTGAGTGACCTAATCTTAATGATTGAAGATAAAATCCACAATCGTATAATTTTAAAAATCTTAGTGATTCTTAGCTTTCAGCTGGCTTGTCAACTTTTCCTTTGATATTTAGGAAAGTTTGAGCTGGATCAGTATTAGCAGTGATTGTTACTTTCTTTGCTTGAGTAGCTCCTCCTACTTTTCCTTTTCCTTTAGAATCAAATTGTACTCTGATTTCACCTGCTCCACCTACTGGGATTGGTTCTCTTGGCCATTCAGGAACTGTACATCCACAAGATCCTTTTGCATTAGATATTACTAATGGCTCTTTTCCTGTGTTTTTAAACTTGTATACGTGAACAACTTTTTCACCTTCCATAATCTGACCGAAATCGTAAGTATCTTCTTCGAATTCAAGTGAAGTTAATGGTCCAACTGGTGCCGCTGGAGCAGCAGGTGTTGCAGCTGGCGTTGTTGCAGGTGTAGTAGTTGCAGTTGTAGCAAGACTCTCTCTCGCTGCATCTTTAGCGGCTGATCCTTCGTTTTTACAAGCTGTAAAAGAAAGGGCAGCGACAAAAGCAAATAATGCTAAAATTCTGAAATTTTTCATAATAAGAAAATGTTTATAAAATGATTAATATTAAATATAAAGATAATGTGTAATTAGGTTGAGGCCAGCATAATTATCATGCTTTTTCGTTCTAATTATAAAACAAATCTATAGCATTTATTCGATGTCACCAAGTTTGTAAATATGGTTAACACTCGATTAACAAAAGGAAGATAAATCAAAATGTAATGGACTTACTTATGGCAAATGCAGATTTATTGAAAATTAAGATCTTTGGTTATAACACTTCCTACAAGACTATCTAAAGTAGACTGTCTAAATGGAATTCCTACCCTTTTATCTACTGATCTACTACCAAAGATGCCTAAACCACCATTCACATTAGTATAAGTTGGTATCTCACCAGAACTTGTAATTCCAAGATTTGCCTGTCCTACTCTGATGTAGTCAGCCACATCACTATTGCCTGAGACCAATTCGAATTCAGCTAAATTCATAAATCTTAATGTTTCAGAATTAGACTCTAAAGCTCCACTTAGAAATGTATAAAAAGATTCTCCTTCTATCTCTAATCTTAATCTATCAGAATTATTGGCTACCTGCCATCTCAGAGCCGTATCTTTTGATATGCCGTTGCTAATTTCAGTAATATTAAAAATAAAAGCGGCAGAATAAATTGTTGGGTCACCATCAACGCTCCAGTCATCTGTATACGTTCTCCCTCTCTCGAATCTCAAGTCCGAAGGTGTAACAAAAAATGGCTTCTTAAAAATATCCGTCGTGGCGCTAACTACCCTATCTTCCAATACTCCCCCAATCTCCATTGTTATAGAATCGCCTACCGACATTGGGAAGTCTACAGTATTCACTTTATAAAGGTAATTAGGTGATTTTGCAAAAACTCCTTCGTCTCTTGGCAAACCTTCTTCATCTCCATTTACTCTTTGCAAAATAAATTCTGCATTCGAATTCTTGTTTATCAATTTGACCGTTATATCATTATAATACAATGAGTCAGGATTTTGAGCTATCTCATTTGCAGAAATACTTTTATCAGCAAATGCTCTTTCTACACGGATATATTGTGATGTAGCATTCTGATCTAATAATCCATAAACAATCGGTACTTCTTTAAAATCCGCTACGAGATCCAACTCATTGTCACAACTCATAATGATTAAAACCACAAAAATTCCTAATATATATTTCATAAGTTTAAAATTTTATTTTTTTTCTGGAAATCAACAATATATATTTAATCGTGTTTTCCACATTTCTTCAAAATGTTTTTAAAGCCACGATTCTATCATCCCCTTGGGTGTCTGAACTTTTTTCTGGCAACCTTCGAAATAAAAATTTAAGGGCACTAAAAGTGCTAAAAGGCTTTTATTATTTCCACGGTCACTAAAGCTCAGTCATCGGAGTTTCATACTGTAAGGTTCATTTTACTAAACGGTCACAAAAGTACTCTTTTTGATTTACAATGAGCAACCATACTTGTCATTATATTGTCCGCACAGGACATATGAAATAAACTTAAAGACATTAATAACCACAAACTAAAAGAAAATCATGATCGAATTTTTAGCATGCAAGAAGCAATAACCTTATTCTCACTTTTTGACTTAAGCATTGCATATTTCCTTTCATTATCATTTCCTAAATAAACATCCGCTTCTTTTCCAATCTCAATCTCATTTTTGAAATGCAAAAGAAATTTTATGATGTCTTGATCTTCGACGCCACTAGATTTGTATGATTCTAACATATACCTGACCAATACTATATTATTTACGTGACTATTCCAATCGAGGTCATAAGGTCTTACTTTTCTAGAATCTACTATATCCCACTTCTTAGGTTTTCCTAAAATCTTTTCAGCTTGAGATAGAAATTTTAAGTCTTTAGGTGTACCTATTTCCAAGATCTTCTCAGGAATCTTGCTTAACTTTCTTGTTACCGTATCTATCATAGTCCAGGTAGAACATGCTGCAGCAATCAATTTTTTCTCTTCATTAAAAACCAAGTAATCACGAAAAGCAAAAAACTTATCAAATCCAGATGGATAAGTAATAACTGTATAGACATCATCCAATTTAAGAGGTTCTATGATCTTTAATTCTTTTCTAATCAGTACCCAAGTAACATGGTCATCTTTCATATCCCAAACACTTGTTTTAAGATCTCTAGCATGTTGTAAGGAACATTCTTGCATTGATCTTAATAATGATGGAATGGTTAGATATTTATCAGCATTTACATCATGCCCATTTACTTTGTAACGATGTGTATAGACTAGTGGATTTTGTTTGCTCATTCGTTGATATTGAAAGTTAAGTGGAAAGGTAATACGTTTAAATTGAAGGCAGCTATGACTCTAAGAATTACAACTGTTGCACTTGAACAGGATTATTAATGCACCGATGCCATTTTTGACAGTTACAATATAATTGAACAATGCGGTTTCTTGTTTTAGTGGAAAGCAATTGTAATGGCCCTCAACTTTATTTGATATTATACACTACTACAGATCCACAAAATCCGTAGCTAATTTGGAACGATCCGTTTTGTTCAATGGTTCTGTTACATGCGTCGTTCTGACGAAGAAAACTTGATCGTCATCGTAGCGTGCTATGTGCTGATCTTATTTATTTAAAAATTTAATCATCTCTATTGTGTGATATGCGGATTTACCAATACTACCTTTTAGTTCATCTGTTTGCGGAATATTGAGTTCGTTTACAAAAAAGAATTCGCCTCCATTTTCCTTATCAAGAAATGTATTAAAGTAGAAGTTCTCCAAATTTTTCGCTTTTATTATAAATTTTTCATCCGCTAAGGAAAGTGCTATTAATGCTTCACAATGCTGCCACCACGTTTTTCTTTTATCTGTAACTTCATTACTTACAGGATTGACTTCACTATAAAATCCCTGAGACAAATCCTTTTTCGGAAAAATAGGCTTTTCTAAAGTTGTGTCCAAGACATCAATTCCAAATTTTTGATATTTTAATTGTTCTTTCTTTGTCAAGAATTCCCAACTTTTAGTTCTTAAGAATATAGAGGCATATTGAAAGTTATGCCCAGGAGTAACATTAAAGCAAATAGAATCTGGAGAAGAATGTTGGCACGGATCCCAATTGTCGTCAAATTTAATGTTTACCCAGCCTAATTCTTTATTCCACCCTTTGTTAAAAGCAATTTGGATATTTTCTTTTAGGTAAGGTTCGTATTTGTTTCTATTTTCAACATCAACTGACCATAAGTTTTCCATGTATGCAGTAATAGGATAAATAAGTGCTTGTAAGGTTTTGCTGCCCTCAATTTGTGTATTATTAGCATAATTGCCATAAAACCCTCCCTTTATTGTATCGTGGAATGTTCTTACAAAACTGTCATGGAGTTGATGTATGTTGTCTAACAAATCCTTACTTGGGCTATTTCTATATAATTCGGATAAGCCACAAAGTCCATAAGCTTGTTGCCATATATCTAAATACTTCGAACTATCAGCCTTATTAGTTTTCATATCAAAGAATGAAGCGAAATACGTATTCAATGAATCTTTGACAATTAGTTTTTCCATTTGAAAATCAGCCGCTTTCTCAGCTTTTTCTAAATAAGCGATGTCTACTATCTTAGCATAGGACAACCCGTATATTAATCTGCTCAAAGCAACATTGAATACTTTATCTGATACAACATTACCTTCATTGTCAACATCAGAATAATATGTGCCTTCAGTTTCTTCATAAGCATTTTCATCGAAAAAATTTAGTAGCCTTTCTATCTCTTTTTCGTGATTCGAGGTGTTGGCAATTGTCTTCTTACTATTTTCACAAGAAATAAATAAAGACAATATAATCATTACATAGAGCGGTATTCTATTCATAATTTTCATTTTTTTTACACCTAATTCTTAGGAATGCATCTGCTGCACTTGACCAAGATTATTAAATGCACAGATGCCCGTGGTGACATTTCGGCACTTATTTTCTTGATCATAAAAAATGTCGTACTTCTATTATCCTAACATTTTTTCTTTAGTGTTTCAAATTCAATATCACTTGTTATGATTTTATTTGTACCATCTATTAACTCTACTTCAACTGGATATGAAATACTTGGCTTTTCTTCCGATTCTGGGTTAGACGTGTACCATGATTTTATAACATCCCATCCTTTTTCATTTGCCATAGAAACAGATGAGCCATCAGGCAAAATCCATGTCACTGGATATATTAGTTGATAACAATCTTCTTTATATCCATCACAGTATTTCTTTACAACAATCATCTCTTTATCACTGCTTATTTTTTTTGATATTTCACCTTTCCATAATATGTCTACAGGATAAATAATGCTAGGCTTTTCCTTTGAATTAGGATTTGCGGCATACCATTCTTTAACCTCTTGCCATAGTTCCTTTTCCTCGCCAGATAATACAGATCCATCTGATAATGTTATTTCAATAGGATAGACTAATTCAAAACAAAGAGATTTCTTACTATAATGATCCTTTGCATCTTTAAATTCATCATCCAAAACCAGCGACTGCAAGTCTGAATCTGATAACCATTTAGAATCATTGTTTTCATCAGAAGTGCATGCATTAAACAGAAATGCAGCGAGAAACAAATAAAGAATACTAGATTTCATGATTATTGTTTTAACTGTTATACTGATCCAAAAATAATGAAATTATATATATTAATCAAGCCAATTTTTTGTTTTGAATTTAGTGCCTGTAATACTCAAAAGTATCTAAAACATATTTTTTAGATAGCACATTACTGAAATCGCTCTCAAAAGTAAAATGTGACAACCACTTCTTGAGATTTCAGATTTGTCAGTATTAAAAAAACGAACTTGATCTAGATCAAGTCATACCACCATTTTCTTCCTGATCTTTGTGTTATTAATTAATCAAAAAATAACAAATAATGTATACAGATACAATAAAGAAGTCAGTAATAGATAGTTATGGAAAACTCGCTAAGTCAACTAATTCAGGAATAATATCAAAGCTATTTGCTTGTTGCGATCCGACTAAGAATGCAAGTGCAGTAGGCAAAGCGATAGGATATTCGGATGAAGAACTATCAACTGTCCCTCAAGGATCAAACTTAGGAGTAGGATGTGGGAACCCGTCAGCATTGGCCAACATCAAATCAGGCGAAACCGTGGTGGATCTAGGCTCTGGAGCAGGGTTTGATTCATTTATTGTTTCGCGGATAGTTGGAGATAAAGGTACAGTAATAAGTGTAGATCTTTCTGAAGATATGCTCAACTTAGCAAAAAAAAATGCTAAAAAATCGAACTATATTAATGTAGAATTTATCAAAGGAGATATAGAAAAGCTGCCACTAGAGAGTAATATAGCGGATCATGTAATATCTAATTGCGTTATCAATTTATCTCTCAACAAAGGTGACGTATTCCGAGAGGCACACAGAGTACTTAAGGATGGTGGAAAACTATCTATCAGTGATATCGTACTAGAAAAAGAATTGCCAGATTTTGTAAAAGAATCATTGGCTAGTCACATAGCTTGTGTGTCTGGGGCCGAAAAAATTGAGGATTATTTGCAATATATCAAGGATGCAGGATTTAAGAATATTAAAATAGAATCAAAATCAGAATTCCCCTTAGAATTGATGCTAACCGACCCACAGGTTATGAAGCTCGCAAAAGAAATGGACTTCAATCTTAGCAGTGAGGAAGCCAAAGACATAGCATCAAGAGTAGCTAGTATTTCACTAAGTGCTACAAAATAGATATCAATGAAGAACTACAAAAAGAAATTCTTAGGCAGTCTCTTTGTCCTTATAGTTGGGAGCAGTTGTTGTTGGCTTAGTACGCTAGCTATATGGGTGGGTGGTGCCGTTATTTTCGGCACCATTTCATCTTTCATAGCGGGTTATCAAGCTGTTTTATTGGTCATTGGTGTTCTATTGTTGCTTATTTCTTTTGGCTTATATTTAAAGAATAGGAAACATTCTGACTAGAGATGTAAAAGAGGATCAAGATGTAAAGCAGGCGGGGGATGAGATTTATAATATTAGAAGTAAGAAAAAATCTTATTAACAAAAAAGATTATATTTGATATAAATTATATATGGTTTTTATGATCCTCTATGGCGAAAATAATTTTGTCATCATTTTAAATAAAAATGTCGCCAAAATCGAATTGGATTCCTTTAATAACCTTGGGTTTTAAACCCAGGACTATCAGGTTTCGGCCCTACAGGGCTACTTCAACATTAAGAATACTAAAGCTAAAGTTAGAAAGATTGCTATATGGATGAAGAGTATATATTTTAATAGTTTCATGAAAAAATGAACTTCGTAAGCGCAACAACTAAATTGTCTGATAGTAGATACATTAACTTTAGCTCCCCACCATGTTTTTATCTTGATTCGTAAAAGATAAATACAATTGCAAAAAGTGAAATATGTTTTAAACACCTACTATCCTCTCTTTATGTTGAGATAATTTATTTTAGTATCTTGAATTAATAAAACTAACTTATCTAATCAAAAACCATGGAACAATATTATACTCCTTCAGGGAAAACGCCTCTTTTAGCTCATGTATTTTTCATTTTAACAGCATTAATAGTCTTGCCAATACTTGGGACAGTATATGCATATGCGATTTGGTACATTCCGATTCCTTATTTGAATTTTTTCATTACAATTGGATTTGGGATGGGAATTGCATTTGCCATTTCATTTATAGTTATAAGAATTGGTAAAGTTAGAAATGGCTTATGGTCAGCTATATTTTGTTTATTTGGAGCGCTTCTAGCACTTTACTTTCATTGGGCAGTATGGGTCGATCTTGTTATTAATATCTCTGGTTCTTACGGTACGGATCGATTGGGTATTGCTACAAGTAATATACAGATTTCACAAGTGATCAACTTAATTCTGCAACCTACTGTACTCTTCGAACTTATGGCAGAGATAAATGAAGTGGGTGTTTGGGGAATTAGAGGAGGAACTGTTTCCGGAGGGTTTCTAACTTTTATTTGGGTAGTTGAAATTATCATCGTTGTTTTCGCAGCGATTATGATAGGATCCGCCCAATCTGCAAAACCATTTTGCGAAGAAGAAAACAAATGGTTTGACGAGACAGATGTGCCACCAATGGCTCGTTTCCATGATGCCTTAGCTTTGAAAAAAGCGATGGTCTCAAATGATATTGATGCACTTAAATTGATGCTAAATCCAGCTAAGGATATCAAGAAAAATGATCATTCCAAAATATCATTATATGATGCGGAAAGTGGAGAAAACTATGTCACAATAGATAACGCAATTGCTAAGGAAAATAGCAAAGGAGAGATTAGTTTTAGTACTGAAAACGTCGTCAGCTTTTTAAAAATCAGTCAGGAAGTGGCGGATAGTTTGAAAGGAAGTCAAGAAGTAGCAAACAGCTTGAAAGGGTAAGTGATGATTTTTATGATGAACAGTTGTATTAACTAAACTATATAATAGCATGTTTAGGTGAGGTTGCAAGCCTCACCTAACGTGATTTCTCTTCACCATTTGTTTAGAAAATTATTAGTTTTCCTCTCCCTTATAACTTTTTTCAATAGTTTACTTTCAGAGATTTCTTTTTCAGGATCTATACTCACTATTGCACTACTTATCATATAATTTATAATTACATCATTTTGTTTATCATAACAGATTGTATGAACTATTGGCACTTTCAATCCTGTGTCAGAGTGGTTCGAAGACAACTTATTTCCATACCTAAATTCTCCATAATAACAATCTAATGAATCAACTTGATCAATCTTCGCAATAGACAAATCGCAATTTAAAAAACTTACGACTTGTCCTGAGTTCGAAAATTCAGAATGGATATTCTTTTTATAAAAATCCCATTTAATATTCGAATCAAGAGATGATATTTGATCTGAGGATTTACAACTTGCAAGAAATATTAAGATTATTAGTATTCTCATTTAATAAAGAATTTAAATGGTGTTATAATTTAAGTCTTTTCACTATATAGAAAATACTTGCCTCGCAGAGATATGCAACCTCTGAATGACGTGCGATCATTTAATTATCAAGTCTAACGCTGTTACTTTAACCATCCTCTAATTTTAGATTGTTTATATATCCAAGGCGTAAGAACATTTTGATTCTTACTGATCTCCAATTTCATTATTGAATCTAATCTTTCATCCGATTTATCATATTCCAAAATCGCATAATCTCCTCGCGAAAAAGTCTTTATTTGATCATTTTCAAAACCTATTCCATTATAATAAAAACATTTATTATTTTCAGCAATTTCTCTCATTATTTCACTATCAAAACTGATTATTACATTGTGATCAAGTAAGGTATCTGAGTTTTCAAAATTTATATCATTTGCTAAAAAAATATTTTGCAACGTATCTATTTGATGTAAGCAACCAATATAGAGTTTATAGATCTCCCATTTCGCAGCATCATGCTTATCACAAATCCCTAGTTCTTTTATATTATCTTGACAATCATCTGTTGGGCTACAGGCTATGCAGCAAAAAAGAGCAAAAGTTAATACATGTCTCATATGCTATCTTTTTTTTATCCAAATCAAAAAATCACCTTTATTCACGATTTTTTCTTGGACGCTCGTAGAGGCTTGTAACCTCTTAATGATATGCAATTATTTAGCTATCTGTAGATAATATCGATTATTGGATATATTAGCGTTTGGAGAAACTAAATTAGCTCAGCTAAATAATTACATCTTTAGTTGAGAAAATATTATTTTCTGTTAGCCGTTTTAACTACTCCTTTAAAATTTGGATTTATTATCGATAAGTATGACCTTACTGAATCTCCTATAAGTTGACTTTGGGAAGTGTTCAGTTCTATTGCGGTAATGGCTAACTCTCTATGCAATTGTGAAGGTATTCTCACATTAAAACTACCTTTAAATGGTTTCTCAGGTTCTATTCCTTCTTCTTTACAATCATATATGTATTCATCAATAGCAGATTTAAAATCTATCTCTAAATCTATGCCTCGTGCGCCTGCATAAGATATAAGACCTCTAATTCCAACTACCTTTCCAAATAGTATTTCATCTTCTGGACTATACTCAATAGTTCCTGTGTAGCCCTTATAATTTAGATGTTTCATAAGCCTAAAGTTTCTTTAATTTGTTTCATTTGATACGCTTTCATTATCCCAGAAGGATGTGGTTTGTGCATTATGATTGGTATGTTGTCATCATTTACAAATTTCACCTTAGAGCCCGCAGTTTTTCCTTTTTTCACTTCTTCAAACCGAAGTACCCAATTAACCTCACTAACTCTTTATAATGAAAGTCAGTTGGCAAAGTTAAGAACCGAATGATTAGCTTATCCTTTTTCGACATAACGTAACTGTATTTAGTTACAATCTAACATTAATTTTTGACTACCTAATACCAATGTTCGCCTTGGTTTGCAACCCAATATTATAAATTAATGAAAAATTACTATGTAATTTCAATTAATCATGCAGAAACATAATATCCTCATTATACATTTGCATAAAGAAATAGAAAACACTTTTATTCCCAATTTTTACATTTAGCTTTACAATATAGAATCAACAAATTCAATATTGCCGAAAAAACAAATCATAACAGAAGTAGAAGGTAGAAGGCTCAAACTGTCTAATCTACAGAAGGTATTGTATCCTGAAGTTGGTGTGATGAAGGCTGAAATAATCAACTATTATATTGAAGCAGCACCGTATATTCTAAAATATATTAGTGGAAGACCTTTGACCCTAATTCGTTTTCCCGATGGTATAATGGCCAATCGGTTTTATTCAAAAAACAAACCAAATTGGACACCACAGTGGGTCGCTTCTGTCAAGGTAGATAAAGATGATGACATCACATATATCATGGCAAATGAGACAGCCACATTAGCTTGGACTGCTAATTTGGCAACACTAGAATTGCATCCAATGCAGATAAAGTCAAATCATCTTAA
>Ga0209187_1003488_pt1 | contig 13034 bp, 14 predicted proteins | sample BantaG_FD_187430 | JGI IMG/M metagenome (GOLD analysis project Ga0209187, IMG submission 187430) | Marine algal microbial communities from Bantry Bay, Ireland - BantryBay_4 metaG (SPAdes) (version 2) | ecosystem: Host-associated > Algae > Red algae > Unclassified | place: Bantry Bay, Ireland... | reverse complement strand
CAGGGGGGACGCGGGCGGCGCTGCGGCCGCCACGGCGTTTCCTTCGCCCGGGTCCCAGGGTCGCGCGGGGATCGCAGGCCTACTGCCGGCGGCCGTCGCCGGGTCCAAGCTCCGCCCCGGCGCGGGGTCGTCTCGCGTGCTTGACACCGCCGCCACGACGCCCTCGGTGGCCGTGGCCGGCGTGAAGGTCGGGGTGGGCGCTGCACCGGGGGGTGCCCCGGGGGGCACCTGTACGACGCCCGTCGTCAGCAGCTCGACGGAGCCGACGTTGGCCCTCTGCCGGAGGATGACCTCGCGCGCGCCAAAGTTGGTCACGATGACCGGGAAAGGTAGCCCCGGCACAATATCGTGCACGCCGTTGGCGATGGTGACCCCATGCGTTGTGAAGATGCGCGAGGCGCCGACCACCTGGCCCAGACCCCGCCACATAGTCCGCACCCAGACGACCGTGGCCGCCGATGGCGGAAGCCGCGTCTTGTGCGTCGCGCAAAGAACGCAGGAGACGCCCATCGAGCGGTCACCCTCGTCCAACGGCCCCCGTAGGATCGCCGTGACGGACCCGTACGTCCAACAGATGGACCGATCCTGAGGCAGGATGGCGCGGGCGTTGTTTTCGATGAACGTGCAGCCTAAAATGACTGGTACCGACAGGTCGTCGACGACGAGGAAGGGAACCGGGACGATTCGTGCGCCCGTCTGGAGCCAAAGCGTGACGGTACCGCTAGTGCGTAACCGCGCGTTGTTGGCGTCTCGTAGACGTACCTCTTTGTCCTCCGTGGAGGTGACCACCTGGAGGAGCCAGTCAGGGGCGAGGGCGTTCCGGCCGACCAAGTTGGGGCCCGCCCCCGTGTCGACGACGACGCCAAACGCGCGGCGGGACAGCTTTTCCAGCCCCAGCGAGGCCACGATTCGGTAGTTGTGCAGACTGAAAAGAAGCACTTCCCCGCCCCCAGACGGGGCTTCCGGCGCGTGCGTGGTGTCCGCGACGGCGGTGGCGTGGCGGCGAAAGCGGGTACGCTCGCGCCGAGCGCGTCCCCCGAGGCGCCACCTGAGCCCTTACCCGGTGCGCGCCCCGTTGGCGGGTAAGTCCGCCGGGATGCCATCCCTGCCACCCCACGGCCGGAGGTCGGAGTGGCCAAGGGCCAGGACCGACGCGGCGACCGGCGGTGACGGAGGGACGGCCTCGGAGGCCACCGTCGTCGCTGGGACGGGGCGGCGGTCCGGCACGTCCGCCGTCGCGTGGCTGACCCCCCCGGGCCGCGCGAGGATGCGGGGGCAGAAGGCGGGCGCTGGCGGGAATCCCGCTGAGGCCCGCCGCTTGCGGACCTGGCGCAGGCGGGTCGCCGTAATGTAGCATTGCCGGTGTGCCTTGAGACGGACGACGTCCGTGGGCAGCCCACTAAGGGGGCAGCCCCTTACTTGTTTCCCTGGGCGTGGCAGGCGCGGCCGTCCCCGTGACCCGCGCCGTCGGCGCCCGCGGTCCACTCCTCGGAGGAACTCTCCCCCTAGTCGCCTGCTGCGTCCGGAAACGCCCACTCATCCGCTTCCACGGCGTGGACAAAAGCAGCCATGCCCGGCGGGACGGTCCAATTGTTGCCGCCGGCCGGCGGTAACGGTGGAGCCGGCGGTCCTGCGCCCAGAAGCAGGGGTGCCGGCGGAGCTGGTCCCCGCCCGTTGCGGTGGGCCGCGAATGCCTCGCGCAGCGCGCGTCCGTGGGCCCGCACCTCGGGAGACTGGGCGGGGCACTCCCACACCCAGTGCCCCAGGAGGCCACAGAACGAGCAGGCCCCCCTCCGACGGGGCGGGGGTTCCGCCTCGGGTGCCCGCTCCATTCGCCGCCACGCGGTGGAGGCGCCCCGCCGCCGGCAAACCGCAGGGGGCGATTCGAGTGCGGGAAGACGGTTCCCGCCCGTGGAGGCACCGGGGTTCCCGGCGCCAGGGTACCGCGCCCGCGCCCCGCCCCCGTGTGAAGGGGGTACAACTCCGGGCGCCCGCCCCAAGCGGGCTGCCGTTGCCAGCCCGACGCTTGCGGCAGACTGTCCACCGGTAATACCGGGACGTCGCCCGGGGACCCGTACTCAACGAGCGTCCCCGACGCGGCCAACAACGCGGCCCACTCGGCCCACTCCGCTTCGGTGCCGTAGTCCGTGACGGACAGAGCGGCCGCGGCCGAGGCTGCTTCCACCGGGAGGGCGACGGATGCCGCCGGGTGGGTCCGACGGGGCTCCTGTTCTTCGCCGCCGACCGACCGGGAGGTGCTCCTCTTGGGCTTGTCCTGGAGCTTGACCCCCCGGGCCTCCCGGGTGGCCGCTCCCGTCTTGGCAAGAAACTTGCGCAGCTTGGGGAAGGTCCGGCCCTGGGTGTTGAAGCTCCGCCCCAGGGCCCGGACTTTCCGTCCACCGCCCTTGAGTAGGAGACTCTTCAGCTCGGCCTCTCGTAGGACCGAGCCCAAGGCACGGTGAGCATCGAGGATGCGGTTCGCACACTCGTGCTCGTCTTCCCACTTCTCTTGAGATGCTTGGATGAGGGCCTGGAGGTGGTCCACCAGGTCGTCCCCGTCGAGGTTTTCGTTGAGTAGGGCGTGAACCGCGCGTTTGTACGTGAGCTGCCGCGAGGCGTGGGTGTCCTTGGCGCGCTGGAGCACCCCGAGCACCTCGCTCGTAACGAAGTACTGCAGCAGTGTCACTGCCGTACCCTCGTTCAGCCCGCTGCCGTCGCATGCCGTCTGGAAGTTTCCAAGGAACGCCACCAACCCCAACGGGGTGTCGCCCGCAAACTGCCGCGAGGTATGCATCAAGGCCTTGACGTCCGCGTGGATGCCGCGGATGGAATTGCCTCGCGGGAGGTGTAGGCGGCCTCCTTGCTGCGCGAGCCGGTACCGTTCCGGCGACAGAAGCCCCTTGAAGCGGGGGTCGACCACCGTGTCCTCCCGCTGCTTCTGCAGAAAGGCGCGCAGCGCCTCTTGTACTAGGGCCCGGTGTGGCCGCTTGTCGGCCGCCCGTGCCCGCCGTCGGCGGCGTGTTGCCCCGGGGTTACTGCCGAGGGAGGAGGACGAGGTCCATCCGTCGCCGCTGTTCGTCAACTCCGCCCCACTGGAGGCGGAGGACGAGCTCGACGGACTCCCGTCACTCTTGGTCGACGAGGGGGGCCCCGACGATTAGGGTGACGGCACCCGTCGAGCGTGCCGACGCCGTCGGTGGCCCTGAGAGGGAACCGCCTTCGGGTGTCGACGCTCGGCGCCCCTCCGGGACCGCGGCTGCGCAGGGTGCGCGGCCGGCAAGGCAGTCACCGTCAAGGCGGACCCCGTCCGGGTAGCGCCCCCCGTCCGGGGGCGCTCCCCGGACGTGCCTGACCCGGGTGTCGGGGGTGCCGGTCCGCCCGCGCTCGCGGTCCCAGGAGAAGGGCCCTGGGCCGCCGCGAGGGCCAGGGCCACGGCCGCGCCTAGCCCCGGGACCGGGGTCTCGTCCGATGCCGCGGTCGACGCCTCCTCCGCGGCGTCGCGGAACACCTGCGCCAAGTGGCGCAGGTGCATGGGGTCGGCCGCTGCCCGAGGTGGTCCTGGAGCCGCGGCTCCGCCGACCCCCTGCAGGCTGGGCTCCGACCCGCCCGCCCCGGCCGGTGCGTCCAGTAACCAGTGGTCCCGGGTGTTCTTCTGCCACCGGGCCCGGGCCACCTCTTCCGGGGTGACCCCGAACGCTCGCTGTAATTCCCGGCGCTGCCGCTCGTCCTCCTCCAGCGAAAGCGCGTCCATTGGTCGACGCGGCCCCCGGCCCGCGGGGGTCCCGCCAACTAAGGTTCCCGATGATCTGCCCACCGCGTCCACGCGGGGAGGGCCAGTGGGCGGCGCCCCTTCCAGACGCTGCCCGTCCAGGGGGAAAGGGTGAACCCCCGCACCCCCTGCCTGGGGCTCCATCAGCGTGGACGTCCGTCCCGCGCCGGGAGAAGGACGAGCCCCGGTGGTCGGCGTGCGGCCGGTGTCCTCGGGCGGGGAGTTCGACTCACCCGCCACCGTACCACTGCCGCCAACCGGGACCGCCCTTCCACCCCCAACGGGGGCCACGGCGCCCAAGGCCGGTGTTGCCCCGGGGTATCCCGCCGGTGGCGCGTCCGTCACCAGGCTAGTGCCGGGCATCTCAAACGAAGGAGCGCCCCCGTCAACCAAGGAAGATGAGGAAGATCCGCGAGCCATGGAAGCGGGGCCCGCGAATCGATCGGATGTCCTCCGTCAGCGCACCGCAATACAATCAACGAGGGTCCCCCGACTCTTGGTACCGAAGGAGGTGTCGATCCGCAACACGCACGGCGTGCGTACAGCGGGTCTCACCCGGAGCACCAAATGTAGTACCAAAATCTATGGGGCTACCTCGAGAGGAGGGAAGTAACGGTCGTCTTAGCCGCTCGCGCGACACAGGCTATGGGACTCGAGGTCCGGAAAGTCGGGCCGATCGAAACGCCATGACATCAAGACACGGTTTACTTGCCGGCGACGACGGTGCCTCCCGCCGTCGTCGCCCTTCGTCCTAAAAGGGCGAAAATCGTCGCCTGGGCCCAATTTCCCCAAATGGGAATTCATTCGGGCCGTCACCAACCAATGCAGATAATTCCCTCCATGCATGTCAAGTCCCCCGAGGCCATCATTACAGACGAGCGGGAGAAACCATCCCGCGCGAAACGCGCTGCACCCGCCGCGTGGCGCCCGGTCGGCCGTCGCCTGCCGCGCCCTCTCGGGCGCGCCAGCGCCCTCTCGGGCGAACCAATCCGGCCTCCCGCGGGGCCCGCGCGCCGGGCGCGGCGGGTCGGGTACGCTCCCCGGGTGGCCCGAGCCGGTCAGCGGGGCCGCCCCCTCGCCCCGACCCCCGCGTCGCCGCCCCGTCGGCCGCCATCGCCGCTGGCGTCGCCACCCCACGTCGGGGACCGCGTCCCCCGTCGTCGCCGACGTCCCGGCGGTGGCCCCCTGGCGCATAGGGGGCCTCGTAGTACTACAGTGAGCAGCACTGCATAGTTTGACATTGAGAGGGTTGTGCCACACATTTTTTCAGGCTCGAACGACGACAAGACTGTGTGCGTCGGGACATACTTCGCACAGCGACGCATCTGCTTCGTGAATGAGTCCCGTTGCTCTACTGAAAAGGCATCGTAGGCTTCCATTACAATGCTCGACCCGATGTTGTAGGAGAGAAGGTGTGAGGGAGCGACAACCGCATGCTCGTGTATGTCGAAACTCCCGGGACCCCGTGCCTCTTCAAGACGCAGAGAGCTCTTCACGGCCGACATGATCAGCGCAGTCCGCTCTTGCGTTCGAGAGTAACGAGAGTCCATAACGTCAAAAGAGGTCGTGCTGCTCATGGCTCGCTCTTTCCGAGCTGAAGTGGTTTTCAATTGGACAATGTCGCAGCTAGTGCAGTGCTCTATGCCTGGGGCACCGACCGAGTTGGAAACTTTTGCAGCCGTAGGATAATCTAAAATACCAAGACACAGGTCCACACGAACTACCACGTTCTGCTTTTTGACGGCATAATGCACGTGAGCACCTTCCCTGCTCGTGGGGAGTACGTCTTCCACCACACGCTTGAGCAGTGCTTCCGGGTTGGCTCCTGGTGGCAAATAATACAGTGGACGAACAGAAAACGCACAATCCTTGATGCTGAGACATGTGTATGCTCCATAGTAGCCCTCCAGGCTTCCCCGTCGACGCTTGTACACGCTGAATTCATCAACGTACAATGAAACGTACAGCATGTAGGAGTCTTTTTCCGGGAGAGCACACTCAGGGGGCTCTGCCGCCTGCGAGCGCTCCAGTGGCCGTAGCGACGTGAAGGCGGTCTACAAGGCTTGTTCCATCGTGGCTGATGATTTCACGGCAAGAACAAGTACGCCACCGGACTGCGTGAACCGCAAAGTAAATCTTCGTTGTTCGGTGAAGCATGGTGCCCAGTTCGCGCGCGGTACGACATCAGGAAGAGCAGAAAACTGCGCGAGGGAGTCCCCAAGGCGAAGTGCGCTCTGGGGAGCATACGTGGACGCGGACGTCGTGAAGCTGCCGTCACAAGCAATGGCTGTGCTGATCAGACTGGCCTTAAACGTCGTAGCTGTATCAAGAGAGACCTGGGCGATTAATCCAATGTCGAACCTGTACCGGTCTCGGAACAGGACGTTCTTCACGTAATACGTCGCGGGATCGCTGGCCACTACAGTTTGATAAAACTCTGCAGGCCGCTCAGCTGTGCCCATGCACGATTTCTCTTTATTGTGAAAAAAAGCCGCCGTCTTGGGATCTCCAAAGTCCCGCTTCACGTGCTCTGAGAAAGAAATGTACAACACGACTGCGTCGGGCAGTTTTTGCAAGGCTCTTCCTTTTCCAACGGAAAGCTGATTTGTGGTCATTTCTCTTCGCAGTGGTATGGCAGATTTCGGCATGTGCTTGCGCAAGTGCCGTAAGCGCCACCTCCAGGGCCACTCCTCTTGCGGGATAAAGGAGTTCTCGGCCTCTCGCATCATGTCATACTGTCTGAGCGTCACGCGCACTCGCCCATAGAAGAACCCAAAACATCAGAACTCGCGGCGTGTTGCAAACCCCTCATCAGGGTGCTCACATGCACTAAAAATATACTGTGTCGTCTGATGGGTAAGCGTCTGCTTCAGATTCTTATGACAGGGCGACGTCGTCGTACTTCTCCATATCGGACGCTCGTGGTATCGCTCTGCCAGGGACAGGTTGGGGTCCGCCTGCCAAGCCCCCACCGTCGCCTTCACGGCCGACATCATGCTCTGCAGCACCCGAGTTCGTGCGAGGTGCTTGCAAATGAATCAGGTTGGCATCAGTGAGATTATAAAACGTAGAACCTCGTGGACCGCGCCTGCGACGCTTCATGGCGACCAGGAAAGGGTGCCCTTCCGTGCATAGCACAGTCTCCGACACTGCACGTTAACACCGCATACGCACGCCCGTAGGAGCACCAAGAGGGACACAGCCGAGGACTTGTTTGACGGGGATACACAGCGAGATCAAGGGCCCAAGGCACAAGACACCGGCACAATTGGACTGCGGTGTGGCACTTCAAGCATCAACGGAGGCTCACCTCGGTGTACCTTTGGCGAGGGAGGCTCTGATCTACTGATCGGCACGAGCTGGAGCTGCTCGGGAGATTCCCGGCTCGAACACTCTGCACCAATCCCCCTTTCTGACAATGGGAAAGGTACCAAGGACACGTCCTGTAAGGTGGACCACCGGCGGACGGCCTTCGTGTGCTCATTGGCCAGGAATTTCTAGCCCCCCCAGCGCCCAAGGCGCCGATCGGTTCTCGATTTGATCCGGCAGACCATCTGCGCAACAGTCCTCCAGTCATCCTCATTTGATTTCAAGGATGATCCTGAGTACAGTGCGTTCTCGTTACAAGAGACAGCTGATTCGGCTCAATATGAAAAAAAAAGTGGCCCACACGGGCTGGAAAGGAAGACTCGCGACCCATATTCTTTTGTAAACGATTCTCTTATAACGAGAACGCACTGTATTGCTGATCCCCGAATTTTGTCCTGGGGTGCAGAGACAGAGACTGACTCTGAATAAGAGCACTATATTGGTTTTAAACAGTAAGAAGGCATCGAAGCCAATAGAAAGCCCGCGTTTGGAGCCGGGACCTTGCATCCAGCAGAACTCACAGTTTGTTGCCGCTGGATCAGCATTTCTTGGCACGGAACAGGCTGCCCACGCGAGATCTTGAGATTTTATAATGTCTCCTCGCCAGAAGTGCAGAAAAGAAGAGGAGCTGATGTTGATTTCCAGGCTTTATGGGCACAAATAAGCAATCAGGAGCACTAAGTCAGTCCCAGGGGTGCATCTGATTGATGGAGAGGGTCGGTCCGCAAGTCAGTCGCTGTCCACCAGGACAGAATTCGGGCTTCAGCAATAAAGTCCGAACGCCACCGTCGGGACTGTTTCCAGGACGGTCTTGCGTCTTAGACATCGCCCTATCCTATTCTCAGTTTGAGATTAGGCTGGGACGGTCCACCAGAAAACCCCGGGGAGCTCCGTTACTTGATCTGAGGATCACAGGGGGACGATCCCAATTTCCCGTCACGCCGACCTCCAGAATCGATGTGGCTGCGTGAGCAAATCGGGCCGCAGGCCTATGTTGTGACTTCCTCGATCTTGTGGCTCGGATTAAAAAAGGACGAGCATCCGTCTCCCTGTGTCCTCGTTAGCGCGGAGCCACCAACGTACCGTTTGGGACACTCGAATGGTTAAATGAAAGTGCCACGTGAGCGTATCTGATTGGGTCCGCGACAGCGTTCGACGGACGAGCAAAGATTCGCAATGCAGGTAGGAAGAACGGGGGCTACTAACAGCAAAAGAAGAACACATTGGAGGGATCATCGGTAAGCATGCAAACAGAGTCGGTGTAAGACTGCCGGTCACAATCCGTTCGCTCTGGATTCCATAGTACGCCACATGTAGGAAAGAGGGCCGTCGGCTGCGATTCCGCCGCGATCGACGCGCAGACCGGCACCGATCGTGTGATTGAAGGGGACACGTTCGTTGTTGACATGGCCAATATGGCCCGAAACCCCGGTCGTCGGCGCGATCGTCGTGCCACGACTGTGTCCACCACGTGCCAAGTCTGGAGTCCAAGAGGCTTTGGCGCAATCTGGCACAATCCGGCGCCTGACGGGGGTCCCTACTGCGGCCCGACGTCTCTAACGTTGAGGTGCGCTTGTGCTGGTGGTCCATGCCCGCGACGGGATGCCCGAGCGGGGTTGTAGTACCGCTGTGATTGAGGACCAGTTCCACGCGAGAGATGCCCCACGGCGACTCCCGCATGCACCAAAATGAGCCGTGGATTGTAGTCAGATGTCACCGGCAGACGGTATTGTTTTGCTTCGGCTGGGAGGCACGCATCAGCCGTCCAGGCACCGTGCACGCGGATGGTGCAGCGATTGACTGCTTTCTCTATGTGGTCAACGTGCACGTGGCGCCTTTCGGGGCGCCAGTCAGCTGAGATCGAGGTCGGCATGACGCACGCACGTGCTGTCGGTGCCGGTCGGTGTAGAAAAGCTCCATTCGTTGTGGTCCGGCACCGATATGTCCAGGAGAGCTCCACTACCCACCCGCCTTTGTAGCCGTGCGCGTCTCTCCCCCCCCCCACACCCCTACCACATTTTCCGACGTCCACGCACGCGCGGCGCCGCGTACGCGCCCGCGCACGGAGTGTTGCCATGGATTCCTGTTCGAGTGCGGGCGACACCGGCCGGGCGCGTGTCACGCCGCTGGCGGCCAGCACAGTACAAGGCATCGCCTGCGCGTGTGCAGAGGCCACGCGGCTGCGCGCTGAAGCCGCATCGGCGTCCACGGCGGCGCGCGACGCGGCCGTGGCACTAAAGGCTGCGCGCGAGCGGGAGAAGGACCTCGCGAGGGCCATCGAGAGCGGCCGAGAGGCTGGTACAACAAAGGTAATGCGGCGTCAACGCCTTCGAGCCGCCGCGACGCCCAGCGGCTCAACAGCGGTGGCACCGGCCGCGGCGATGCAGCTGCAGGTTGGAGCGGTGGCAGCTGCCCTCAAGACTGGGGCGTTGGGTGGCGGCGCCATCAAGACGGAGGCGGTGGCCGCCGTCAAGAATCAGGCGGCAGCCGCCTTCAAGAAGCAGGCGGCGGCTGCCGTCAAGGTAGAGGCGTCGGCCGCCGTGGTGGAGCAGAAACCTGCAGGCACGGCGGCGGCAGCCCTCAATAATAACGCGGCGGACACCCTCAAGGCGAATGCGGAGAAGCATCCGGGCGCAGGTACCATGGCGGCCGCCGTCAAGGCGGTGACGGCGGCCGCCGCGGAGGAGCAGCAGCTCGCGTGCGCTGCAGCGGCTGCCGTAACGACGGAGGCGGCGGCTGCCCCGGAGGGGCATCTGCGCGCGGTCGCGGCGGCGGCCGCCGTCAAGTACCGGGTGGCGGCGGCCGCCGTCAGGCACCTGGCGGAGGCCACCTACAAGGACGGGGTGGCGGCCGTCACGGTCCAGCCGCAGCTCTCGGGCGCTGTGGCGGCCGCCGTGGAAGGGCAGCCCCTCGCGGGCGCTGCGGCGGCCGCTGTCAAGGCGGTCGCAGCTGCCATCGCCAAGGCAGAGGTGACGTCCGCGGCGGAGGAGCAGTCGCTCGTCGGAGCGGTGACGGACGCCGTCAAGGCCGAGGCGGCGGCCGCCGTGGAGGAGCGGCCGCTAGCGGGCGCGCTGGCGGCCGCCGTCGAGGCTTTGGAGGCAGCCGCCATCTAGGTCGAGACAGGGGAGATGCAGCCGCTGGCGGGCGCGGTGGCCGCCGCCGTGAAGGTCAAGGCGGCGGCCGTCGTCAAGGTCAAGGCGGCGGCCATCGTCAAGGCCGAGGCGGCGGCCCTCGTCAAGGCCGAAGCATCGGCGGCTGCTGCGGACGAGCGGCCGCTCGCGGGCGCAGCAGCGGCCGCTGTTAAGGCCGTTTACTTTGCAGCCGGGGAGGAGCAGGCGCTGGCGGGCGCAGTGGCGGCCGCCTCCAGGGCAGAGGCGGCGGCGGCCGCGGCCGCCGTGGAGGAGCATCCGCTCGCGGGCGCGGTGGCGGCCGCCGTCGAGTCGAAGGCGGCGCCCTCCGTCAAGACAGAAGCAGCGGCCGCCGTTAAGGCCGTCGCGTACAGCGGCGCGACTGGCTCGTGCACGTCGAACAAGTCCAAAACGATCTCTCCTCACTATGCGCCGACGCCCACGATGTCTTCTTCGACATCTTGGCTTATCCGATCTTTGGGCTCGGAATTGATTGCCGTCGGACGACAGCGCGTCGACGTCTTCCGACGTGGAGTTCAAGACGTCGGCCGCCGTCGCGTCGGAGATCAAAACGTCCGCCACCGTCGCGTCGGAAAGCAAGACGTCGGCCGCCGTCGTGTCGGATGGCGCACCCTTGCCAATGGGTAGTACTGGGCTCATGTCAGAGACCGACGCTGTGGAGGACCTGAATGCAGTCGATTGGCGGTCGTCGTGCCAGCGCGTGCTGGCTGAAGCGCGTGCGGGACGCGCCCCCGCACCACTGGCGACGGTGGGCACCGGCCTTCTGCCTGCTGTTCCCGCTCCCGTGCCGCTGCGGAGTGCCCTTGGGGCTGGGGCGGCGGCAGGTCCTCTCCGCGGCGCGCCTGGAGCCAGGGGCAAGTCGGTGTTTTCTGTGCAGGTGATGGAGGGCATGAACGTGGCTGTCAAGCCCAAGTTACTGACGTGCTCGTCACGTCAGCATGTTGCATCCCACCTCGCCAGCTTTGGTGTGGAGGTGCACGGTCACGCAGCAGGCACTTCACGTGTGCCGCATGCGCCGCATGCCGCTGGTGGGCAGAGGAATGTTCGCGTGGGGTACGGGTGGTACATCCTCGTTCAGGGTGGCGGTGACGAGACTGATATGAGGCGCCTTCGTCGGGTACGGGAGCTTGTGGCGTCCGCCGAGAGGCTCGAGAAGCGCCAGCGTCTGTAGTGGGCCTTGTCCATAGCCTCTGTAGTGCGCCTTGTCTGGGTAAGTGGATGTAGGTGAGAGCGTACGCATATTGAGGTCAAGCGACGGTATCAATGCCGACATCCAATACATGGTGGTTGCAGAGTGGTTGCAATGATTCGACAGCGTACGTGGCCCAATGAAAAGGCTAAAAATCACGCGGGCTCCCTACACAGTCTCATCATGCAGCTCTGCGCACTCGAAACGCTCATCAGGATCTCAAGAAATCTGAAGAAATTTGTTGATCTCATGAGAAAACGCAGGTCTGGCCCAGAGCCCTCTTTATGCCCTCTTCTGGCCTAAGCAAGCGGCCCAAAAATCTCAGGAAATCTCATTGTGGGTTGCAATGGCTCTGCGTGACTGCTGCAAGACACGCGGATTGGCTTGCAAGATTACTAGCGGCAACTCTCAGCCGATAATTCGATCGTGGCTTGTCGAACGGCCAATCCGTCTTCTTCTCTATGCTATTGCTGATCCCCAAATTTTGTCCTGGGGGACAGAGACAGAGACTGACTCTGAATAAGAGCACTCTATTCGTCTAAAACGACAGTAAGAAGGCATCGAAGCCATGAGAAAGCCCGCGTTCGGAGCCGGGACCGTGCATCCAGCAGAACTCACTGCTTGCTGCCACTTGATCAGCATTCCTTGGCGCGAAGCAAGCCGCCCACGCGAGATCTGGAGACTTTCTACTTTCTCTTCGCCAGAAGCGCCGAAAAGAAAAGGAGCTGATGTCGATTTCCAGGCTGTATGGGCACATGTAAGCAACCAGAAGCACCAAGTCAGTCCCAGGGGCGCATCTGATTGGGGGAGACAGTCGGTCCGCCAGTCAGTCTCCGTTCACCAGGACAATATTCGAGGATCAGCAATATGTCGTCGGCTTTGCCTCCATTCTCTCTGCAACCGCCTTTTTTTGGATGTTATCGATAGATATTAGAAACCTCGGCAGGACATTCGGATCCCTTCCATATTCGACCGACCCGTCCTCCTGCGGCTCCTGGAAGGGGTAAACTGTAATTCTTTGATTTATAGCCAATCTCCCAAAAATCCCGCACTGCAATTGTCCCCAAAGTTTTCCAAAATCGGCCTCTACATGGTCGTAGAGGCTGATTTGAAACTTTTTTGCCACAGTTGGCATGCGGAAATATTTGGGAGAGCGGCTCAAGGGCACTCAGCGTGCAGTGGCCCACAATACCATTTGTGCGCCCCTGTGTCGCCGAGGTATCTGGCCCTGTTGGGAAAGAAAGAGCCGCCGCGGAGTCGAAGTCCCCGTCGGATAGGACCAGTCGGGGGTCTCTTCCCCCACTGACCGAGTTGCAGCCCACCCTCGGCCCCGCGCTGCTCGCTTGCTTGAGAGGGAGAGGAAAGCACCCCAGTTTGTTTGTGGGACAAAGACGCACCACTGCCAGACCACTGCCGCTTCCCGCGACCACACTGCCCCTCCCCAGCTGGCTCGCACCTCTCGTCATGCCCCCGTTCCCTCCCATGAACAGCGCACCCGCTCCCTCCTGAAGGTCTTGCCCAAGCCGGCCTCTAGGCAATCGCTATACCCCCCCGATCA
>Ga0209187_1003485_pt1 | contig 13055 bp, 16 predicted proteins | sample BantaG_FD_187430 | JGI IMG/M metagenome (GOLD analysis project Ga0209187, IMG submission 187430) | Marine algal microbial communities from Bantry Bay, Ireland - BantryBay_4 metaG (SPAdes) (version 2) | ecosystem: Host-associated > Algae > Red algae > Unclassified | place: Bantry Bay, Ireland... | reverse complement strand
ATCATTTACTTTTGCTATAATATCAATTTTAAATTGAATTTGATTATCGATAGTCACCACCTCTACACCTCCAATATTTGTTGTCAATAAAGACTAACAAATGATTGATGATGCGGCATGACCGTCATTTTCCCTTGGTCATGACACTTTTACATTTTAACAGAAGTGCAAGAGTGGCTTTAGTAAATCTTGTTTTATTTTCGATATTATTCTCACTTATAACATTAGGTGCTTCCAAGATATAAAATATATGTACCATGAAGAGCCGATTATAATCAGTCCGATTGGAAAATTTTTTTTTCACTTTATGAGTTATTGCTTACCCATCATATCCACATATAAGTTAAGTAATTTCATCTCAATTGGAAGTATTTGGTTTTGGATTCTATCAACAGTTTTTTATATATTTAATTCGATACTTATATTTTTAATAATTATAAGTATTAGGAAAAAATTTAGAATATAATTTACCCAACCTTCAAATCTAAATTCTCTTCTCGAAGTTGTTTTTCAAGTACTATTTTAACCAGCCACTCAGCGGGAAGATCAAGCTTTCTGGCAATCTCTTTAGCTAGTTTAATACTGACATTAAACCTGTCATGCTCAAGGTCACACATTCTTTGCTTTGAAAGGCCTAAGAGTTTTGCAAAGGCGGTTTGACTAAGTTCCTCTCCTTTCCTATGGGCTTTAAGAAATTGTCCTAGAGTAATAGGCTTCTTTTTTTTAGTAGTCATGCTTATTAACCTCTATAATTTCAATTAATTCATAGCTTTTACTATCAAGAACTTTATAAATAGCTCTGTACGACTTAGACAAGCGCACAGAACGCTGTCCTTTTCGTTTGCCACTCAGCGGTTCATCATGAAAGCCTTTGTATTTTCTACTTTCAAGTAAGCCTATATAGCCCAGTATGTCGCACCAGGCTTCAAACTTAAGTTTTATGTGAGCAGGCACTTTATTAAGTTGCTTAGCTGCTTTTTTACTAACTAATATAACCATAATGATAGTACGCTAAATATACGTACTTGTCAAGGTTTTGCTCTTGAAGATCATGAGTAGCAATTACTATGCGGTAAAAATATACTGACCTGTGTACCTAAGTTTGGTATTGAGCGCAGTCTTAGCTCTCCATCTATTTTTTCAATTACCTTTTTAGCATGATATACGCCAATTCCTGTACCGCCACGCTTGCCATAAGTAATTTGTTTGTTACCAATAGAGTTAATTAAGTGAGCTGGTATGCCTTTGCCAGTGTCAGAAATTCTTACTTCAATTTTCTCGCCATGAGTTTTAACTGAAACCTCAATTAGACCTTGATACTCAATAGCCTCGTAAGAGTTTTTGATTATGTTATAAAAAGCATCTTTAAATGACTTCGTGCAGAGCCTAGTTTCAAGCGAATTATTTGTAATGTTTAATTTAAAAGAAACATTTTTATCTCTTTCGTAGATTGACTGCACCTCATTAAAACATTCTTTAATAACAGCATTAATTTCAACTTTATGAATATTAACCCTACTCTGAGAGGCCTCACAGGCGGTATCAAGTAACTGTATTTCATCAACGGTTTTACTTATTTTATTTAATGCTAAATTAATAATACTTTTGTTGCTGTCGTTAATATCATTACTATTTAATAACAAATTAAGAGCCATTAACGGAGATTTCAAATTATGAGCCATAATATTAGCAGACTCTAAAGCGGATCTAAGTTTTTTATTTCTGGCTTTTAAATCAAGTGTTCGTTCTTTTAAAATAAAGTTCTTTTTAAGAGAGTTATTAGATTCGTTTTTATTTAAGTGTGTTTGGTAGTTTTCATGATGTTTAATAAGCTTGATATTGCTGTTGTTAAAAATACTGTGAAAATTTTTATTGTTGTGAGGTAGCTTCATAATATGATTGTCATTTTTAATTAATGTAAATTGTTTTTTCATTTTCTATTCCTTTATATATAATGTGATATCTAATTATTATAGTAATTTAAAATTGAGCTATAAGCCTAAAGTGGCTTTGGCAGGCGTTGCCCATAAAAATATAAAGTTCATGATTGATGAAATAATATTTAAAACAAAGCCAAGTATCATCAGCCCGCCAATAACTACGACAACATCAGCGAGTTTAATTTTTTCAAATAACTTTTCCGGGTTTTCAGTAATTTGTTTAATTTTACTATCTACTGAATTTCTTATTTTTGTATATGCTCCCACTGCGGACCTCCAAATAAACATATAAATTAATTTTTATACGTCAGATTTAATAAAGACATTGTGTCTTAAGTTAAAAAGCATCGAAGTCCGTGAAGCTTTAAATTCGTTTTGAATTGACGGCACTGTAAAAGATTTTCATAAAAAAAAATATTTTTTGAGCAAAAATAGATATGTTTCATATGTGAAAAATGAGATTTAGACTTCAAAGTCCATGTATTATACCTAGTGAATCTTTTTGCAAAAATGACACGCTAGATACAATTAAATAGCACTTGAGAAAAATTATACTTATTATAAAGGCAACATAAGACCAATTTGACGCCATTGCATCAGTGCAATAGCTCTAATCACAAGGAGAAAGACAATGGAATTAAACCTATATGGATGTCACAGACAGTTTTTAGAAAGCTATATGATTAAGTACAAGCTCTCTCTAAAATCACTAGCAACCACATCTAATAATGTAGTTTCAGTTTCAACGTTATCTAGAATTATAAAAAAGAACAGGGAGGGAGAGTACCTGAAAGCCTTTGATATAAGTTTAGACTCCTGGGCCCAATTGATCGCAAATTTAAGGCTTACAAAAGAGCAGGCTCTTCAAGCCCTTTTGTTAAGGCTTAAAGATGAGATCAAAGAATTAAAGACACCACTAATAAAACAGGTGTCGAAACTTTTAGATAAAGTTCACGGAAAGATCAATTCTGAAAGTATAGACGAAAGTAATCTAAGCAAAGAGGCTTTATACATTGCCGATACCTATGACAAGTTACCAGCCAGGTTTCAAAAAAGTATCGCCACTGAAAGTTTTAAAGTGATTGGATTTTTGGACGCATTAAATCCAGCCGTTGCTCAAACCTTAGATAACAATCGTAAAATGATGAGAAGGATTATTGATTAAACATTAACTAAGGGAGTTAATTATGGGTAAGGAGGTCTTATGTTAGAAGCTCAAGCAAATACCCCACTAGTAAATAATAGCTTAAATGCTGAAAATTTAACTAACGATATTAGAGTAAATAAAAAAATATTAAGTGAGCTAAAAGTTCCGTTTATTTATTTTTTCGAATTGTCTGTTAAGTTTGGATTATTTAAAAAGCTAGGGGATATTGAATTATTAAAAAATAAATGCTCTATATATAGTGGTTTTGTAGATAGGTGGCTGGCAAAATCAATTAAAGATAAAGAAATAAAAATATTAAGAGATGGTGAAATAGAACCTCGCAAGAGCGAAAGTGTTAACGTTTACTCATCAGATAACCAACAGGAGTCAAATGAGTTACTAGGTAATATATCTAATAAAATTACTGATATTGCACTTAAAGATATAGCAACAAGTAGCCCGAAAGGTATTTCGTCATGTAATTTCTACGCCTTGAAAAATCATCCAGATATACTATTAGAGTATAAAATTACATTTGAAAAATTCATGCAAGATATGCTTAGGTTGGCAGATAAGTCAGCTCAGTTAGGAAATACTGATGGTAAGGTTCACTATGTGAGTGTTTCAACTTGTACTGTCGATAAGGAGGTTCTCTGTGAAGTTTAGTATTTATACAATAGTATTAATTTTTTCATTATGCTCATCATATGTAAGTGCAAATGGCGGAACAGGCACTCCTTTTCCAACTAATGGATCCATTATAAATTTAATTGATGGAGACGTCACTGGAACGGGTCTTCTTCCAACAGGAGGTTCTATTATTCAGCCCAATATTGGTGGGCAGATTATAATTAACCCTGATGACACTATTTCAGATTGGTTACGAGATCCTAAGATTAATAGTGAGCTTGGCAGTGGCACAGGGACAGGTGGTCTTGTTAGTAGTAACAGTTTACCAGATTTATTGGACTTATCATCTTATACAGTTATGGGAGACTTAAACAACATTAGGTTTGATGGCTTTACAAAATTAAAAGTTGTTGAGGGTAAGTCTGCTTCTATGAGTGTTAATGCTATTGTAAAAGATGATGTATTGATCACATTTGATCAGATCAAAGAGCAGGCACTGAGTGCTAAGGCGAAAAATCAATATCAAATGTACGTAGACAAAGTTAAAGGTGGACAAATAGACTTAATGTTTATCACGGATAAAGAAGATAAAATTATTTTAATGGACTCATCAAAAATTAAGTAAATAATTTTATACTAAAAATATTGAAGCTCATCTACAGTTGTAGGTGAGCTTTTCTTTTTTAAGCAGAAAGAGATTTAATTTTTTTGTGAGACTGTGCGGCTTCCCAAAGTTCGTAACCAGACTGTAGGTTTAGCCAAAACTCAGGGCTTGTTTGAAATGCATCGGCAAGAGTTAGGGCCATCTCAGCAGTTACCCCTCTTTTCATTCGGACAATTTCATTAATTTTTCCAGGTTTACAGCCAATATGCCTTGCTAATTCACTTTGACTAATATTCATATCAATTAAAAAAATACGTTTTAGTATTTCTCCGGGGTGCGATGGTCTTCGATTTTTTGGTCTCATAATATTTCCTTCTATTTATGCTAATCAATAATTTGAACATCAGTGGCTTTTCCATGATCAAATTTAAATATGATTCTCCATTGGTCGTTTATGCTAACACTCCAAAGTTTCTTTAAAGCACCCTTAAGCTTATGTAAGCGGTTGCTTGGTGGGATTTTTAAATCATTCGGTGTGATAATAGCGTTTATTGCATCTAATAAATCCTGAGCTCTTTGGTGTAGATCTTTAGGAAGTTTGCGAGCTGCTTTGGAATTAACTCCATCGTAGATATCCTGAGTAGTTTTGTCTTTAATGCTTTCAATTACTGTGCCACTATACCGATAATCGGTATAATTTCAAGACCAAAATATAAGGCTTGTATATGTCTGATATAACTAATGAAATATTGAGCTTACTTAACCACACCCATATAAATATAACTGGCGCCACCCATGATGCTTTTATACTCTGTGTGCGAAAACATATTAGTTGAATTCATAACTTCGATGAAATCTTCACGACATGGGAATTTCCCAGAAGATTTATTTAAATAATCATAAGCCTCACGGTTACCAGAAACTATGCCGCCAAGTCTTGGGACTATATGATTAAAATAAAGTGGAATTACGTGTTTTAAAACAGGTGTAGTGATTGCACCAGTTTCAATAACCATTACTTTGCCACCAGGCTTTGTTACACGTGCCATTTCAGATAAACCTTTTTTAGGGTCTTCCACGTTTCTAATGCCGTAGGCAATACTGGTTACGTCAAACTGGTTGTCAGTAAAACTTAAGGCAGTTACATCTTCAATTTGAAACGTTACATCTAAGTTTAGTTTTTTAGATTTATCTGGGGCTAAGGCAATCATTTCTGGGCAGAAGTCAGTACCTATAACTTTACCTTGGCTGCCAACTACAGATTTAAAATTAAAAGCTAAGTCGCCTGTGCCTGTTGCACAGTCAAGAACGCTCATGCCAGTTTTAGCGCCACTCATCTTTACAAGAAGTTTACGCCAGCGCCTAGCCATTCCAAAAGTAATCACATCGTTGGCTTTATCGTAAGTTCCAGCAATGCCGCCAAATAGGTTTTTAATGTTTTGGGCTTCGGGCCCTGTCAGGTTACTCATTAATATTTGCCCTTAAATTGTTTTATCAAAAACAGGTAAAAGTTTTTTAAGGTCAGTCATTATTTTTTCGAATTCATCAAACTTTAAAGCTTGGTGGCCGTCACTTTTAGCTTCGCTTGGGTTAGGGTGAACTTCTAGGATCAGCCCATCACAACCAGCAGCCACTGCAGCCATACTAATAGGTGCTATAAGTTCTTTTACGCCCGTACCATGAGAAGGGTCAGCAATTACCGGGAAGTTAGTAAACTGCTTTACATGGGCAATAGCATTAATATCAAAGGTGTTTCTTGTTACGGTTTCAAAAGTTCTGATTCCACGCTCACATAGAACCACTTTTTCGTTCCCTTGCTCCGTTATGTAATCAGCAGCTAGCAACCATTCCTTTACTAAACCAGCTAAACCTCTTTTGAGCAAAATTGGCTTATCAGTTTTTCCAAGTTCTTTTAAAAGTTCGTAGTTATGCATATTGCGTGAACCCACTTGGAATACCTCAACTAAGTCATATAAATCAGAGATTTGTCTTGGGTCAGTCACTTCAGAAATAAATGGCATATTTGTTTCTTGCTTTACGAGCCTAACGAGATCAAATGCACTTTTACCTAACCCTTGAAAACTTTTAGGGGAGGTGCGAAGCTTATAAACTCCACCACGCAAAATACTTGCACCACTTTCTTTTACAAATTTGGCTGTTGACAGTAACTGATCCTCACTCTCAATTGAGCAAGGCCCGGCGATCACGGCAAATTTTGATCCGCCAATATTTACAGGTCCAAATGGTACAACATTAGTTTTCATCTAACTTTTAATGCTCCTAAAGTAAGTTCAAAACAAGGCTAAACAGGTAACACTCCCTAATTTCTATCACATATATATACAATTTTGTTGCACGTTGTCTAGGTTTAATGGTTTAAGAAAAAGTGATTATGGATATAGCAAATTGGTTAAAAAATGGAGCTTTGTTTAGCTTAAATAAGTCTGAGATATTAATAGCTTATGGTGAAGTTAAAACCTCAGACTCTCCATTTGAAAAGGGTCATAGTTTTTTTGTGCCTGACTTTTATTTGAGCTGGGATCAGCCTTGGTGCCAGTTTGAAGAAAATCACATCTTAACTAAGCCTGAACTGCAAGAGCTATTACTAGAGTCAGAGCTGGTGAAATCAGCGCCCAAACTAGATTGGCAGGCTCCCTCTCAAGCGGAATTCACAGTTAATTTTAATGGCATTCAAAGTGAAATTTCTAAGGGTTTAATTAATAAACTAGTGCCAGTTATATTTGAGGTCAGTGAAGAGCGTTTGAATGTTTCGCAGTTAAGTTATTTTATTAATGAGTTATTAAAAGTGAATACACCACAATATACTTATGGGTTTTGGAATAATGAAAGTGGTATTTTAGGTTTAACGCCAGAGGTTTTAGTAAATAATAATGGGATTAGCCTAACCTCAATGGCCCTGGCTGGAACAGATAAAGTTGTAAGTGGTAAGGGTTCGTTATTATCTAACCCGAAAGAAATGAGTGAACATGGCTTTGTAGTAAGTAATTTGAATAGTAATTTAAAAAAATATGGTGAAGTTACAAAGTCAGAAACTTATGAATGGCCCATAAATGAAATTAAACATTTACGCACTGATATAAGTGTGCAGCTAAATAAAAGCGTGAATTCTGATGAGTTAATTAAAAATTTACATCCTACGCCGGCTTTAGGTGTTCATCCGAAAGAGTATGATTGGACTAACATTAAAAAATTTGAAACTAAAGTGAATCGCCTGCGCTACGGTGCTCCTATGGCTGTAAAGTTAAATAGTGGTGAATTAAAATCTATTGTGGCCATTAGAAACATTCAATGGGATGAAAATAGCAGTTATATTGGCTCTGGTTGTGGTATTGTTAAAGAAAGTGAGCTCGATAAAGAGTGGGATGAGTTGAAATTAAAGCGTCGTTCGGTAAAAAAATATTTGGGAATGGAAATAAAATGAAGCACCCCATAGATAAAGCAATAAGCATACTTGCAAAAATAAAACAGCTTGGTTGTGAAGAGGTTATAGTTTGCCCTGGCGGCAGGAATGCACCATTTGTTGAGGTGCTATCTAAAAATTCAGTTTTTAAAACTCAAACTTTATTTGAGGAGCGCTCAGCTGGCTTTTATGGCTGTGGGTTAACTAAAAAATCTAACAAACCTGTGGCTGTTATTACGACTAGCGGCACTGCGGTGGCAGAGCTTCTGCCCTCAGTAATTGAAGCTTACTATCAAGGATTGCCTCTAATAGTAATTACTGCGGACCGCCCAAAATCTTATAGGGGAAGTGGTGCTCCACAATCGATTAAACAAGATCAAATTTTATCTGAATTTTGCCAAGCCTCATTTGATTTAGAGGCTGATTTATCGTTATTACATAATTATCAAAAAATGCCATCAGGACCAATGCATATAAACATATGTTTCGACGAGCCTTTGCTTATAAATAAAAAAAGTAATTACGACGATGAGTTTAAAGTGGGTGAGGAGCCGTCATCAGAGAGAGAGGCTCAGTTAAGTATTAAGAACTTGAACTATAAAAATATTAAGCAGCCCTTAATAATTTTAGGCCAGCTCGATGGCAGTGAAGCTCAATTTGTTTTAACAATATTAAAAAAGCTAAATACCGCTATATACGCCGAAGCCCATAGCGGCCTGAAGTACAACCAAGAAATTAAACACTTAATCATTGAAGCCGGTGCAAAAGCAATAAGTACCATTTTTAAATCGAAAGGCTTTGATAGTGTAATCCGCATAGGTGGTATCCCCACCTTAAGGTTTTGGCGTGATTTGGATAAGCTAGACGTGCCAGTTATTAACTTTAGTAAAAATAATTTTAGTGGTTTATCACGAATTAAGGAAAACTCAAATCACTTAGCGCAGCTAAATACAATTACTGAAGCCGGATTTATTGGTAAATTACCAACCGAATTTAAAGAAAACTCAATAATAGAAAAGTCTAATGCTTTACTTAAAAAATATCCAAACAGTGAGCAAACTTTTGTCTATATGTTATCAAAACTTACCAGCAGTAGTGATCAAGTATTTTTAGCCAATAGTTTACCAATCAGAGAGTGGGACAGTTTTGCTAGCCCTCAAGGTAGCCCAAAAGTTCAAACCCTAAGGGGAGCTAATGGGATTGATGGAAATATTTCTTATTTTTTAGGTCTGTCTAAACCTGACATTACGAATGTATGTATTTTAGGTGACCTCACGGCACTTTACGATATGGCTGCTGGGTTTTTATATAAAAAGTATTATCAAGGGCATAAAATTAAAATTGTTATTATAAATAACGGTGGTGGAAAAATATTTACTCCTTTATTTAATAATGAGGCCTTTGAAAACAATCATGATATTGAATTTTCTGGTTGGGCTAAAATGTTTGGCTTGGGTTATCAGCGAGTAAATAATCCTTCACAAATAAAATTTACTGACCAAAATGAAGTGATTGAGCTTATCCCTGACAATAATCAAAGTGCATGCTTTACATCAGATTTAAACTCATTTGTTAAGGAGTTAGCAGGTGAGTAAAAATAATTATTTTTTTATTCATGGTTTTTTGGGCGGTGAAGATAGTTTTTCTGAAATTATATCTGAGCTTAAAGGTGAGCCAGAAACTAATGAAGTATTTACTCCAAGCCTGTTGAGCACGAACTCCGTTGAATCATTAACGCCGAATTATGGCTTTAATGAATGGGCTAAGAATTTTAACTCTTACGTAAAGAAAAACAGTAACGGCAATAATATTTTAATTGGCTATTCAATGGGTGGGCGTCTAGGAATACACGCTTTTTTAGATGAGCCTGAATTATGGAACAGTTGTTACTTTGCATCCTCTAACCCCGGTTTAATTAAAGGCAGTGAAAAAATGCCGAGGATGGCCTGGGAAGACGGCTGGTGCTACCAAATAGATAATAAGCCTTGGGGAGAATTTATTAGCCTCTGGAATCAACAAGAAATTTTTAAACACTCTAAAGATATTAACCCAATTGAAAGTGACTTTGATAAAAACTTACTTAAGCTTACTCTAAAAAATTGGTCCTTAACCAAGCACACAGTAGATTTAAATAAAGTTAATAACAAAAAACTACATTGGCTAGTGGGTGAGAAAGACACTAAATATCAATATATATTTAATAACTTAAAAAATAAATATGACTGTAAGCAAATAAGTACGGTTCAAGGCGCTGGACACAGGTTTGATATACAAGTAAAAGACTTAAACTACTCGAGCCCAGGTATTGGCTTAATTTGAGTAAGGCTGCAAGACTATTCCTAAATGCGGCCCATCACTTAGATTAGTTTTAATTGAAGAGTGTATTATTTTTAGATATTTTTTATTAAAAATTATGACTAAACACCGGAGATAATTTTGTTACAAAACCTTCTTGATCCTACCATATTATGTTTTATCGTTGGCTTAGTTGCTGGCTTAGTAAAATCTGATCTTAAATTACCTAAAAGCTCATATGAGTTTGTGAGCCTATATTTGTTATTAGCAATAGGCTTAAAGGGAGGAGTTCAACTATCCAAAACAGAAATCGGTGAATTTTTACCTGCTTTTTGGATCACCATGGCAATAGGTGTTATTATACCGGTAATAGCTTTTTACTTTTTGAAACTATCTAACAAAATTGATCGTCCGAATGCTGGGTCTATAGCAGCCCACTACGGTTCTGTGAGTGCAGTTACCTTCGCAACAGCACTGACTTTTATTGAATCACAAAATCAAAGCTATGAGCCATATATGATGACCCTCATGGTCGTATTAGAAATTCCAGCACTATGTGTTGGAATATATTTAGCAAAAGGTGGTTTTTCTAGGGTAGGTAGTAAAAGTAAGCTTGTACAAGATATACTATTTGGAAAAAGTATTTTTCTTTTAGGTGGTGGTTTACTTATAGGTTACGTGGTTGGAGCGGAAAAAATGCAGCCACTCAATCCACTTTTTGTAGATTTATTTAAAGGTTTCTTGGCCTTGTTTTTATTAGAAATGGGAGTGATTACTTCACAACAAATGGGCCATCTAAAGCAAACAGGTCTCTTTTTATTATTTTTTGCGATTGTAATGCCGCTGATATCTGGTGCTATAGGTTTATTTTTAGCTCACCTAATTGGCTTGACCCTCGGCGGGCAATTTTTATTTACTATGCTTGCAGCAAGCGCCTCTTATATTGCGGCACCTAGCGCTATGAAAATTGCAGTTCCCGAGGCCAACCCAACACTTTCTTTAACTGCCTCATTAGCAATTACCTTTCCATTTAATATAACAATAGGCATACCTTTATTTTATTATTTAGCCACTGTTCTGAATAATTCATAAAATTATAAGTGTATCGTAAAAGTTCCTATTTAGTTTTTTGCTCGAAGTAATAAACTTATAAATATTTATTCAAGTTGATGCTCTTTTCTTTCTAGCGGGAAGTTTCGTCAATTATCGCCGGTAAAAGTGAGCTTTTTAAATTCAATGATACTAGGATTTAAATTTTAGTAAATACAGATGTGGACTGACAGTCGCCTTTTTAAGTTTTATATTAAGTTTTATATTAAGTTTTTTTGTATTTTTACTATTGAGTAAAAGTAAAATGAACTACGCTTTAATTTGGGTGATATCCATTCTAAGTCCAATTTTAGTATTTTTAAGTTATATAGCTTATATTTTTATATTTAAGTTTCACGACTCAGCATTTCTAGGAGTCATATTTTTGATGTTTATATTAATATTGATGGTAATATTGGCGGTGGCTGGCACTTGTATTGCCTATTCAGTTTCAAAAAAGTAATTTTAGTGTGAGCTTAATTTAGAAAGTAACCCCAAGAGAGGCTTCTAAAATTAAATTGTAGTGAACTTGTACTGTCGTCGTCCCAACAATATTATTAATTTTAATTTCAGCTTTATCATCTTCAAATGAGTGGTTGTACCCGGCTCCAACACCAATGTTCAAATGCTTCCAGTGCCAGGCATAACCGAGGTTAGCTCCGATATAAGCAGACGAAAATTCAGAGCTCACGGGTATATTTGAGTTTTTTAATTTTACATCAACATCTAAGGTGCCAGCAGATGCTGAAAGATAAAAGCTATCTTTAAAAGACTCACTGAAATAGTAGGTGCCTTTAACGTTTCCACCGAAGGTTTTAATGTCAAATTCATAAGTTTTGTTATTAGATTTTTGCGTAAACTGACCAAAAAGTAATGAGCCAGTGATAGTGAAATTAGGATTTAACCTATACTCCAGCGAAACATCACCTAAGCCAAATGCAATGCCTAAAACATTCACCTTAAAATTAAAATTATGATCAGAAATAGATTCTTCGCTAATGACTTCAGTTTTTGGTAAATCAGCCTCACTAGAAAACCCGGTAATCGGTAGTAATAAAAGTATAAATAAAAATAGTTTCAAATATATCTCCAGAGTTCTTGTATAAGATTTATTATGTTTGTATATTTAAAAAAAAACAATGTTTTAAAATTTAAGGTTACAAGTAATGAAAGAGTATAAAGAAGGGCTCGAAGAAAATTGGCCAGATAAGGTGGTTATATATACTGATGGCGCAAGTAGAGGCAACCCTGGTGATGCCTCATTGGGTTTGGCTGTATATGACTCTAGCAATAAGGAAGTTTTTTGTTACGCCCAAGCTCTAGGGACACAAACTAATAATTACGCCGAGTATATGGCTGTAGTTAAGGCTCTAAATTTTAGTGTTGAAAATAATGTTAAAAATGTAATTGTCAGAAGTGATAGCCAATTATTGGTAAGGCAAATTCAAGGGCAGTATAAAGTTAAATCTGCTGGTTTAAAGCCATTGTTCCTAGATTGTAAAGGGCTTATTGGCAAGTTGCCTGAGTTTAAAATTGAGCACGTAAGGCGTGAAGACAACGTAAAGGCTGATGAACTGGCCAATCATGTACTGGATATTTAGCTAAGCCAGCTTACTTACAGTTATCTCGGCAATTCATCGCCGAACCTGTATTACTAAGTAAACACAGACTTATACCAATTCCATCAAATAACGCCCTAAATTACTCACCATTTTCATTCATTTTTAAATTTTGTTCAGGTCAAGAAATCCTCTGCTTAGCCTTGCTAGGCCTGCGGTTTCTTTCAATCACAAAAATTAAACCTAAATACATAAATTAATCCACCGGCTACGCCGGTGGTCAGAGCAATGGCTCAGCCATTTATTAGAGGTAAGGTACCTCCCAACGTTAACGCCAATTAACAAAAGGGAGGCATAATGAATAGGTTTA
>Ga0209187_1003484_pt1 | contig 13057 bp, 15 predicted proteins | sample BantaG_FD_187430 | JGI IMG/M metagenome (GOLD analysis project Ga0209187, IMG submission 187430) | Marine algal microbial communities from Bantry Bay, Ireland - BantryBay_4 metaG (SPAdes) (version 2) | ecosystem: Host-associated > Algae > Red algae > Unclassified | place: Bantry Bay, Ireland... | reverse complement strand
TTATACATTGCACCATTCTTCTCTAGTTCAGCTTGAAAGTCCCTGCCCTTGGCAAACTTCTGATTAGCCTGAAAAAGCATGTGCTCCATCAAATGGGCTGTCTCGACCTTTTCTATTGGACATAAATAGTCACCAGCGTTTAACTGGAAGTCAAAGTTCATAACTGTAGCGCCAGGCACGTCTATTAATAACCCTCTAGCGCCATTCTTGAGAGTAACCTCTTCTACTTTGTGCTTCATTGAGTGTTATTTTACACTAGTTCTTGACTATAGACTATAGACTATAGACTATAGACTATTGATGAGTTGGACTAATAGACGTTGGACGACGGGCCATTAAATTAGAGTAAATACAGACCAAGAAAGACTACGCGACTGTCCTTGTCTTCTATTCTACCGTCTAAGGTCTACTCGTCTATCGTCTAACTTTCAAAGCCATGACTAGAATAATATACCCCGCCAAAAGAGTGATTTATAGCCGACGCAAAGTGTTCGATAGTTTTTTCTGGCAAATCATCGACTGCAAACCAACCGATTTCGCTAGCTTTGTGCGGTTCGGCATTTACTGGGCTGCCCTGCCATTTCTTGCACAAAAAATATACGTTAATGCGTTCTGTTGCTCCATCATCCTCTTCGCTAGGCGTCTCATGTAAGTGCACAAATTGCATGTCTTTAGGCTCTATATCAACACCGACCTCTTCCTTAGCTTCTCGCATTGCGCCATGCAAAAAAGATTCACCTTTCTCGCCGTGCCCTGTCGGCAAACACCACCAATCATCGCGCCATCCAGTATTCTTGCGTTTCAATAATAATATCTTACCGTCTTCACGCTGCAAGATTGTAAATACTGCTGGGATTACGGTGTGTTTCATATTTTATGAACTTTCGTCTAAAATTAATTCTTCCTTAGTCATTGTTGCTCTTATATCTTCTGCGTATTCGTCCGTGTTTGCAAAATATAAAGCTTGGGAAGCAGCTCTCTCGCCAAGCAACCTTGATGGAGGCGTAACTCCTTTTGTGAAAAATCCTTCAGGTGTTTCGTATCTCATAAAGTATTTGACAAAAAGCCTTCAGCTACCGGCGACCTTTCTTGCGCTTAGCTTTCTTTTTCTTAGCCGCTTCTCTATCCTTTTTCTTTTGAGCACGTTTTTCTTCCTCTGTCATGCCTTTTACAGCGGTAGAGCTTGCTGAAGCAGTGTTGATTACCGGCTCCAGACTTTGTCCGCTTAGCGTCTTGGAGCTAACGGTAATTTTAGGTTTTGTAGTTTCTTGAGCACCGTCTGTCACTACTCTTGAACTAACTGATACTCCGCCTGGCTTCTTGTCTAATAATCGAATAGACCCGTCTGGCAAGTGTTCGTGAGGCTCTGATGGATGCGCTTGGCTAGGTTGAGCAGAACCTTTCTTGGCAGAAGCTCTACGCTGAGCCCTGCTACCTGCTGGTTGATTTGCAGATCCAGCTTTCTTAGAGGTTTTCTGATCACCTGCTGTTGCTGCACCTTCACTAGATTTTTGAGCAAGTTTTGTCAACTCAGTGCCGCCCAGCTCGCCCTCTACCCCGACTTCTGGAGCTTTCATCTTGAACAGTGTCTTAACTACTTCTCCGTCGACATTAGCGCGCATTTCATTATACATTTCTTGAGATTCACGTCTGTATTCAACAACTGGATCCTTCTGAGCAATACCTCTTAGGCCAATACCTTGACGCAAGTGAGCCAAGCTTTCTAGTTGTTGCATCCAGTTTACGTCCAGGATCTGTAGATACACTTCGCGCTCCATCTCTCGCAATCGATCTTCGTCGAACTCCTTCTCGCGCTCTTCATAGAGTTTTACAGCTGCATCATTTATTAGTTCTTTACGTCCAGCAGCATCCTTGGCGTCTTTTAGTTTCTTAATCACAGAGTCTTTTAAAGGGATATTTGACGTTATTTCAGATTTATAATTACTAGCTTCTTTTGGGTCAACTACAGACAAAACATTAGCTTCGGCAGCAATCATTTCCATTATGCGATCTCGAATACTTTCGCTTTTGATTATGTTCTGCCTAGAAGTGTAGGTCGCTTTTCGTTGACGATTCATAACGTCATCGTATTTAACAACGTTTCGACGCTGGTCATAGTTAACGCCTTCTACTTTTTTCTGAGCGCTTTCGATGGCTTTAGAGATCGATTTATTTTCTATCGGCGTATCTTCGTCTACACCCAACTTGCTCATTAGTCCAGCTAGCCTCTCTCCACCAAAAATTCGCATCAAATCGTCTTCTGCTGACACATAAAATTGTGATTCACCTGGGTCTCCTTGTCGACCAGACCGACCGCGTAACTGATTATCGATACGTCGAGCTTCGTGCCGCTCGCTACTTAAAACAAATAACCCGCCCAAATCTTTGACCCCCTCACCTAGCACAATGTCAGTACCACGACCAGCAATATTGGTTGCAAGAGTTACCGAACCTTTTTGTCCGGCCTGAGCAACAATCGATGCTTCACGTTCGTTGTTCTTGGCATTTAACACTTCGTGGGTTACACCTGCTTTTTGCAGCATTTGCGATAGCATCTCGTTCTTTTCGATAGTTGCACTTCCTAAAAGTACTGGCTGACCTTTTTCTTGCAAGCGCTTAACTTCGGCAATGACTGCTTTTATCTTGCCAGCCTCTGTCTTAAATACGCGATCGATTTGATCTAGTCTAGCAACCGGCTTATTGGTTGGTATCTCTAAAACACCCAGACCATAGATCTCAAAAAACTCGTCCGCTTCTGTTGCGGCCGTACCTGTCATACCACTTAATTTTGAATATAGCCGGAAGTAATTCTGGAATGAGATTGTTGCCAAGGTCATGCTTTCTCGCTGGACATCGACGCCCTCTTTAGCTTCGATTGCTTGGTGCAAGCCTTCGCTATAACGCCTGCCTTGCATTAAACGACCAGTAAATTCATCTACAATAACAACTTCGCCATCTTCGGCGACTACATAGTCTTTGTCTTTTTTAAACAGGGTTTGAGCTTTTAGTGATTGTTCTAAGTGGTAAATCAGGTGTACGTTCTCGCTTGAATACAAATTTTGTACGCCCAGCCATTTTTGCACTTTTATTATTCCGTCGTCAGTCAGACTAACTGTTCGATCTTTTTCGTCTAGATCATAGTCGCCTTCACCCAGTCTTTTAACTATCTGGCTGAAAGTACCGTAGTTATTACCGCTTGCGCTAGCTGGAGCGGAGATAATCAGGGGTGTCCTTGCCTCATCTATCAAGATTGAGTCAACCTCATCAACAATCGCAAAGTTAAGCTCTCTTTGTCTAATCTGCCCTTTGCTAGTAGTAGAGATATTGTCTCTTAGGTAATCAAAACCGAATTCATTATTGGTTCCGTAAGTAATATCGGCATTGTAGCCTTCTTGTCTTGTACAAGGCTTAAGGTGTCTAAAGCGAGGGTCTTCATGCTCGTCGTTAGAATATTCTGGGTCATAAATAAAAGTAGCGTTTGGGATAATTACACCGACGGACAGACCCAAAGCATAGTAAAGCTCTGCCATCCAACCGGCATCTCTTTGAGCTAGATAGTCGTTAACTGTTACAACATGCACACCCTTGCCTTCTAGAGCATTTAGGGTTACAGGTAGGGTTGCTACTAGAGTTTTACCTTCACCAGTACGCATTTCGGCCACGTTGCCTTCGTGCAGGGCCATACCGCCAACCAACTGCACATCAAAATGTCGCATCTTTAAGACGTGGCTGCTCATTGCTCTAGTAATAGCAAAGACCTTTTCGAGCTGCTTGTCGACTATAGTCTTGCCTTCTCTGACTTCAGTTTTTATGTCATCAATTTCTGAACGTAGGTCTTTTTGACTTTTACTGTCATAGTCATCAGTCAAAGCGTTTATAGACTTAACCCGCTTTGTATATTGCTTTAGCTTTTTACCCTCTGGATCACCCAGTAGTTTTTTAAATCTTCCCATTACGCCTCTCTTTAAATTCAGAATTTCAACAAGTATTATCTCATGAATTAGATCAGTTTTATAGGTTAATTAATCGTTATTTAGACTTATTTGAGAAAAGTTACTCACAAGAGCAATTTGGCCCGATAGTTCAACTGCATCTCTAAGACCCGTCTCTACAATCGGAATCTCTGGCAGCGTCTCACCATTTAAGTGTCTTAGATATTTCGTACCGACAGATTTAGGCTCAAACGCCAATACGAGATCTAGTATTGGGTTGTTCATTTTCAGTGTCCACCACATCATTACCTCTTTTGCAGTAGTTTGCCCATAGGGTCTTGCAAATTCTGTATCTGGTTTTACTACCTCGTACTCTTGCTCTGCGAAATAAAACAAGATACAACCCAACTGAGCTGCTCTTTTCAAATGTTCAATCTCCCAAGTCACTTGGTTCTCATAGCTAAAACTCTTGCTACCTTTGCCCGCAAAAGAGTTAGGCGAAGCTACAATCAGATTTGTGTCTGCAAATTTTTCTTCTGCTACAGAGATAGCTTCAGAGTGCCAGTCTCTAGCTCCTTGGATTGGTCCAGCCAAAAATAACACATGGTCACTATCAGAAATATTATCGAGTCTTTCAGTCGCAGCTATAGACCTAATTGACATTTGTTTTTCGCGCTATCTTTGCCATTACTCCTTTACGGTCAAAACGGTGGCGCCTGTGCTGTGAACGCTGTTTTTTAAGCTGCTTCTTAAGCTTGTTTTCTAGGACGTCAACCACAACAAAAACATTATCACCTTTTTCGGTTGCAGCTATATCTATGCCTTTCATGTGCAGGGTAGCTTTGGCAATTATTTGCGACTTATCAGATTTTTGATCTATGTGTACTGTGGCATGCAAGTGCTCTTGACGACGCGCTGGCACAAATCTGTCAAGTTGACCTATTGTAGCATTTATATGATCTTTTAATCCTGGGGTGTCGTCTAAGTGTTTCTTGCTAACTTCCAATTTCATATATCAGATCCTTCAGCCATTCTAATCAAAACATTTCCGTTAGGTTCTACTCGCCGTGCGTTGCTGTATTCTACACCAAATGATTCTATCATTCATCCTTCTTTCTGCCACCCAATATGTTCAATTTTATCACTTATAGTGATCTTTTGCCATAGTTTCTGATAGGCATGGCTGCGATTTGTGCAGCATCAAGCCCCTCTTGTGATGCATCGCTTTCTGGATCCACAGCCTCCGTTTCATCGCTATCATCTTTTGGCATCTTTTTTATTAATATCGCGTAATACCCCGGGCGTAAGCCCGTGGGATGTAAGCGCCTCCGGCGATAGCCGGTTGGCGCTACTTGAAGCGAAGCTTTAAGATTAGCGAATTAAGAAGATACCCCGACCGTAAGGTCGTGGGAGATTCATTTCTGACATCTATATTTTCTCTTTGCCGCCCAGATAGCTTTGTAAAATTTCAGGCACATCTACTGTTCCATCTGCATTCTGATTATTCTCCAGAATCGCAATTAACGGTCTTTGAGAAAAAGCAGTTGCATCATTCATATGTACTAGCTCTTTCTTGCCATCACTGCGCTTCAACTTAGTATTAAGCTCTCGCGCCTGATAATCACCGATGTAGTCTGCAGTGTGGGTTTCACGATACACGCCCTGCCCAGCCATCCAGGTTTCTATATCTACACCACGGATGTTTGGACCACCCATATCAAACGTACACTTGTGCACTAGTTGATAAGGCAATTTCAGTTGTTGCATTAAGTATTCTTGTATAGCTATCATAAATTCATGTTCTATTCTGGAAGTTTCTGGAGTAGTAAAGGTTTCCATTTCCAGCTTATCAAACTGGTGCTGTCTGATAATGCCACGAGTATCTTTGCCGTCACTTCCAACCTCGCGCCTGTACGCCGTATTGTAACCGACATAGCGCAATGGCAACTCTGCCTCGTCGATTGTCTCGCCCATGTGATAAGCGCACATTGTGTGTTCTGAGCTACCTGTTAACCACAAGTCATCATTTGCGAGTTTAAATGTAATTTCTTCTGGCTTTAGACGGCCAGTTGCTTTGTAGGCATCGGTACGCATCATGGTTGGTGGCAACATCGGCACAAAAGGCTTTGTTGATACATCCAAACCTGCCTTATCGGCAATCTCTTTCAAAATTTCTTCATTGGTTAGAACATCAAAACCAAATTGCACTAAAGCGAATTGCAGTCTTACTAGACCACCTTTCAAAAAGGTGAATCTTTTGCCGCTTATTCGGACTGCTCGTTCTTCGTCAAAAAACTTTTCCATATCCCAGTGAGCTTTTGGTTCAAAATCAAACTCTGGCTTATCTCCCCATGTTCGCAAAATTATATTCTCGTCCTCACTATCGCCTATTGGCGTATCGTCGCTAGGGATATTTGGCACTTTGTACAGCAAAGAGTTAAATTCTTCGTCTACTGGCTCTAGGCGCTCTTCTATCTCTTGCAAATCATCTTTTAGCTTCTTGGCCTTTTGGATCTGGTCATCTGAAGGCTTCTGTCCTTTCATGGATGCCGCAATTTCATTGCGCTCACTCCTAATTGACTCTGACTCAGTAATTAACTTTCTGCGCTGTTCGTCTAACTCTAAAAGCTTATCTACATCAACATTAATACCTTTGTTTTTAGCAGCTTGTTTAGCTTTTTCTGAATTGTCTCTAATGAATTGGATGTCTAACATAGATATTAGTATATCGCAGCTAGTAGTTCGTAGCTAGTAGTTCATTCGAGAGCAAACAGGCCGTAGTGCAATCTATTAAAATGGTACTGTCTCTTTAATATTCCCACAGATCACTAATTATATCCGCAATATATCGAGATGGCTCAAAATATTTTTCTGCAATTCCGTCCTCTGGATTAGACAAAATTTTAGCTAATTTGGGTATCCTTGTCTGGTTTGACTACAAATATTCTTCAGAAAGAGACGGTAAGTCGCCGGCCACCATAACCATATTACCAACACTAACTTTTTGCTTGCCAGCCATACTCAACTCAGGTACTGGCACCAAATTAACACCAAAGTAACCGCCTTGAGACTTGTTTCTTCTGTCTACGCCAACAACATTACCCAAATTATAACGATAATCCTCACTAGCTAATCCTGAAAGTTTTCTTGTAACAGCATCTTGAGTCTTAGCGCCGGTATCCTGATCTATGCTTGGCACAGGACACCTGGCACAAGGACCTGCATTTCGGAACATCATTGCGCCAATTCTAAAATGCGATACCGAGAATTCGCTAAAAGGACCCATCTCCATGTCTTCTCTCGGACCTCTTATGCTGTCGGCCACGATATTGGGCCTAAATCTATTCATAGGTATGTCAAGGCCAGTCTCTTCGTTAAAGGCATCTAAAGAGTTTTGAAAAGTCATAAGCAATGGTGCTTTATCTGACATGGCAGTTGCAGATCCAAATGACGGGCTTGTCTGTGGGCTATCTGGTCTAATCCTTGCTAAGTAAGTATCGTGAATGCCCCTGTATTCTGGGTTGTGTACTTGTATAAAGTGTCGAAATAAACGAGTCGGGTTATCTCCTCCATAGTAGTCTAATATATCGACTTTAAACTCCCTCATCTTAGACTTGTCCCCAAATTTAGCAGTTAGGGTATCTACTGGCTCAAGCTGGTCAAGAGTCAAAGAATCTGCTACTTCAGGCAGATCCGCCAATAATCTATAGTCACCAATAGCTTCGTCATACTCTAGTCTGGTAGCAATTTTAGCAAGCCCTGGCACTTGTCTTTGAGTAACCTTTCTGCCTTCACCATTCAATAACGCGTAATGGCGATCGAGAGGAAAACCAGATTCCGAAACACCAAAACTATCAGCACTAATGCCCTGCGCGGACTTGAAGGGATAAGTTGTTAGCTCTGTAACTATATTCACATTTTGAATATATCATACTTGGCACTCATAACCATGAGCTTATTTCTATAACTTATCGCACGTACTTTAATTAAACTAGTGCTGGTGCTTGTTCTCCGCCAGTTCCTTTATGAGGAAATTCTACATAAGACGATCCGCCAGAGTCTGATGGATAAGGATTTCTTAACACGTTGGAGCCTGCTAGGCCGTCGTCATCCGTCTCATTAAACTTAATCAGACTATCGAATTCTGAAGATACAAATCCTGGATCACTAAAAAACTGATCTACAGCACGATAAGACATCTCTATGGCTGCATCCATATTAGTTAAACGTTCCTGTCCACCTAAATTCTCAGCACTCATCTTATCCTTTCAGCTATTAAAATTTGTTATATTTATCCTTGTTTAACTATTACTATAATTTGTAAGTAGTTAAATTGCAAGCAATTTAGTGGTTTTAGCTTATCTAGGATAAGTCTTGAAAAGCATTATCTATCCTACCATCAATTCTTTGAGGTTTCAGATCTGGACTTGCAGCTTCTAGTTCAGGCTCATTTGGATAAAACTGGTACTCTCTGGGCGGCTGAACCTCTACATGACCATAACTTTCTGGTAAACCAAACCACAACTCTGGGTATATTCTTGGATAAGAACTAGTTAGAGCCTGAGCTTGAGTTCTCGTATCTGCATCTATCTGAACATCCTTGAGCCAATGACTTGGGTTGCCAAAATTTCCAATTGCACCAGAAGATACCACCCTCTGCATTCTGCTGCCTAGTAAAATTGCGGAGTCCTCTATCTTGCAGCCGTCTACTACAGACCCGCCTTCTAGCCTCGAGTTAGCTATATCAGTTTGGTATGCGGCAGATCCTGAAATAAAACTAGATCTTGCTACAGAACCAAGCCCGAGCTTTGCTGGCTGTCTATCGGATACTAATTGAGATTCTTCAACAGATGCGAAGAATAACCTCGAACCTCGATCTATGGTGGTATCTTTACCTAAAATTATTGACCCAATAAAATTTCTCGAATGGGCATCTATAACCTCTCTCGCCTGGTCAGATACGTCATTACCTACCAAACAGGTACGCTCCCAGCCCATCAAAGTAAAACTACCGCCCAAAAGATGTTCGCTAGTGCCTAAATTTTCTAAAACCAAATCAGGTATCAGATCAAAAGCCTGGTAGTTATTATATAAGTTATCTATTACATTTGACATAGAGCCATACTATAGCAGATTTTTTAAACTAGTCACTTATCAAAATGAGTTTTCAAATTCTTTAGGGTCAAATTCTTCAGGACGAAGAGTTGGGAAGAGAATAGTGTCCTTGACCGATGGCTGATCGGTTAGTATTTGAACAATTCTGTCTACTCCCATTCCCCAGCCCGCTGTTGGCGGCATTGCATACTCTAATGCTCGCACAAAATCATAGTCCAATGGTTGAGCTTCCTCGCTCTCACCAGCATCAAGAACCTTCTGCTCTGAGTGCCAGTTTGCTAGCTGCTCAAGAGGATCATTTAACTCGTTATAGGCATTAAGTATTTCTTCGCCGTTAATCACAAGCTGCATAGAAGCTGACAGCCTGTCATCTTCATCGGATCGCTTGGCAAGAGGCTTCATTACGCTTGGATAGTCGGTCAAAAACAAAGGCCCCATAAGCTTCGGCCTTGTAGTTGCTTTAAAAAAGCCGTCTATCAGGTCTTTGAGCGGAGGATTGCTGTCTAGATCAACGTCAATCTTTCTGTCTTTAATCTCTTTTATCAACTCGTCTCTGGACACTTCTAGAATGTCCACACCTGTATGCTCATTGATTGCCTCTGTAAATGAGACTCTTGGCAACTTATCCTTGAAAGAAAATTTGTTGTCTTTGTAAGTAATTTCTCTGCTGCCAATTACCTCATCACAAATATAGGCAAGCATCTCTTCGGTAAGGTCCATCAGGTCGTTATAGTCGGCATATGCCCAATAAAACTCAAGCATAGTAAACTCTGGGTTATGAGCTGGGTCGATTCCTTCGTTTCTAAAGTCATGACCTATTTCGTAGACTTTTTCATAACCTGCAACGATCGCTCTTTTTAGATACAATTCATCTGCAATTCTTAAGTATAGTTCAGTATCTAGCTTATTATGGTGAGTTGTAAAAGGGTTGGCACTTGCCCCACCATATACTGGTTGTAAGACGGGTGTTTCTATATCAACAAAGCCTTTTTGTTCCATAAAATTGCGCATAGCGCGCACCACACCTATGCGAGTATCGATGACTTTTTTAACTTCTGGGTTAAGCTGCAGATCAACATAGCGCTGTCGGTATCTGGTCTCAATATTCTTAAGACCCTCGTGCTCGTCCGGCAGTGGTCTGACAGATTTAGTCAACAATCTGAAGCTTGAGGCAAAAATCGAATCCTCGCCTGTCTTAGTTTTACCGATATTACCTTTTACTTCTACAAAATCACCTGCATCAACTAGCTTTAAAGTAGCGAAATCTAGCTGATTAGTCTTAGCGTCTAATTCTATTTCGCCCTTACGTACAAAACACTGCATTTTGCCGGAATCGTCCTTAACATCAATAAAACTGACTCCGCCCATTAGTCGTACTGAGTTTACTCTCCCGGCTACGGTCACTTCTTCGTCTTGCAAATTGTCTATATCTGCCACAATATCGCCAATTTTATGAGTACGATCTGATTTTTGAGTAAATGGATCAATCCCTAAATCTTTTAAAGATTTAAGTTTTTTTAGCCGCTCTTCCCTGTATTCTTTTATGCTTGCCATGCGCAATAGTATATCTTATCTGATAGATCGTCGCTAGTATGGCGAAATATTAGCTTATGTCTTTTGGGTCCCACAGGACGCGATCTATGCCAAGCTTGGCTAGCAACTTCTGTCGTCTATTTGGAGTTACTTTAAATTGCCTCTCAAAAGTCAAGCCTTCTTCATCAGTAATGTGTCTGTAAGTAATCCCAGATCTTCGTCCTGGCGTATTTAATATCTCAAACCGAGCGGCTGGTCGAACATCTTCACCATTTATCAAGACTCCTGTTTTCTGATCTTTTCTTATAATGCCGGATGAATTACAAGACGCCACGCCGAAAGAAACCCTCAATTTATCATCACATTTTAAGGGCAAATTGCGATTTTCGGTCTGAGCAAATTGGCAGTGGTCACAGCTTAGATAAATAGCTTCTGCCAGGTTACCCCTATCTTCATCAAAGCCGTATTCGAATTCTTTTCCAAAAATCTCTGTTGCTTTATTCATCTGTACTCTTCCTAAGTTATTTGATGGATTTGATTGTGTAGGTAGTTTCACCAACAGGCAAAGATATTACTACTTCTTCGCCTTTTTTCTTGTCCAACAATGCAGAGCCGATTGGGCTATCGGTCGATATCTTGCCCTCTAGCGGGTCGGCTTCTACCGATCCTACTACTGTGTAGGTTACTTTTTTACCACCTGCTTCTAAATCTACTGTATTGCCAATAGTGACCGTATCTGTTGGCTGTGTACCTTCGATGATATCTACTGATTTAAGAATATTCTGTATTTCTTCTATTCTCAGCTCAACAGAAACTTGTTCGTCTCGCGCTGCATGGTATTCGGCGTTTTCTGACAAATCACCAAAATCTCGAGCAATTTTAATTTTTTTAGCAATAACAGTTCGACTAGCAATTAACTCATCTAGCTCTTGTCCTAGTTCCTGTACACCCTCTTTGGTTAGTTGGAAGTCTTTCTTCATAGTTCCTCTCGCATGATTAACTTTCGCTCTGGAGTTTAGCAGTTAATACTATAATTAGCCAGTCATTTCAGGCAGCTGCATTAACTCTTCGAGCGAGCCGACTCTTTGCAAAATATCATCAGCTAAAAATTTATTACCCTTACTAATTATCTTAAGCTCGTCAAAACCAACTAACTTTGCAGTTATTTTCTCGCCTCTGTCAGACACTGAGTCGGCAATTTCTTTGCCACCCCAACAAACAAACTTATAATAAAAACTCTCTATGCGTACGTTTGCTTGCGCCACTTGGATAAGCTTTATGTTTTCAAATTTATAACCAGTTTCTTCTAGAAGTTCGCGCTCTAAGCCCTGTAGAGTTGTTTCATCATAATGCACTTTGCCACCAGGTAAAGTTATTCTTACACCCCTATTTGGCTGATCGTCTTCTAAGATGAGCAACTTGCCGTCAACAACACAAAAAGCATGTGCACCATCCTCGCGCTTCAACATCTCAAAAGTCTCTGTTGACCCATCAAACATCTCTTGCCCCCACTGATACACATCGTACATCACACCCTCAAAGACTCTCTCCGCTTCTTTAGGTATTAATACTGCATCTTTTGGTAAAATTTTCTGCATGACCCAATTATATAGCAACCTCAAAACAAAACCCATTATTTTGAATAAGCTAGATATCTTGATTGTCTTATTGTGCTCTATACAAATTTGTTGTAAAATATAATAACCTACGGAGTTTTCTGTAGAGAACCTTAACTGAATGATCAAATTCCTAGAAGGCCTTATCGACAACATTATTGTGTTTTTGATAAGGTTTTTTAGGGAAACACCCTTACCTCGTCACCTTTGGAGGAGACATGACAGACAGACATAAATTGTTTACAGAAGCAGCCAAGCTGTTCGACGCTGCAATGGCAGCTAAGCGCCCAATTTATTGGGCGCAGGATATCAGAGCCCAGCAAGACTGGTGGAGCTTTGTTGAGCAAAATCGTCTCAACAAGCACCCTTGGTATTGTGCCGGGAGTGCAGAGCTCGAAACACTCATCTTCACGATGGTGCAGGTCGAGCGCTACTGGACCCACCCCGAAGAAGAGAAATTGCAGATCGACGTTCTTGATGAAGCATTTCTGGACTCAAGACTGCAACTTCACTTCAAGATACCCAACGAAGGCGGTGAAGTCACCAGGCAAGACTTCTTAACTTACGTCCAAGCACCTTTGGACGAACGAGTTTCGGCAGTCCTCAAAACCATCGAACGCTACAGCAGCCTATCCAAGGCTGAAGGTGAAGTGCTCGACATGCTCTGCGATGAGCTGTCGGTCGCAAAGATTGCTGAGGCAAGGTTCGTGGCAATCGGCACAGTCCGCACTCAAGTCCAAGCAATCCTACGCAAACTTGGCGTCAACAGCCAAGCCCAAGCAGTCGCTCTTGCCTACCGGGAAGGCTTGGTAAATGCCTAGTCGAGTCGGGAAAATCAACCGCAATGGCGGCAAACGCAAA
>Ga0209187_1003481_pt1 | contig 13066 bp, 10 predicted proteins | sample BantaG_FD_187430 | JGI IMG/M metagenome (GOLD analysis project Ga0209187, IMG submission 187430) | Marine algal microbial communities from Bantry Bay, Ireland - BantryBay_4 metaG (SPAdes) (version 2) | ecosystem: Host-associated > Algae > Red algae > Unclassified | place: Bantry Bay, Ireland... | reverse complement strand
TCACGTTGGAGTGGCCACACTCGCAACTGGGAACGAGCAGATTCCATGACGCTCAACCCGGATAAAACACAGGAAAAGCTGGAAAACGCAGCGTAGCTAAATGCTGCAACTATCTTGACAAACCGCGGACTCTTCTCACACGCCTTTTGACCGCCAGTATATCCAAGGCTTGCTAGTAGCTGCCGGAGATCGATGTGAGGATGTTTCATTGGCACGCCGAGATGTGAACGAATGAATGGCAGATCAAACGAAGCTCCATTGTAGGTAACAATCAGTGCGTATTTGGCTATGTCAGAGGCAAAATCCATAAGATTGCGACCACGAATATAGTAATGAACGTTAATTCCGTCATACAAAACAATTGTTGTTATGTAGTCACTCGGTCCGGCTAGTCCAGTGGTCTCTATATCAAGATACCCTACAGCTTTTCTGAACTCCTTAAAGACCCGCCAGCGAGAATCAGAATGGAGAAGGTCAAAAAAATAAGGTAACCTAGCATTCGATAGCTCCGATATTGACTGCGATATGTGTTTCTTTAGTTTAAGCACCCGCGCTGATGATATTCCAGAGTTGGCATAATCGAAAGCGAGATCCCAAGACAACAGGCCTTTGGACCAGAGATCACGCTCTATCTTTGAGCCAATACCTGGAATGTGGAGTAGTGTATTTATAAGCATCTATTACCCTTTTTTCAGGTTTACTGATCCACTGCTATTTGTTAGCGGTACTTGGGATCCTTACAATTGTTTGATTCGCTGAATATAGGGATTACACGTTCTTGACCCCAAATTTTATTACCAGCGCGCTGTAAATTTTTCCTATAGTAGCTATTTCGTTCATCGAAATGTCGATCAATGGCGATAACGGCCTCCATTACTGATCCATAGTCGCTGTTATGCAGAATGGCTCTGGCCATGCCGCTAAAAACCGATTCAATAACGTTAAGAAATTGTGCACTTGCGGGTAGTGGAGCAAGTCGCACGAATGGTCCGGTATAGTTTTCTCGATAACTGTCGCTGTTTATTTCGTCAACTTTATCGTACAACTTCTTTGAAAGATGCCAAGAGGCAGCGTCCCACGAGAAGTATATGCAGCCTTGGTCTGCATATTCCGCGAGCAGTATTTCCAATAATTGGATCATTTCGTCTGTGTCTTTTTTCTGGGCGTAGAAGTGCGTGATCTGATTGGTGGACATCTCTAGCGCGGCAACGATGATAAGACTCCCTCTGCTCTTTTGATTCTGCGGAACGGTCTTCAGATGGCCGCATTGTGTTAAAGACTTTCCGGAGCGCGTCTTGATGGCGAACGGCCCAAACTCGTCAACTGAGAAAAACTTCTCGCTTGGTTTGAGAGTCGATAGAATATTGGTAATTTTCTTCAATTTTTCCTTATATTTAGGATCTGTACTTGTTAGAACCACACGTGACTTGCGGTGTCTGTAGCCTGCCTCTCGGAGCATTTTCAAAATAGTCTCTTTCGATGCTGGCGTTCCGTTCTTCGTCATCATGTTAGCCAAGTCGGCCATTCGCCATGAGGTTCTATTTAAGCCATGAGAAGCCGGCGGGCTATGCAAAATTTTAAACAATGCCGATTTGTAAATGGGATCCTCATGTTTGCGGACACCAGTCCTTTTTCGTTGAAACAATCCGTCTATGCCGTCTCGTTTATACTTTTCTACGTAGTCATGCACGGTCCCCGGTCGAATAAGAAGAATTGAAGAGATGATGTTTCGCCTATAACCAGAATACGAAGCGATAATCGCTACAGCCCGGTTCCTTAAACTTAAACGCTCATTGCGCGTGTAGTTAAGTAGTGCGCGGACATCGTCGCTTCGCATAGGTAGTTGAAACGTATTACTCAGTTCGCTCTCATCTATTCCTCCTTGTAGAAGTCTTAATATCCATAGCGCGGCCATCATTTCTCCATGAGTGCGCTTCGACGCAAGACTGATCTCCCGTCGAAGTGGTATGACAAGATGGCGGAAGTGACTGAAACCGCCTGAATAGCCGCGCTCGACGATCAAATCGAATAGTCGCGTCTCGGAGATGGATGGAAAGCTATCAAGCGTCTTGCGGATAAATTCAAGATGGGGATCAATGATCGAGGGGCGACGTTTTCGCTCTACGCCAGCCTCATCCAGCACTCGTTCAACGGTAGAGTGATGCAATTTTAGCGTACGGGCTATGCGCTCAACTGACCAATTCTCAGCAAAATGATAACGTAATATATCAGTTCTATTCTTTTCTCGAATGGTCACGTCATAGTCGCCTTCTCACCGGGTTTGCCGTGCCTAATCTTGTTGCCACTATGCGAAAGGTGTCGTTGACATCAATCTCCGGCTACTACACACAAAGCGAGTTCATGGCGGTTAGAACAATCAGCCATGAAAGAGATAGGCAGCCTTCTTAAGCAAATCCCACTACATCATCTGTTACAGTACATCACGATAGGTGTCTGAACCTGAAACTTTCCATAACAAGTTACAACGAATGACGCTATCTTTATTTGGGCAACCGTTTTCAGTTGGTCGAGCGTGGTTCCTTTATGACGGTACACAAGTCGTGCAATCGGAGCAATTACCTATTCGCAATATTTGACTTTTTCCGTGACGAATATTCGCAGAGGAGCCGAACTAATCTGCAGTTGAAAATCACGATCTATATTTTGTTCGTTTGTCCGGATTGTGCCGAGACTGTGTGAAAACTATCAGGTAAAATTGCGGTAATTTCGAGCATTTGGAGTTACGGATGAGCGGTTTCATTGATGGTGAGAATCGTCAACAGGCAACAATGTTTCCTGAACGTCTTGATGATTATATTTCTGAAGACAATTCCGTACGAGTGATTGATGTTTTCATCGATTCTCTTGATTTGTCGGGTTTGGGATTCAAAACTAAGGCAGAAAAAACGGGACGCCCTGGCTATCACCCCTCCACTATGCTCAAGCTGTACGTCTATGGATATCTGAATCGAGTTCAGTCATCTCGACGTTTGGAGCGCGAAGCGCAACGCAACGTGGAGCTGATGTGGCTATTGGCTCGTTTGGCACCAGACTTCAAGACTATTGCTGATTTCCGCAAAGATAATGGTGCAGCAATAAAGAGCGTTTGCAAAGAGTTTGTACTCCTGTGCAAGAAGCTGGGATTGCTGGCTACCACCTGTGTTGCGGTCGACGGCAGTAAGTTCAAAGCGGTCAACAATAGTGATCGCGCGTTTTCAAAAGCAAAAATGGAACGCCGACTCAAAAAGCTTGATGAGAGCATTGATCGCTATTTGAAAGAGATCAAGCGAATCGATGGTGAGGATACGAAGGAGGCTATCAATACTAGAGGACGGCTCAAGGAGCGACTATCCAAGGTCAAGGAGGAGACGAAAAGACTAAAGCTCATTGAAGCTGAACTGCTGGCATCACCCGATCAACAGGTCTCACTAACAGATCCAGACGCACGAATCATGGCGACCAGAGGGCGTAGCTCCGTGATGGTTGGCTACAACGTCCAAAGCGCTGTAGATACTGAAAATCACCTTATTGTTGATCATGAAGTCACCAATATCGGCAATGATCGTGCGCAACTTTCCAAGATGGCTTTAAAGGCGAAGGAGACGTTGGGCTGCGACAAAATGGATGTGCTGGCTGACAAAGGCTATTTCAAAGGATCAGAAATCCTCGCCTGCAAAAACGCGGGGATCACAGCGTACATTCCGAAAACCGATACTTCTGGAAAACAAAGCAAGGGGTTGTTTGTCAGGCGCGACTTCAAATATATTGAGAAAGATGACGAATACGTGTGTCCTGCTGGTGAGCGTCTTATCAATCGGTTCCAGACGGTTGAAAGAGAAATGACATTCAGCAAGTATTGGTCATCGGCTTGTACAAGCTGCAAGATCAGAAACCAGTGTACGACTGGTGTTAATCGACGGATAGCAAGATGGGAGCATGAGCATGTGCTCGATGAGCTTGATAAGCGCATGGCCAATGAGCCAGAGCGTATGGGGACTAGACGCTCAACAGTAGAGCACCCTTTTGGCACTATCAAATCGTGGATGGGTCATACACACTTTCAAATGAAAACTATCAGTCGCGTTGCTACTGAGATGAGTTTGCACGTGTTGGCTTACAACTTACGACGGGTTTTAACCATTCTCGGGCCTGAAGAACTGGCAAGAGCTATCCGGAGTTGATTATGAAGCAAGGGAGAATCTACCAAAGGTGAAATGACGCCCCTCAGCCTCTTTTACAGGCCATGTTTTACCAAGAGAATGTAATGGCATAGAGCAAAACTACGCGATGAGAAGACGGACAGAGAGCTGCTGTTGGCCCATAGTCTATGTTTTTAGGGGTTTTTGAAATTAATTCCGAGTTTTGACACAGCCTCTGCCCATTGCTGAAGTTCAATTAACATGCTCTTAACGTCAATGATCGGCTGGTTTGAACTTGAAAGCAGGCATTTATGCTAGCCATAACCGGCACATTTGCTCTGCCGTCAGGTGTATGCGCTATTCCTCTTCACGAAAATGCAAATTCCCAACGGGATGATCATTTTCCATCCAATAAACGCCGCTATAGACCAAGCGGCCAAAGAACTTACTCGATCCCAAATCTGACGCAAAAAGCTGTTTTTCTCCTCCGATGAGCCAAAGAATCTTCAATTTGTTCTTTGCCATCCATTCGTTCAGTGCCTTTGACTGCATCAAGGCGTAGCTTGGACCGTACTCTTCAACACTCGGGTCAGCGAAAACAACATCTTCTCCCACCTTCCAGTTTCCGAACTCATTTGGCACCCTTTCCATTCCAAGTCCAATAGCCAATTCCCTAGCCGGTAGGTAAATGGACAACGTTTCTTCTATGGAGTGATCGAAATTTCCCCGCTCCCAAAAATATTCAGATACTGGGACCATGTATTTCGTGGGAATAAGACCACGAAAGCTAGACTCTAGGTCCTGCCAATCGGATAACTGGTCGTAAACCGGATGCCAGGGATATTCACCGAGGAACCCATCGCTAACTTTCTGAATCGATACAGTATGGGGGTCATTCAAACTTTTATTAGAGGTCTCCCTTTTTACTTTATTGAAATCACTTTCACTGACTATAATGGAATTTATCCTTAACCAGCAATCAAGACGAGGAGCCTTTTTATCCCCTTCCGACTTCCGTTGTTTCTGCGACCAAAACCCCCTTAGAACATACCATTCTTGATCTTCAGCAGATTTTCTCGCGGTCAGAAGAAGAGAAAAATCCGGTAGCTTTTCCTGATCCCATAGATAAGATTTTTGATCCTCTAACTCTTGATATTGATCGATAGGAAAGCGGTAGGGTTGCCACCACGTCGTCTGTTCATTGTGGAATGTCCGGTACTCGTCATTCTTTCGAAGCCAGTTCGTGGGATCTATGTCACGCTTGTAGATTTGCCATGGCCCGTAATAGGCTTGATCTTCAAGATCACTATATCCGCGGTCAATCCAGTGCATGTTGTCAGATAAGTGAGCAAGAAATTCATGAAGCCCTATCCATTGATACTTCTTGCCGACGCGCTCCATGGCACTCGCGGAGGGACCCTCACCGCGCCCGCGCGAGCAGGAACGCTCGAACGCTGAGAATAGTACTTTATCCCACCCTAATTCGTAAGCGCGCTTGCATACCCAGCGCTGCGCCCACTTGCGGCTAAAGGCCGAAGGTCGATCATTAGCGAGACCAACTAACCACCGCAAGTAGTCCCGCCCACCGCTATCAAGCTTTTCTCTAATTCGGTCTAAAAACGCCTCTCGTTCGTCCCTTTGTTTTTTAATATCTTCTTCAGAGGGCCGCTTGTGCTCCCCTTCGTCATGCAATTGGGCCTGCCAATCTTCAGGGTCGATAGGTTCTCTTTTCTCTGGCCCTATAAATACGAGAAATTCTTCTTTTAGTCCACCTTCGAGGAACTCTTCGGCAAACCGGACCTTTAACTCGTAGCCATTTTGAATTTTATCTTGGTCGATAGGTGTTGAAGACCAATCATGGACACAGCTCATTGTGTAGTTTCCGAAGTCACCCGGAAATCCCATCAGTGAACTCTGTATGTCAGAGTAATCCTCATTTGCTTTGAGTTCGTCGATTTCCTCGTGAGTTGGATTGTCCAGAGGCCAGGCACTTCTATACGGCGGCCTGAATGATTTCGTGTCTATTCCCTCTGGTAACACGCTTTTTGAAAGAGCCCTTTCGAGTACGCCCCGCGCATAATCCCTTAGAAGGATATGAGGGATAGGCTGCCCTTCTGCGAAGAGTTTGTCGAACACAAGCGTCGCAATATTAGTAATAACTGTATCCTCGTCGATATTACATACGGCACCATAAATTGCGGCATACAGCCTTTCGAGAAGGTACAGATCGTTAACATCACAAAATTGGGAAAACAGATGTTCGATAATCTTGGGCCTTTCAGCAAACAAACGCACGAGCGATTTAGTGGCGCAGTCCCTTATCTTGCGGTTCGATGTTGTCAGGAACCAAAGCAAAACAACCGCGCATAGACGGATTCGCTCATCTTCGGCGTCACAAATATCGCCAAAACAGGCCCACTCAATGAGTGTCCGCTCAGTCGATTCATGCCCATCCTCTTCCGAACCATCTCCCCTCGCAATCCGGATAGACCAGAAATGGTCACGCTCCGCAATCTCTTTGTTTATCAGGTTTCTATGAAGAAGACGGGCATTCCAGGGATGGTCGGGTTCGGTCGAAAGCTTAAGCAAAATATCTAACGCCGGACTCGAATATTCAGTATTGGCGACATTCTTGTTCAAAATTTCGAGCGTTCTATTTGAAAATGAATCCGGTGAACGCCAGAGGACAGTGTTTTCAAACAGTCCACTGATTTCCCAAGGAGAGACTTTCGCATCCTCGGGTATCAAATCAATTAGCTCGATCTTAAACTTCTCAGCTATAGCGATGAACAAGGCTTCAAGTATTCCGGCAACTTGATAGACACCCCGATCTTTCAATATCTGACCAAGAGGCTCTTTTTCATCAAATATCGAGGCGACGGTACTGCTATCACGTCCACCGAGAATCTGCCGTGCCACGAGCACGTCACTAAACCGTTCATAGGTATACCGTATGACGGGATGACCGTTCTCATCGTCCTCGTAGGAAATATCTTCGGCAAGGACGCCTTCATGCAGAAGAAGACTGAAAAGATCATTTCCGCCCTTTTGCGGGGCGATATCAAACTCATTAATGAGCTCACGTGCATCACCTATAGGAATTCCCGAGAGATGATCAGGATAAAGCCTAGATGAAAATCTGAGCAACGCGTTCTGCACGATTTTTTCGGCAGGGCTGTACTGCTTTTTCACTGCAATCGTATTTTCGACACTTTCCAGGTAGAACTCGAATAGCTGAGTCAGTCCACTTAGTCCTTTGGGGAAAGATCTCTGTCCGGAGATCCGAAGAGCCTTACAACAGGTTTTCAGAAAAAGCGGATTTGAAAATTCTGGCGCTAGTATCGGTGTACTAGGCTTTGAAATGCCTTGCGCAGATAGATACTTCTCTGCGGCGCGGTGCTCAAACCCCTGGAATCCTTGATGATGAATTTGTACGAGACAATTCTCATCGACACTATCGGGCAGCATATACCGACAATAGGTCGAACGGCAGCTAATCACAAGCGAGATATTTTCGAAACTTGATATATCGGACAAAAAGCCTCTTATAAAGTCCCGCCATTGATCGCGGCACGGCCCTTCATTAATGGCATCAATCACCATCAATGCCCGACAGTTTCCGGCCTCGCCGGCAGCATCGATTGCTCCTAAAACCTGGTTATTGCTAAATTGATGCAAGTCGAGACCTTTCCTAACAAAATCAAGCGGATTTCCGCCGCCATACTGTGCTCCAAGTAAGAAGATAGTTGGCAGTTTCACTCCTGCTCTGTGAAGCGCCAGATCGCATAGAAGGTGTGACTTTCCGATTCCCGCTTCGCCGTGGAGGAACACCGCCCCTATTGCATAAGCCTGCGCTTTACGGGATTGAAGAAAACTTGCAATTTCTCTGAGAGAGCTATATACGCTTCCCGAATAGTGGCGGAAATTCCTACTGCCAGATTCCTCATTAACTGTTTTCCCTTCGATCAGGTCACAAAGGTTCCGAAATTGCTTGTCTAGATTTCGCTGTGCCTCCTTCAGCGCCTTCAGATCGCATCTGGCAGGTCTATTCTTCAGCCAAGCCGTAAGTAGCACAATACATGCGGTATATGCGCTTTCCAGACTGATCAGGTCAATTCCGCTGGTATCTCCACTCTTGCCGCTAGCGACAAAGCGGATGAACTGGTCATACTGTTCTTCTAGTCCTGCTTTGTGAACAGAAATATCCGACCACCAGCGATCATTGGCGCAAAGCCCGTCAAACAGCAAGGCAATCGGCAAATCTACATGAAACTCCGGCGTGAACCGGTCACCCAGAGTTTCCCTGCTCTTTAGAGTCAGATGGCGAAGAGTCTCTGATCGCAGGACCGCTTCGTTAAACCAATAAAGACACCGCCCTGAGTACCTGGGATCATCGATAGCGAGCATGGCAGTAAACTCATGCTTACCCCAGAACTTAAACGCTACCGTTCGTCCAGCCGCAGTCGCAAATGCTGCCCACTTCTCAACCCGCGCCTTCCACTCATCCTCCACCGATATAACCTTCTTACCGCCTTTGCCGGTCTTTCTACTATCGGTCTTATCGCGCGGCAAACAAACAACATAGGTGCTCATACAGGGATGCTTGGACAGGGCTGTTTTAAATGACTCATCAAGCTGACTCCAGCGAGAGCTGTTCATTTCACTCATGAAGTATTTGGCCTGCCAGCAAGTCTCTCTGTCATCATCTAGAATCCAGTAACACTCGACACCGGCATCCCCACCCGCACCTTCTTTTCTTACGAACGTTTTAGCGTTTGCTGGTTTTTCTAAATGCGCTAACTGGCAAACCAGCTCTTCAAAGCCGGAGTTCTGGCTACCATCAAAAGCTCGGATTTTTGCAAAGTTAATGTCCATCATTTCTTTTTCGGAAACGTTCGATTCTCAGAGTTTCGTTAAATTCAAGTGGCAAGCACTCTTAGTAAATACTTTGAAAAGTCTTCTCGATTGCATCCACATTGGTCGAGAGTAGCCGTTTGCGGTTGAATCTGGCTTCCATTTAATGCCCCGTTTAGGCGCAATTTATGAGCTGAGCGGTCTGCTGTAAGGTGGAGCGAAAGCGACACAGAAAGATTGGGAAAGTTGTAAATTGTCGCTCCTCATTGGCTTGTTAGTGGCTTAATTGGTCAAAATGCTACGTTGCTATTAAACAACACACCACACCGAATACATTTAGCGAAAGGTATGGATACCTGTGCTCAGGCTTTGCATAGGTGTGTTTGGCTAAGCCTAACTCATCTTCGATCACGTTCATTGCAGTGGCAGCACGCTCATAACCTTCGTTTGCATTGTATTGGCAATATTTAATTGAACAAGTCGATATAAGCAGCTTGAGATTGTAATCCATATTGCATTCACTCAATATAGATTTAGTGTGGATGATAGGTCAGCAGTACGCTTGGAAGCAGACATTAAACTACGCATGGCCACTACTACTGCTAGTGGCCGACAACCGACCGAGAAGAACGATACTACTTCACTCGCACGAGTATGCCCCCAGCTGGTTAGTTTAAGTAGCAAGTTCGCCTTCCTTGCCATTCTACTGGCATTAATCTGTCGACTCGGCGATCTCGTGGCGCTGAAATGGTCAGGGGCAACTCGCAGATTATATTTCTCGCCAATCATGCAATTTCCCGGTTTACGACTGACGTTTCCGACCTTTCCGTTTCATATGAATGCGGAACAAAGTCGATGGAATAAACAAGGAAACAACAGTATCGTAACGCCAGAAACTGGCTTAGGGCATGATTTGATATATTTCAAGTGTTCGTACGCCTAACAAGACGCTTGGAGCTGCAGTTCATAGCCTGGATCAATCCACCAATAGACCCACTGAATTATCTGCAAGGCGTTAAGGTTGTGGATATAGGCGATCTTCGCGTTGCTCGCGGCAAAACACGAAGGCCGGTATCAACGTACAAGCACAAGCACAAGCACATTGTTTACGACTCGGTAGAACGCCGTGTTCGATGCGAAGATTGCGAACAGGAGATCGACGCTTTCGATGCTTTTCTGAAGCTTGTGGATCAGCATGACGCAGCATGGAAGAAAATACAAAAAAGACACGCCGAAGTAGTTGAAGCTGAGAAGTTCGTTATACGTCGCCTCGCCACAAAAGCACTAGACAAGATATGGCGCGGTAAGATGTTGCCTCAATGTGCTGAGTGCGGTGTCGGGAAGCTGCCAGAAGATTGCGTAAATATATCCGGCACTGTCAGTCGTGAATATGTAGTCGCTCACCGTAAGCGGCAAATTAAAGAATAATTATAGAGGAGAACCTACAATGGCGCGTCCATTGATAACTATTGACTAACAAGGATGGTGTTTCTATTTACACTCAAAGCATAGATGGGCACAGAAACCTGCAAGATGGTTTCTCAACATGCTCCGTCGTCTAAATTGTGTGGAGGTGTTAAACAAACTCAATCTCGGTGAGATTGAAAGCCAAGTGTCACTCTGGCAGGAAAGATTAGTGGAGATCTAGAGGCTGGTGCAATTCATGTGATTTTCCCTGGCACGAGCCTTTCGGAAGGCTGCTTACCGTAAAGTGGACATGACAGAAGTGCCGTTAGGTGACAGAGGAAGTCGAACACATACGTTTTGAGCGTGGTGAATGAAGCGTTGGATCAATCTGTTATTTCGTTGTAAACGTTGTTTAATTTATCCTTACCGCCCCAGTTGTCGTAAAATATCATTTCTGAATCGAGCAGTCAGATACTTCGGGAGATCGAATGTGAATGTAGAACACGACCGAGATGAAGACATGGAGCAGCAGACGCGCGAGTCGGCTGTTAATCTACTGGATCAACTGAACAAAGAACGCACCGGATCGCATCGTGGAACACTATCGTATCCGTTAAGTTCTTACGATTCTGACGACCCCCAACATACGGATGACAACAGATTCTGGTTTCGGTTCGCAGCAGCAATGATTCTCTGGACAATATCGTTGCTGCTGCTAATGATGTATTTACGAGTTTCCGATTTTTTATGACGGGGCCGGAGGACAGCGATAATCCGCCCACCAACCGTAATGGGACATTGAGCCAAGCACTGGAGGTTGAGCAGCAGATACTGGATATAGAACTCAAAGTTCAACATTGATCAATCAATGATCGATATATAAGAAAACTTGATAATGAGATCATCGTTACGAAAAAGGAGTCCCGATAGCTTTCCATAGTAATCTACACGATACCGGCAACCGCGATTGCGGCAATAGTTCTTGCTGGAGCACAGGTGTTCGGAATTTTCAAGGAGGAACCACCTTCTCAGTCGGTACCAACGCCCACCGTCATCGTTCAACCTGTACAAGAAGCCCTGTCAGCACCAGACAAACTATCGCCGGATGTTCCGATAATAATCCATGATTCCGATACTTCTATTATCGAATCCGGTGGAACACCGAAAAGTCCTGATGGTGAACCGTAAGGTATCCGATTCAGAGGTTCTCTAAATCAGGTAGCTTCAGTCAATAAACGATATAAAGGAGGATTCTGACCATGACAATCCGTGCGTGGCTAAGGGGTTGGTGCATATCGGGTGTATGGATCATGGTCGGCGAAAAGTATTCGAGGCGATCGAGACACAAGGGACGCCTGTCTATAAATTGAAGGATTCTTAAACTTACAGAGAGATTCTTCCATGGGCTTAAACAACTACACGGACAAACCACGAAAGGATGGCTACTCTGGCATCCGTGTATGGCACAGAATTAACGGCAAATTAAAGCAATGGTATTTTCGTTCAGATCAGCTGCAAGAAGCCGAAGCCTTCGAGATAGATATTGTCAAGCAGTTCCCACCTGTGCCGCGTGAAAAGCAACATTACAATTATACAGCTGAACGCTACGACCCACCTAAGCGCACTTCAGTTGTCGGTATCACTATTGACTGCCTGATTGGGAATGTCTCTGAAGTGCCCAATCCGGAAGTAGCAGTATGCAGCAAAATAAATTATGGATGTCGTGAATGGTTCGACAACTAGCTTGAAGTTCGTCAGCACGCAAAGAGTTTTTACTTAAGGGCAACTGTCAAACTTGCATTGTTTCCAGTTCAGGCTGAAAATTATTTGATGATCGTCGATAATAATGGCAAATGAGTTGGACACACCCTACAGCAATATCAGAAAGTTCTGACAGACAAGCACATAGCTCAGCTTTATGATGCACGTCACGGACACAAACCCTTACCACTGAACGTGCGTGAAGCAATGCCGGTTAGCCGCTCAGAATCGCAGGCACAACAGGACTTTCGGCGTCACGCTAATGCATGCGACGAAGCTAACATGAAAGCTGGAAGAAAGGGCGGCAGCTGAGTTCGCCAGCAAGCGTGCCGCCGATTGCGGCAGACAACTTCAAGTGATTCAAGGGCTTGAAGAGATGTCTAAGTCCACGGCTTTCGTTTGAATACAGATACTTTGCAGCTTCAGCGATCTGCATGAGCGAGACGTTATCTTCGAACCGTCATTAGCAGAGTCAATTGACAGAATTTTGCAGCGTTTGATCTGTAAAATAAAGACTGGCCGTCTCGCTGCATTCTGAATTCAATTTCAGCCTTAAGTCCATGTGTTGCGGACTTTAGATGATCACAAGTTGAGGACTTAAGATGGTTTCAGAAATTGACATAGTTCGCGGACTTCAGACGGTGTCGATATTTAACGAGATAAATATAATGAATACAGCTAGTTAGTGTCTAAGTGGACCTCAGATGGTTCCATTGCCACCATCCCAGGTCCAAAACGGACTTAAGATGGTTTCGGTCCTACTAATATAAGCAATATCCAAAAATAGTGGTGGGCCCGGGAGGACTCGAACCTCCGACCAAGGGATTATGAGTCCCCTGCTCTAACCAACTGAGCTACAGGCCCTTAGGTAGAAACTTTTTGACCTCTATCCCGAAGAGGACTCT
>Ga0209187_1003479_pt1 | contig 13075 bp, 21 predicted proteins | sample BantaG_FD_187430 | JGI IMG/M metagenome (GOLD analysis project Ga0209187, IMG submission 187430) | Marine algal microbial communities from Bantry Bay, Ireland - BantryBay_4 metaG (SPAdes) (version 2) | ecosystem: Host-associated > Algae > Red algae > Unclassified | place: Bantry Bay, Ireland... | reverse complement strand
GTATCAGACACTCAAATCGGATTGATCTGTGAGCCAGCAATATCACAGTACACTCTACTGTTTAAAGATACGACACTGGAAGATACTGAAGACGACATTGAAGGAGGCACGAATGCCGACGACCCGCAGGATGTAATTGGGGAGTGCAACGTCACCAGAAACACCCGAAGCGAGCACTGGTTATCACTCCCGCCGTTATTCCTTGACATGTCCAATTAAACCACATATAATTCAACAATGCAAGCAACACTCAAATATAGACTCCAGCCATCACGCAAGCAGAGGCGGCACATTAGCCGCTTCATGCGTGGATCGGCTCGTGCATATAACTTTGGTGTTGAATTTATGTTTGATAAGAAGTGGAAAACCCAGAAGGAACTAGAAATTTTGCTGGATCAGGCCAGAAAAGAATTCAAAGAGCAGATTGAAATCCGGCCTGAATTCGCAGAATTCAGGAAGAAAGGCAAGCGCCCGGCGCTTGCCAATGATGTGATCACCCAGACATATAAAGATTTATTCAAAGCTTATGTGAACTGGCGAAATCCGAACATGCCGAGCCATCGCAGGCCAAAGGCCAAGCGAATTAACGGACGCAAAGCGTCCATTCGGTGTCAATTGGACCCAAGACATAAAAATAAAGGCATCAAATTCACCAATCTCGGCCAAATCAAAGCCAAACAACATCGCCATCTGGCAGGTGCAACAGCACCCAAGATGGCAACAATAACCAGAAATGCACTTGGTGAATATCATATCTGCTTGTCAGTTGAAATCCCAATCAAGCAACCACGCACCACCGGTGCTGTGGTTGGAATTGATCTCGGCATTGCATGCCGAATGGCATTCGACAACGGCGAATGCATTGATGTCAAGAACATATTTCAAATTTATGCACCAAAGATTGCTAAATTGCAAAGAAAGCAATCTAGGTGCCGAAATCCCAGCGGCGAACGCGCTGGGAGTCGTGAATATTATAGGTTGCAACGACGAATCAATCGCGTTTATAAGAAAATAGCTGCAAGAAGAGACAACATTGCCCACCAAATCACAGCTCGCCTTGTGGCGAGCAATGTGAAATTGGTTTGCATTGAAGACTTGGACATTGCTGCTATGTTAAAGAGATCGAGCAATCGCGCCCGAGCAAAGCTCGGCAAGATGCAATATCTGCACACCAAGGCTGTCAACCTAGCTGACGCTATCTTGAGTCGCTTGGCAGATATCATCATATATAAGTGCGAGAAGCACGGCATTGCAGTGCAACAAGTTGACAGATTTTATCCTTCGACCCAGACCTGTTCGGGCTGTGGTGCAAAGCACCACATGCCAACAAGCAAGCGTCGCATGAAATGCGATTGTGGAACTGATCTGGATCGAGATGTGAACGCAGCAATCAACATCAAAAACGAAGGAACTCGCCTCTTTAACAAAGGTCGTGGGAACGCGGTCTCTACATGTGGGGGTGGCAGAACATCGCCAGCTCGGAATCCAGCATGGTCAGGATTTGCTTCTGATTTATCTGATTTCATCAAGCATGGCTCCGATAATGGATTGTTGAGCACGGGGTCACGATGACCCGTGCGAATCAATTTGCGGAAGTTCCACATTAGCTTAAAATTGTCAATATCACTTGAAATTTGGTGATTTTCAGGTAAACTTTAGCTATAAAATTTTGGAAAAACTATGAATCCACTATTTCAAAGTCACTGAACAGGTCGCATTCTTCTATGAATTATAGTACTGGCGACCATATAATATTTCAATATCACGGCTACATTGATGCTTTAGTATCGCTATGAAACCAAAATATGAATACGGCACATGTGTTAATTACCTCGAAAATGATGGGGAGATAATCACTGGGTGGGTAGAAGATGTATTTGCTGACTTAGACCCTGATAACAATGATGAGATTGTCGGATACACTTATGTGTTCAAGCGTGTCTTGGATAGCCAAATGAAGATGGTCAATGAACGAAGAATATGGGACAATAAGAAAATAATAAAGTCCATCAGACAAATGTGTGATCTATGAAAATCCCTTTGTACGGCCCCAACTTACTTATTATGTTCTACTCAGGATACAAGTGTTTTTATGGGAAGATTTGTAATATGGAATGCTATATTGATGACAATGGCAAAGAGGATATCTCATACAAAATCGTAGTCGATGATGTAGTGTTTTGGATCAAGGAGGAAGCCATTCTGGTGTGTTACCAGCAAGTGTCAGAGTCCATAGACAATATGGTAGGTTTATGATGGTGCCATCACTATATAGTGTGAAGAATAACACAGTATTATTCATCACCTGTTGATATCGTGTTATTTTTAAATCGACAACTACTAACATGAAATACGAAATAAATTCTGATGGCCGGATCGTTGCGCTCATATCTGGACCATGGGGGCCAAAAGGAACTATCGGTGGGTATGTTGAATCAGAAGACAACCTGAGTCATGACGAGGATTGCTGGGTATACGATAATGCTTGTGTATCTGGTAATGCTCGGATATCTGGTAATGCTCAGGTATATGATGATGCCTTGGTATATGATGATGCCTTGGTATCTGATAATGCTCAGGTATTTGGCAGTGCTCAGGTATCTGATGATGCTGAGATATCTGATGATGCTGAGATATCTGATAATGCTAAGGTATCTGATAATGCTAGGGTATCTGGTCATGCTTGGGTATCTAATGGTGCTTGGGTATCTGGTAATGCTTTAATATCTTATGATGCTCAGGTATCTGGTAATTCTCGGATATTCGGCGAGGCTTATGTAATGGGCAAGGCTCAGGTATCTGGCAAGGCTCAGGTATCTGGTGATTCTATGGTAGCTGGACATGCTCAGGTATCTGATGACGCTAGAGTGTTTGGTGATGCTCAGGTATCTGATAATGCTCGGGTATATGGGGGCGCTGTAGTATATGAGAATGCTATAGTATATGAAGATGCTCAGGCATTTGATACTGCACGGATAGCTGGTAATGCTCAAATATATGGTGATATGAAAATAACACAGTCTATATCCTATTCAGTTGACATATCAGAGCTAACTAAAGAGCTTGTTGCAATATGAAGAAATACGAAATAAATTCCGATGGCCGAATCGTTGCGCTCATATCTGGACCATGGGGGCCAAAAGAAACTGTAGGTGGTTTTGTTGCAACATACGATAATCTGAGTCATACTGGGGATTGCTGGGTATATGGGGATTGCTGGGTATATGGTGACGCTCGTGTATCTGAAAATGCTCAGGTATCTGGTAATGCTTTGATAACTGATGATGCTCAGGTATTTGGTAACGCTCAGGTATCTGGTAATGCTCGGGTATCTGGTAATGCTCAGGTATCTGGTGGTACATTGGTTGATGGCAATGCTTTGGTATGTGATGATGCTCAGGTATATGGTAATGCTATAGTATTTGGTGATGCTTTGGTATATGGTAAAGCTGTAGTATTTGGTAATGCTTGGGTATCTGGTGATATGAAAATAACACAGTCTATATCCTATTCAGTTGACATATCAGAGCTAACTAAAGAGCTTGTTGCAATATGAAGAAATACGAAATAAATTCCGATGGTCGAATCGTTGCACTCAAATCTGGACCATGGGGAAAAGCTGGCAAAATCGGTGGTTTTGTTGATTCGGAAAATAACCTAAGTCATACTGGGAATTGTTGGATATCTAATAATGCTCAAGTATCTGATGATGCTTATGTATTTGGCGATGCGCATGTATTTGGCAATGCGCATGTATTGGGGGCTGCTAGGGTATATTATAATGCTCAGGTATCTGGCAATGTTAGGATATATAATGCAGCTCAGATACGTGGTAATGCTCGGGTATATAATAATGCTGTGGTATCTGGTAATGCTGAGGTATGTGATGATGCTCAGGTATATGATAATGCTAAGGTATATGATAATGCTAAGGTATTTAGTTTTGCTCGGATACATGGCAATGCTAAAGCATATGATGATGTTAGGGTATTTGATAATGCTCGGATATATGGTAATGCTCGGATATATGGTAATGCTCGGATATATGGTGATTCTCATGTATATGGTGACGCTCATGTGTATGATTTTGCTCGGGTATATTGTGACGCTCAGGTGTGTCACAATATGAAAATAACAAAATCACTATCCCATTCGATTGATATATCAGAGCTAACTAAAGAGCTTGCTTTATTATGAAGAAATATAAAATAAATTTTGATGGCCGGATAATTGCACTCAGATCTGGTCCATGGGGGCCAGAAGGAACTGTAGGTGGTTTTGTTGAGTCAGAAGTTAATCTAACCCAAACTGGAAATTGTTGGGTATATGATAATGCTCAGGTATTTGGTGATGCCTTGGTATATAATAATGCGCAGATATATAATGATGTTTTGGTACATGGTGATGCTCATGTATTCGGTGGTGCTTTGGTAGCTGGCAATGCTCAGGTATTTGGTGACGCTTGTGTATATGAGAATGCTCAAATAATGGATGATGCTCGAATATCTGGGAAAGCTCGGATATCTGATAATGCTCGGGTATCTGATAATGCTCGGGTATTTGGCAATGCATGGGTATCTGATAATGCATGGGTATTTGGTGACGCTTGGGTATCTGGCGATGTTATGGTATCCGATACTGCTTGGGTTTTTGGCAAGGCTGATGTATTTGATAATATTAATATATCGGGTAATTCTCGGGTATCAAACAACACGGAAATAACACAATTATTTCATTCAATTGATATATCAGAACTAACTGATAAGCTTGTTAATTTATGAAATATAAAATAAATTCTGATAGTCGGATTGTCGCACTCAAATCTGGAGTCTGGGGACCAAAAGGAACTGTAGGTGGTTTTGTTGGATCGGTATTTAATCTAAGCCATATTGGGGATTGCTGGATATCCGGCAATGCTCAGGTATCTGGTAATGCTAAGGTATTTGATGATGTCCAGATATCAGGGGATGCTCGGGTATTTGGTAATGTTATGATATATGAAAATGCTTGGATATCTGGGGCTGCTCAGATATCTGGAAATGCGCATGTTTATAATAGTGCTCGGGTAGCTGGCAATGCTCAGGTATCTGATGATGCGAGCGTGTTTGGTGATGCTTGTGTATATGGCAATGCTCAGGTATCTGACAATGCTCATGTATTTGGTAGTGCTCAGGTATATGAATCTGCTCAGGTAACTGGCAATGCTCAGGTATCTGATAATGCTCATGTATTTGGTAGTGCTCGGATATTGGATAATGGTTGGATATATGGCGATATGCAAATAACACAGTTATCTCATTCAATTGATATATCAGAACTAACTGATAAGCTTGTTAATTTATGAAATATAAAATAAATTCTGATAGTCGGATTGTTGCTCTCATTGATGGGGTTTGGGGGCCAGAAGGAACTGTAGGTGGTTTTGTTGAGTCAGAAGTTAACCTAAGCCAATCTGGGAATTGCTGGATATTTGGTAATGCTAATGTATATGGCAATGCTTCTGTGTCTGATGATGCTAAGGTATATGGTAATGCTATAGTATATGAAGATGCTCAGATATCTGGTAACGCTCAGATATCTGGTAACGCTTGTGTATTTGGTTGCGCTCAGGTATCTGGTGGTGCTCAAATATTGGATAATACTTGGATATATGGCAATACGAAAATAACTCGTCATCCATCCTATTCAATTGATATATCAGAGTTAACTGACGAGCTTGTTGAAATATGAAAAAATACGAAATAAATTCTGATAGCCGGATTATTGCACTCAAATCTGGTCCTTGGGGAAAATCTGGTCCTTGGGGATCAAAAGGAGCCATAGGTGGTTTTGTTGACTCAGAAGATAACCTGAGTCATTCGGGGGATTGCTGGATATATGGCAATGCTGTGGTATCTGATAACGCTTGGGTATATGACAATGCTCGGGTATCTGGTAACGCTCGGGTATCTGGTAACGCTTTGATATCATACGATACCCATATATATGATAATGCTCAGGTATATGATAATGCTCAAATAATGGATAATGTTCGGGTATCTGATGATGCTCGGGTATATGGGGATTCTTATATATATAATGATGTTCAAATAATGAATAGTGCTAAAGTATTCGGTTATACTAAAGTATTTGGTTGTGCTCGGATATCTGGCTTTGCCGAGATATCTAGATTTGCTCAGGTAGGTGACAATGCGTGGGTGTATGGTTATGGTAGGGTTTCTGGTGCCGCTCAGGTATCTGGCGATGCTCGTATATTTGGCTATGCTCATGTATCTGACTATGCTCATATATATGAACATGTATGGGTATCTGATAATGCTCAGGTATTAGATAATGCTCATGTGACTGGTAATGTTTGGATATCTGGCAATACGAAAATATCAAAGTCAATGCCATATTCAATTGATATAACAGAGCTAACCAATGAGCTTGTTTTGATATGAAAAAATACAAAATAAAATCCAACCGCAGAATTGTTGCACTCATTGATGGTGTATGGGGGCCAAAAGGAACTGTAGGTGGGTATGTTGAATCAGAAAATAATCTGAGTCATTCTGGGGATTGCTGGGTATATAATACTGCTCAGGTATCTGGTTCTGCTCAGATATATGACAATGCTCAGATATATGACAATGCTCAGGTATCTGGTAATTCTAAGGTATATGGTAATGCTCAGGTATATGACAATGCTCAGGTATATGACAATGCTCAGGTATATGACAATGCTTTGGTATATGGTTATGCTTTGGTATATGGTTATGCTTTGGTATCTGATAATGCTTGGATATATGACAATGCTCAGATATTTGACAATGCCAAGATATTGAATAATGCTCAGGTATATGGCTATGCTAGAGTATCTGATTACGCTCAGGTATATGAAGATGCTTGGGTGTTTGATGATGCTTTGTTATTGGATGGTGTTTTGGTATTTGGTAATGCTTCTGTATATGAGAATGCTAAGGTATATGAAAATGCTTGGGTATATGGCAACGTTCGGGTATATGGCAACGGTCGGGTATATGGCAACGTTTGTGTATTTGGCAATACTCAGATATCTGGCGATAAGAAAATATCACAGTCAGACCATTTAATTGACATATCAGAACTAACTAAAGAACTTGTTGCAATATGAAATACGAGATAAATTCTGATGATCGAATCGTCGCGCTTATATCTGGACCATGGGGTGATGTTGGGACTATCGGCGGTTTTGTTGAGTCAGAGTCTAATCTGAGTCATACTGGGGATTGTTGGGTATATGATGATGCTCAGGTATTTGACAATGCCGAGGTATTTGACAATGCTCGGGTATTTGGTCGTGCTCAAGTATTTGGTGGTGTTATAGTACGTGACGCTGTTCGGATATCTGATGATGCTCAGGTATTTGACTATGTTCAGGTATATGGCAATGCTCAGGTATATGACAATGCTCGGATATTTGGTTGTGCTCAAGTATATGGCAATGCTTGGGTATATGAAAATGCTTGGGTATTTGGTGATGCTCATGCATTTGACAATGCTCGGATATATGGTAATATGAAAATAACAATGTCTCTATCCCATTCAATTAATATATTAAAACTAACCAAAGAGCTTGCTGTTTTGTGATAGAATAAAATTATGAAAAAATACAAAATAAATTCTGATGATCGAATCGTAGCACTCAAATCTGGACCATGGGGGGATATTGGAACATTGGGTGGACGGATCGAATCAGAGTCTAACTTAAGTCATATTGGGGATTGTTGGGTATATAATGATGCTTTGGTATCTGGTAACGCTCAGGTATATGGTGACGCTCGGGTATCTGACAATGCTCAGGTATTTGGCAATACTGATATATTTGGCAATGCACGGGTTTTTGGCGATGCTATGGTATCTGGTAAAGCTATGATATCTGGAAATGCTCAGATATATGGTGATTCTTTGGTATCTGATGATGCGCAGGTATATGGTCATGCTTTGGTATCTGGTAAGTCTTGGATATCTAGTGATGCTATAGTATCTGGCAATGCTTTGATATCTGATGATGCTCATATATCTGGTAATGCTTATATATATGATAATGCTTCTATATCTGATAATGTTCGAGTATATGAAAAAGCTCGGGTATCTGGTGGTGCTCATATATTTGGAGATTCTCATATATTTGGAGATACTTGGGTATTTGGTGATGCTCATATATTTGACGATGCTCAGGTATACGAGGATGCTAAGGTATATGGTAATGCTAATATATTCGGTAAATCTCAGGTATATGGCAGTGCCCGAATATATGATAATGCTCAGGTATATGGCAGTGCCCGAATATATGATAATGCTCAGGTATCTGGTACTGCTTGGGTATATGATGATGCTGATGTGTCTGGTAATGCTGTTGTGTCTGATGATATGAAAATAACACAGGTACTGACACGCTTGATTGATATATCAAAACTAACCAACGAGCTTGTTTTAGTATGAAAAAATACGAAATAAATTCTGACGGCAGAATCGTTGCACTCAAATCTGGTCCTTGGGGGGATATTGAGACCATTGGTGGTTTTGTTGAATCAGAGAAAAATCTAAGCGATTACGGGAATTGTTGGGTATATAAAAATGCTCGTGTATCTGGTAATGCTCAGGTATATGGTGATGCTCAGATATTGGGTCATGCTCAAGTAACTGATAATGCGCAGGTATATGGTTATGCGCAGGTATATGATGGTTCTCAAATATATGGGAATGCTAAGGTATCTGGCAATGCTTTGGTGTATGGTGTTGCTTATGTATCTGGTTATGCTTGGGTATATGAAAATGCTCAAGTATATAATAATTCTCATGTATTTGACTATGCTCAGGCGTCTGGTTTTGTTCACATATATGGTCATGCTCAGGTATTTGATGACGCCAATGTCGCTGGTCATGCTCAGTTATATGACCATAGTCATGTATATGAAAGTGCTTGGGTTCATGGTGATGTTCAGGTATATGAAACTGCTCAGGTATCTGGTCATGCTCAGGCGTCTGGTAATGCTTTGATATTTGGTGATTCGCGGGTGTATGGCAATGCTCAATTATATGGAAAAGCTCGGATATCTGGCGATGCCCATGCAATGGGTGATATGAAAATAACAAAATCGCTATCCCATTCAATTGATATAATAGAACTGACCAATGAACTTATTTTGCTATGAAGAAATACGAAATAAATTCTGATGGCCGGATCGTTGCACTCAAATCTGGAACATGGGGACCTACTGGAACCATTGGTGGGTATGTTGCATCAGACGTTAACCTGAGTCATAACGGGGATTGCTGGGTATATGAAGATGCTTGGGTATATGGTGATGCTGTGGTATCTGGTGATGCTCAAGTATCTGGTGGTGCTTGTGTATCTGGAGATGCGCGGGTATATGAAAACGCTCAGATATATAGTGGTGCTTGTGTATCTGGTAATGCGCGGGTATATGGTAGTGCTCGGGTATCTGATGCTGCTTGGGTATCTGGTAATGCTCATGTATATGAACATGCTCGGGTATATGATGATGCTGTGGTATCTGGTGATGAGCACATATATAGTAATATGATAATAACTCGACCTCTATCATATCCAATTGACATATCATCTCTAACTGAGGAGCTTACTTTACTATGAAGAAGTACAAAATAAATTCTGATAGCCGGATTGTTGCGCTCAGATCTGGCGTTTGGGGGCCAAAAGGAACTATCGGTGGATATATTGAGTCGAAGAAAAATCTGAGTCAAACCGGAGATTGCTGGATATATGATACTGCTCAGTCATGTGGCAATGCTCGGTTAAGAGATAATGCTAGGATTTATGGCAATGCTCGTGTGTACGGTAATGCTCAAGTATATGGCTATGCTCAGGTTTATGAAAATGCTCGGGTATATAGCAACGCTCAGATATATGAAAATGCTCGGGTATATGGCAATGCTCAGATATATGATGATGCTCAGATATATGATCATGCTCAGATATATGATCATGCTCGGGCATTTGATGGTGCTTGGGTGTATGGCAATGCTCGTGTGTATGAAAGTGCTTTTGTATTTAATAATACTAAGGTATTTGATAATGCTCGTGTGTATGAAAATGCTTTTGTATTTAATAATGCTCGGGTATCTGGTAATATGAAAATAACACAATCTGTATCAAGCCCAATTGATATAACAGAGCTAACCAAAGATCTTGTTGCTTTATGAAATACGAAATAAATTCCAATGGCCGGATTGTTGCTCTTATTGATGGGGTGTGGGGTGATGTTGGGACTGTGGGTGGATATGTTGAGTCGAAGAAAAATCTGAGTCAAACCGGAGACTGCTGGGTGTATGATAATGCTCAGGTATCTGGTAATGCTCAGGTATCTGGCAATGCTTTGGTATCTGGCAATGCTTTGGTATGTGATTATGCTTTGGTATATGATTATGCTTTGGTATCAGGGGACGCTCAGGTATTTGGTAATTGTTGGGTATCTGGTGAGTCGTGGGTATTTGGTAATGCTTCGATATTTGAAGGTGCTTTGGTATATGGCTATGCTCGGGTTTATGAAAATGCTCGGGTATATGGCCATGCTTTGGTATATGGTAATGCTGTAGTATTTGGTGATGCTTTGGTATATGAAAATGCTTGGGTAGCTGGGTATGATAAGATATTTGGTAATATGAAAATAACAAAATCTGTAACCGGTTCAATTGACATATCAGAACTAACCGATGAGCTTGTTGTTTTGTGAAAAAATACAAAATAAATTCTGATGACAGGATAGTTGCATTGACTGCTGGACCATGGGGGCCAGAAGGAACTGTAGGTGGTTTTGTTGAGTCAGAGTTTAATCTAAGCCATACTGGTAATTGCTGGATATATGGTGATGCTCAGGTATCTGGTGATGCTAGGGTATTTAATAATGCTGTGGTATATGACAATGCTCAGGTATCTGGTAATGCTCATGTATTTGGTAATGCTTCTGTATTTGGTAATGCTTCTGTATTTGGCTATGTTCATATATACGACGATGCTCTGGTATCAGGGGTCGCTCAGGTATTTGATTGTGCTTGTATATATGGGGATGCTGTGGTATGTGATGGTGCTGTTGCATATGAAAATGCTCATGTATTTGATGATGCTCAGGTATCTGGCGACGGTTGGATATATGGTGATGCTAAGATATTTGGTCATGCTAAAGTATCTGGCAATGCTGAGGTATTCGATGCTGCTCGGGTATCAGGGGATGCTCGGGTATTTGGTTATATGAAAATAACACAATCTGTACATTATTTGATATCTATAGCAGAACTAACCGATGAGCTTGTTATTTTATGAAATATAAAATAAATTTTGATAACCGAATCGTTGCACTCAGATCTGGAATCTGGGGTGCCGTTGGAACCATAGGTGGGTATGTTGCATCAGAAAATAACCTGAGTCAGTCGGGTGATTGCTGGGTATATGATGATGCTGTTGTATATGGCAATGCTTGGGTATCCGGTAATGCTCGGATATATGCAACCGCTCAGGTATTTGACAATGCTTGTGTATATGACAATGCTTGGATATATGATGCTGCTCAGGTAGCCGACGATTCTCAGATATATGACAATGCTCGGATATTTGGTAAAGCTCATATATTTGATTATGCTTGTATATATGGTAGTGCTTGTATATACGGCGATGCTGTTGCATATGAAAATGCTCATGTATTTGGTAGTGTTCAGATATCAGGGAAAGCTCAGGTATATGGTGATGCTCAGGTGTCTGGTTATGCTCGGGTATATGGGTATGCTCGGGTATCAGAACATGCTCAGGTATATGGTAATGTTAAGGCATCTGGTTATGCTCAGGTGTCTGGCAATGCTAAGATATCTGGTGATATGAAAATAACACAGTCTATATCCCATTCAATAGATATCATAGAACTAACCAATGAGCTTGTTATATTATGAAGAAATATGAAATAAATTCTGATGGCCGAATTGTTGCTCTTATTGCTGGCCCTTGGGGGGATATTGGGACTGTTGGTGGTTTTGTTGAATCAGAAAGTAACCTAAGTCATGCTGACGATTGCTGGGTATATGGCAAAGCTCGGGTATTTGGTGATGCTAAAGTGTTTGGTGATGCTCAGGTATCTGAAGATTCTCGGGTATTTGGTAATGCTTTGGTATTTGGCGAAGCTTGGGTAGCTGGTAATGCTCAGATATCTGAAGATTCTCGGGTATCTGGTAAAGCTTTGGTATCTGGTAATGCTTGGTTATCTGGTAATGTTCAGGTATATGATAATGCTCAAATATCTGGTAACGCTTGGATATATGGCAACGCTTGGATATATGGCAATGCCAAGGTAACCGATAATGCTAAGATATGTGATGATGCTCAGGTATATGATAGTGCTAAGGTATCTGATGATGCTCTGGTATATGAAAATGCGCAGGTAACTGACAATGTTCGGATATCTGATGGTGCTCAGGTATATGGTAATGCTCGAATATCTGGTGGTGTTTGGGTATATGGTGATATGGAAATAACACAGTCTCCATCTGAGTCAATTAATATAACAGAACTAACTAAAGAGCTTGTTCTGGTATGAAAAAATACGAAATAAACTCAGATGGTCGGATAATTGCACTCAGATCTGGTCCATGGGGGGATGCTGGGACCATCGGTGGGTATCTTAAATCAGAGAAAAATCTGAGTCAATTTGGGAATTGTTGGATATATGATGATGCACAGGTATTTGGCAACGCTTGGGTATCTGATAATGCTAAGATTTTTTGTGCTGCTGATGTGTCGGGCTATTCTCGGGTATTTGGTAATGCTTGGGTATTTGGTAATGCTTGGGTATATGGAAATGCTTGGGTATTTGGCAATTCTAAGGTATCTGATGATGTTTGGGTATATGGTAATGCTTGGGTATATGGAAATGCTTGGGTATCTGGCGCTACTCATATATTTGGTGACACAAAAATAACACGATCTTATACATCTACTATTAATATCGAAGAAATATCTGATGAGCTTGATTTGTTATGAAATACGAAATAAATTCAGATGGCCGGATCGTTGCATTGAAAAAAG
>Ga0209187_1003476_pt1 | contig 13082 bp, 12 predicted proteins | sample BantaG_FD_187430 | JGI IMG/M metagenome (GOLD analysis project Ga0209187, IMG submission 187430) | Marine algal microbial communities from Bantry Bay, Ireland - BantryBay_4 metaG (SPAdes) (version 2) | ecosystem: Host-associated > Algae > Red algae > Unclassified | place: Bantry Bay, Ireland... | reverse complement strand
AATTGTATTTACAAAATTCAATTAACTCAAGAAGGAATAACCGCACCTACAAAGCAGTGTCTTGGTCATAGATGGAATAACTCATCAGGAGGATCAAGTACCTTTTCACCTGATGGTCAATACTTTACTAGATTTAATTTTCAAAATGGTCTTCATATCATGCAATTCAACAATGAATCGGGAGAGTTTTTTGAACCCATAGACATTCAATTTCCGAATGATAATTTCCCAACAAATTCTGGTGTTAGTTTTTCTCCTAATTCTAGATTTTTATACGCGTCTACGACAAATCGCTTGTACCAATTTGACATGGAAGCTAATGATATTGATTCATCTAGAATAGTTGTTGCTGAATACGACGGATTTGTAAATTTTTCAAGTACAATTTTTCACAAATCTAGATTAGCCAGAGATGGGAAAATTTACATCGGAGTATTTGCACAACATCGAAATCTGCACATAATTCACAAACCAAATCTTAAAGGTGTTGAATGCGAAGTCTAACAACATGCCATCGAACTTCCTACAATCAACGGTCACGGGATACCTAATATACCTTTTTACCCATTTGAATTCAATACTAGTTTATGCACTGTAAACTCAAGTATGAACCTTGATGGCAAATATGATTTGAATTTCTACCCAAATCCAACAACTGGTTTATTGTATTTGCAAGGGAAATTGAACAGATCTTACGTTCTAAAAATTTATACTTTGGATGGTATAATGCTCAAAGATGAATTGATTAGTGTAGATGATGAAATTGATATTTCAAATTTACCATCGGGGCTTTTCATATATTACATCATTGACGATAATACGGTTATAACGATTGGTAAGCTTACCAAAATTGAAAATTAATTCTAGAAGTTATTTCTAAATATCAGTGAACTGTAGAGTTATAAGTTGGTATATGTTGCATGCTTTTTAATCGGTAAAAAAGGCTTTGATATTATAAATTAGCCTCCAACAAATTTTAAAGTATACTTCTCTATAATTATAAATCCCTCATAAGGGCAATCAGAATATTTCGAAATACCAACTACGAATAAATTCTCTTATTTCATAACGAAGACTCTATCTCACCAAATCCTTTCGTACGAAGGATAGGAGTAGGCAGCAGCTCCGCTGCTGAGACCAAACGAAATGAAATGAAGTGCAGGGCCGACCAAAGGGAGCTACGTATAGCCTGACCGCATCTGTAGCGAAGCGGAAGATGGGGACGTACCCAAATAATAAACAGCGTAAAGAAAATTACTAAAAGGAATAATATTTATGGAAAGGGCAAAAAAAAGCAGCAAGGTCAGAGACCTTACTGCATTCAAACCACACACTATTATATGAGAACACCCATTATAATATCTTTATGTAAAAGTTACATTTTTTTCTTTCAGTATAAATAGAACGCCATAAGAACAGAAATAGTTGAAAATCGAAATGTTAATATCATTTAGATTTTATAATAAGTTGTTTATCAATCTATTGAACCGCTATTTGACTTACGTTAAAAATTTTAACATTTGATCTTGAGTGCTGAAATTCGGTAATTAATAGTATTTTTACAGCATGATCACCGAACGATCCGTACAGAATATTATAGAGAATGCGCACATTGAAGATGTGGTCAACGACTACGTCAATCTCAAAAAGCGTGGAGCAAATTTGATTGGCCTCTGCCCTTTTCATAATGAAAAAACACCCTCTTTCTCGGTGTCTCCTGCTAAAGGTATTTACAAATGTTTTGGCTGTGGAAAGGGTGGAAATTCTGTTCAGTTTGTAATGGAACACGAAGGCTTCTCTTTTCCTGAAGCGCTGAAACATCTAGCAGCCAAATTCAATATTGAAGTTGAAGAAACGGAGACCTCCGATGAACATAAAAAGCAGAAGCAGCATCTGGATAGTCTTTATCTGGTAAATCAATTTGCCGAGTCTTATTTTCAAAAAAATCTGTTAGAGACAGACGAAGGGAAATCGGTGGGCTTGAGTTATTTTAAGTCTAGGAGCTATCTGGAAGACACTATAAAGAAGTTTGGGCTCGGTTATTCGTCTTCCGAACCAGCAGGACTGACAACCGCTGCGAAAGAGGCAGGCTACAATATCGACTTGCTCAAACAAGTGAGGCTAACGAATAATTACGATAAAGATTTTTTCCGTGAGCGCGTGATGTTTACTATACACAATCTTTCTGGTAAGCCCATTGCTTTTGCAGGTCGTACGTTGAAGACGGACAAGAAAAGTCCTAAATATGTCAACTCTCCAGAGACGGAACTTTATATCAAGAGCAAAATTCTCTATGGTATATATCACGCAAAAAAGGCGATACGAAATCTAGATGAGTGCATCTTAGTGGAAGGATATACCGATGTAATTTCATTATCACAAGCGGGTGTTGAAAATGTAGTAGCTTCTTCAGGAACGGCTCTGACAGAACAACAAATCAGACTGGTAAAACGCTTCACAAATAATATCAAGCTACTTTATGATGGTGATGCTGCTGGGATAAAAGCAGCAAGTCGAGGACTGGACTTAGCACTGAGTCAAGATCTAAATGTCTCCGTGGTACCACTGCCTGAAGGTGAAGATCCTGATTCGCTGGTGCAAAAATTGGGGAGCACAGAATTCTCTGCATTCCTTGCTGAGAAGAGTGAAGACTTTATTCTTTTCAAAACGAATCGACTCATCGAGGATAGTAAGAACGATCCTATTCGCAAGAGTAAGAGTATCACCGAAATCGTCAATAGTATAGCTAAGATACCAGATCCGATCAAACGATCTGTATACATTAAGGAGTGCTCTAGGCTGCTTGAAATAGATGAAGCAGTCCTCATGGAGACAGCCAACAAAGCGCTCAAAAACAATCTGTCACAACAGTGGGCTGATCAAAAGCGTGAAGCTGCACGAAGGGAACGTGAGGAAAATCAACCTCCTACAAACCCAGCAGATATGCCCCCAGAAATGGGTAATGTAGATGCAAGTGTACCAGCGTCTCCAGCTAAAACTGAGCAAAAAGGATATTATAAAGAGCGAGACATCATCAAGCTTTTGCTGAATTATGGTGATCAAATAATATCTGATGAAGAATATGAAGGTGTAAGTTTGGCTCAGTTGATGATCATTCATCTAGAAGATGTTCTAGATCACTTTCAAAATCCGACTTACAAACTGATGATCGAAATGGCACGCGACAAGGTCAATGCAGAAGAACAAGTCAATGCGAAATACTTCATCCATCACCGCGATAAAGAAATCAGAACGATGGCAGTCACGCTATGCTCGGAAGAATTTGAGTATTCTGACAATTGGTGGGAGATGCACCAGATCGACCTTCGTACCCAACCTAAGCCCGAAGAGAATTTTTTCACCGAAGGGATGCAGGCGCTCAAGTATTTTAAGCTGACCAAGATCAAATCCATGATGGCAGAAAATGCGGCCAAAATGAAGAAGGAAAATGCAGATGTGATCCTATTAGTCAAGACACATCAAAGACTGCTAGACATGCGAAATGAATTGGCGAAAGAGTTGAGGATTGTGTTGACACACTAAATGCAGTGACGAGTTTAGGGTGTAGAGCAAAGGCTCGTCCTTTCTCTAGAAAGTTCTGCTACATAGATGCTAATTTCTGATTGAGTTTCCTTTCCCTTAGGTACCTTGTACGTGCCAGCTTAGCTTCGGCTCTTCTCAGGTGGTTAACCGAATCAGCTTAGCCATATAATAAATAAAAAAACGAGAATAAAACCTTGTGTCCTATTCTCGTTTTATATAAAAAATCAAGGTAAAATCTCTGAGCTATTTTCTATTTCTCGAATATCCTGTCCTTGACTAGAGATCGAATTTCTCGAAACTCAAAACTATCTTATGCATTTTTTCCAATACAGTTCAAATCCTCAAAAGCAACTTTCAATCGCTCTACGAAAGATTCTTCAGCTACTCTCAACCACTTACGCGGATCGTAGAATTTCTTATTTGGCTTATCGTCGCCATCAGGGTTACCGATTTGAGTTTGCAAATAAGCCTTATTTTTAGCTTCATATCCGCGAATACCATCCCAAAATGCCCACTGCATATCAGTATCAATATTCATCTTAATCGCTCCATATTCAACACCCTCTCTGATTTCTTCTCTAGTAGATCCTGATCCACCGTGAAATACAAAATTGATCGGATTGTCTGACTCTAAGCCGAACTTTTCCTTGACAAAATCTTGAGAGTTCTTTAAGATAATAGGCTTCAAGCTCACATTACCAGGCTTATATACACCGTGTACATTACCGAAGGCTGCTGCAATAGTGAACTTATCACTGATCTTATTTAGGGCCTCATACATGGCTGCTACCTCTTCAGGTTGAGTATATAACTTCGAGCTATCTACATCTGTGTTGTCAACACCATCTTCTTCACCTCCAGTCACACCCAGCTCTATCTCTAAAGTCATTCCGATCTTAGACATACGCTCATGGTATCTTGAGCAGATTTCTATATTTTCTTCAAGTGATTCCTCAGATAAATCTAGCATGTGAGAAGAATACAATGGGTATCCTCTACTTGCGTAGAATTTTTCACCCGCAGCAATCAAACCATCTACCCACGGTAAAAGTTTCTTAGCACAGTGATCCGTATGCAGGACTACAGTCACGCCATAAGCCTTAGCCATAGTGTGTACGTGCATAGCACCAGAGATACCTCCTAATATAGATGCTTTCTGATTTTCGTTACTGATGCCCTTGCCCGCAAAGAACTGAGCACCTCCATTAGAAAACTGTATAATTACTGGCGAATTCACAGCTGCTGCAGTTTCCAAAACCGCGTTTACAGAGTTGGTTCCAACTACGTTTACAGCAGGAATTGCAAAGTTATTATCATTAGCATAGTTGAAGAGTTCTGTTACTTCATCTCCATGAAGTACACCTGTTCTAAATCTGGTTTTAGTCGCTGCTGACATTTTTTATCGTTTTGATTATTTAAATTAGTGTATGATTTCTGAGTTGATACCCAGCATTATATTATCTCGTGTTCTGTCAAATACCGTTCTGCATCCAAGGCTGCCATACATCCAGTGCCCGCTGCGGTTACTGCTTGACGATAGATTCTATCTTGAGCATCACCACTCGCAAATACACCCGGTACATTAGTCTTTGATGAGTCCGCTTGTGTAATCAGATATCCTGTATCATCCTTTTCGAGGAAGTCTTCAAAAATGGCAGTATTTGGTTTATGACCAATGGCCACAAAAAAGCCTTTTACAGGAATCTCAGAAGTCTCTTTTGTTTTATTATTTTTGACTCGAACGCTCTCTACTTCTTCTCCACCTAGTATTTCTTCTGTTTCTGTGTTCCAATATATCTTGATATTCTCCGTTTTCTTCACTCGTTCAGCCATGATTGCTGAAGCACGCATCTCGTCTCTACGCACAAACATATGCACCGTAGGACAAAGCTTAGAAAGATATAAGGCCTCCTCAGCAGCAGTATCTCCTGCACCTACAATAGCTACTTCCATATCTTTAAAGAAAAATCCATCACATACAGCACAGGCGCTGACACCTTTATTCATAAACTTTTGTTCCGATTCTATGCCTAGCCACTTGGCGCTGGCACCAGTGCTGATAATGATCGTATCGGCATGTATTTCAGTACCATCTTCAGCCCAAGCTTTATGTACAGGACCCGTCAGATCAACTTTAGTGATCATTGCCATACGGATATCTGTCCCAAACCGAGCAGCCTGCTTACGAAAATCTTCCATCATTTGTGGCCCCATTACGCCATCCGCATATCCAGGATAATTCTCAACATCAGTAGTTATCATCAGTTGTCCACCCATTTCAGTACCTGTATATAAAACAGGATCCATTTTTGCCCTTGCAGCATAGATCGCTGCAGTATAACCCGCTGGGCCTGATCCTATTATTAAACACTTTATTCTTTCTGCCATCTTCTTGATTTTAGTATTTGCAAAAATAAAAATCTTAGGTTAAGAAACACACTAATAGCACAGGTAGTTTAAAAATGTCTTAGCCGATCTAATTTTAGAAGATTATGGTCCTTAATCGCCCTATTTTAGCTGCTTGATAGAAAGCTGGAGCTCTGGATATTCCTCCGAAAGTGACCATTGATTTTGAGCTGCGACAGATTGGATGAAATCCTCCCCGCCTTTCATCAACTGATCAAATAGTTTCCAATACCCTTCCGTGTCGATTATATCAGTTCGCCCTACTCTAAATGCCTTTTTCACTGTGAAATTTCTAACCATATTGTCAAAATCAGTATCTAGGGCATATGGCTCATTGTGGTGAGAAGATAGTTTAAATTTGTCTCGAGAAAACGACCTTTGATGTAAGTATATCTTGTTGTCCTTCTTAGTCGTCAGCCGCTCCACTCGCTTAGTAAATTTACTACCTACTGTAGTGTCATGTTGGCTCGTGAGCATAATCAAGTTTGCGTCTACCTTATCGTAGTTATCTAAAACGCCAGCTTTGAAAGGACCCGAGCCAGCATTACAAAGCATTATATTTTTAATAGGCGGTATGCTATACTCTTCCTGATTCTCAGCCAGATTTATCGAAATAACGCCTCCATAACTATGCCCCACGAGATCTAACTCTGACCATAGCGAATCATCCCATCCACGTTCTTTCAGCACCAGCAGCGCATCCTTTATTCCTGTAAGTGTTTTATTGACGAATTGTCTAGGCCTCGGAATAGTTAAGGTCTTTTGGTATCGAGGGTAAATCACGATATTTCCAGACTTCACTAAATGCCGTATCCAAGCGCCAAAGAGCAGTGGATTAAAGGCCCCATATCCATGCATGAACACGACTACATTATCAGCAGGTACGACCTCTTCCTTAGGCAGGTACACCCAATAACCATTCATTTTGCTACTGCAATTGATCACCTCGATACTATCTCCGATAGATTCTACCGTATATTTTGGGCGCTTTTTGGATGCATTTTGGGCGCAGGATATTTGTACGATACACATATTGCATAGCATACAAAACATTACACTTACCAATATTCGACAGCCCAACTTCCCTTTCATACCACAAATAACGACAAAGGGATCAATTCCTTGTTAATGGATAATAGATTTTTTTATTTGGGCGCCTAAGATCAAAGTTCGTACTCCACATACTAGACGTCCATTCAGCTAAAGCACTAGAGTCGTATTTCCCGTGGTACCACGGGACTCATCCACCTCTAGCACTAGCCTCATAGGTCGTCCAGCTCACTTCATCCCACTTCACCCTAGAGCGCATTTAATCTTGTTCCTATTTAGATACCATCATCTTGTATAATATTGAAATTTACTAACTTTGACAATATGAAGAAACCTGTAGGTATCATTGGTGCAGGAAGTTTTGGAACTGCAATAGCGAAGATACTTTCTCACAATGTGGACGTTTTTATGTACTCTCGTAAAGAAGAGACTGTTAGACAGATAAATGAAGAACACAATAATTTGGGTATACCCCTGCAAAAGAACATTCGAGGAATCCACGATGTAGAGAAATTAGCTGCGGAGTGCGATGTCATTTTTCCTATCGTCCCTTCCTCCGCATTTCGCTCTGCCATCAAAATCATTTCTCCTTTCATAAAGCCCTACCACATGATCATACACGGTACCAAAGGTCTTGATGTTACAGGATACAAGATGGATGAACTGGACAAGAAATTAAGTAGGTCGAATGTGCATACCATGAGTGAAATCATTATTCAAGAAACATCTGCGCTTAGAGTGGGTTGTCTGTCTGGACCAAATCTAGCTAAAGAAATCCTAGAGAATAAACCTACTGCCACGGTCATCGCTTCTAGATTTGATGAAGTCATTAATGCAGGTGAAGAGATGTTAAATACGGACACTTTTCACGTCTTTGGTACCAACGATACCTTAGGTGCCGAGTTTGCAGGAGCTTTTAAAAATGCCATCGCGATTGGTTCAGGTATCTTGACTGGTTTGGATATGGGTAAAAATCTTCAGTCTATTCTTATTACTAGAGGGCTTCGAGAAATGATATTTTTAGCTAAAGCACTGGGTGCCGATATAGCCACCTTTTTCGGTACAGCTGGTATTGGAGATTTGATTGCCACCACCACTTCAACTAACTCTCGAAATTTCTCTTTTGGAAAACGAATTGGTCTAGGCGAAAAATCCAGTGAAGTGCTCGCTACGTCAGTCGAGCTGGCTGAAGGCTATCGTACTGTTGCCATCATGCATTTTCTCGCACAGCACTATAAAATCAGGCTACCAATCATTCGTATGATCTACTCCGTCATCTACGAAGATTTTGATCCGAAGAAAGCGATCCGATTCTTGATCAAGTATCCATATGCGGTTGATGTGGATTTTCTGTAAAGAAGATTTTAGGTTTTAGTATAGTTCTTTGTAGAGTAGCTAAAATAGCTACAATTGACAATTCATTATATTTAAATCTTTTTCAATAAAATTTCTTGGTAGGTTTGGAAACCGAGCTCCATACTATATTTCATTAGATAGGCTCCAATAGAATATAGTTTTAGTTTCTCAGGTATGGCTTTATTTATCAACTTGGCGATTGATGGCATATTGAAATAGCATGAGGCCATCTTGTGGTACCTATCTAATCCCGCCAAAATATTTTGAGATAGATCAGTGTTGATTAGAGTAGCAAATCCAGTTTGGCTTGCTATCAGAAGCCAATCATCTAAAATAATTCCACTTGGGATACCAACAGCTAATTCTATATACTTCAATGCTTTCTTTTCTGATACTTGATTAAGCTCTAGACTCCCTTTTCTAAAATTATCATATAAAATGAAAAGACCATTTTCTTTTAAAGTTTCATATATCTTTGCTAAGAGCAAACGATGATCTTGTGTATGGCATACAGTCTCGATGTCATAGACGAGGTCATAGGTTTTTGAATCAAATGATACTTGATCCATATCCAAGCGTTGAATGCATACATTTTTTAAAGTCTTGGTCTTGGATCTAGATTCCTGTACATATGATTCCGTGATGTCGATACCAACAAAGTGAACATTAGGAAATCGTTTCGCTAAATACTGGATATTGTATCCCTTGCCACAGCCTAACTCTAAGACTTTAGGCACCTCAATCGTTTGCTTTACTATCGATTCGATTTGCTTCGCTATTTTCTTGAGTTGGATATCATGATCTCGTGTTGACCGACCGTCATTATCGCCAATGGTCATATGCATGCTCCCTGCAAAAGAATGTAGCAGCCTATAATACATGCCGTTCTCATGATAGAGACGTTCGACATATGCATTAGACATATCAATATTTTGATAATCTACTAAAGGAAACAAATGTTCAACACGATGTAATGCTTGGCTTAGGCCTTTTGACATGAAACGAAAAGAAGATTCCTGTAAATTTAAACTAATAAATTTAGTTACAGGTAAAACCTTTTGGATCGCCTGTGAATACACCCGTCAAATTTAAATTCGACTCCACTCCATCTTCAATCGTGATATTGAATTCATCTATAGATAAAATATCATTTGATTCTATTTCACTACTGTTATAGAAATGCCAAGTTTGGCCTTCTAGTTCTGTTATTGAACCTTCATAGAACTGTCTAAACATGATCAAGTCAAAAATATCGATAGCTCCGTCTATATTAATATCATTTGCTATACGCTCATGCAAAGCCTGGTCATTATTAGTCAATTCGAAATTATCGTAATATTCAAAATTATCTTCTACGTATTCTGGAGTAGTGCTCGAACTTAGAGTTATACTATATTCTCCAGGTTCTAAATCTTGTACGTTGTATTCTCCATTCTCGTCCGTTGTAACTTCTAATACGAGTAATTCATTATTCGATATAGAGACAATGGCATCTGGAATAGGATTATGATTGACACAACTTACTTTTCCTCTGACAGATACTGCTAGAGCTAACTGTTCCTCCATTTCAGCGCTATCAGAATTACAATTGAATACTAAAAAAGATAGGGTAAGTAGTAAAATTAGATTCTTCATGATTATTGGTTGATATGTTTGTTATTGGATATATTGTTCAGATAAATATAAGCAATAAAAACAAAAAAAGAACATCTTGATAAAATATACCCTAATGCGGGTACAATTTGTAAAAGGTATAAAGATGAGGGATAATTTAGCTATAATGTAAGAGAATGGCCGAAAATCTATAAAATCAATCACACTTTTTTGAGGCTCAAAAAATAAGTAGAGTTTTAAAAAAAACTTCTTCTTCCATCTTACTCAACTACAAATTTGATAATACTTGCTGAATCATTTTCATGCTGTACTTATTTATTTTTTGATGGGTAGGCATCCAGCCTAGCAAAAAACGAGTGAAGTCCGCCCATACATAAGGATATAGGCTTCGCCACTCAATTTCTAATTCAGCAAATTCAAAATCAAATTTCTTTGCTTGGAAGGCTTGCTTTAATTCTGAGAAATAATATCTTAATAATTCTGTTTCGTATTGTTCAAGCTCCTTACTCGTATGACAGCTTCCTAAAAAATAAGCAACATCCTTCATCCCGCAGCCACCTCCTACATACTGAAAGTCTACTGCTGCTATCTGGGTGCTATCTTTCGAGAAACAAAAATTAGCCAATTTAGCATCACCGTGCACCAGTGTTTGGTACTTACACTGATTGAGTTTCTTATCTATTAGGTGCGCTTTTGCTCTCAACTCTAGATTTTCCATTTTTTCAAACTCATTGGGTCTGGTAGCCAGGTGCCAGTAGGTTCCAACTTCCCATAAACCTTTAGGGCTTTGCATTAGGAAGGTTCCATGAAAATTGGCTAGCCACTTCAAGCATGCTTTCACTTCCTGAATATTTAGCTCATATCTTCTGAGTGGATATACATGATTGAGATCCTCTAAGATGATCCATTGATTCTGCCCCTCGGAATATGAACCCAAAAATTGTGGTGTTTTACAGTGATAGCTACATCGAAGATTCCAGTTTCCGTACCAATACGTTTCGACTTGATAAGATTTGACTTTTCTTTGATGTCCGTAATTTGTATTCCAACCTCTGGGGTGCTTTTGAGCGTTCTCTAATGCGATACATTTCACTACGACTGTATCTATAGAAGAATCTCTAAGCTGGTAACGTGATATCTTGCCATAGCCACTCCATAGACTTTGAATGACCTCGATTTCTTTGGAGTCGAGAGAATTAGTGGATTTAAGAAGATACTCTTTGAAGGTTGAAGACATTGGTAAATAAAAGTAAAAATCTATTAAGAGAAAGAAAATGCAAATAATGCTATTTCAAGATTTGATCCTTCCAATTTGATAGCTTTAAATTTTTTACTCCTTTAAAATGCTTTGTGTTATTTGACACGAGACATAATTTATTCTTTATTGCTATTCCTGCAGTAAGTAAATCCGCATGACTTATAGTAGTTCCGGTTCTTCTAAGTTCACCATACTTTTTCGCAGAAATTTCGAGAGAAACTTTGTCAACATTTATAATTCTACAATTTGATGAGAATGATTTAAACGCTTTTATTTTAGTTGTAGCTTTTTTGTACTCCAATCCTGCAAGAATTTCAAAATAGCTATTTGAACTAATGTTTTACGTTGGATAAGCATCAAGGTAGGTAAGTACATTTTGAATTACCTTTCTATCTCCTTTCAAATAATAAAATAAAATGTCGATGTCAATAATTGATTCCTTCATTAGTTGATAGATCGATTATTTTTATTCCTGTTCTTATGCAACTTCGTTGTTAAATCATTTATTGTCGCTTTATCAATATCACCCCAAGTTCCTGCAAATCCCAAAATAGAATTTTTTTCTTCGCTAAAGTTCTCATCAGACTCTATGTATACTAATAGCTTTTTAAGCTTCGCATCAGGAATCTGATCTATTTTTGAGATGATTTCTTGTATAAGTTGTGCTCTAAGCGTCATATAGAATATTTTATCAAATATATGATAATTAACCTTCATTAGAGAGCAGGAGTTCCACTTGTGAAATATTATTGACGATAAAAACTGAATTGATTTTGCTTTTATGGCAATAGCCATTACAAATTATACACTTCTCGTATCTGTCCAATATTGAACCCTTGATCAATATCCTCCTTGGCTTCTGGGCTTTCAGGATCAATAACTGGATTAGTATGGTTAAAGTGGATGAAGACAATTTTGCTCCTTTCATCTTTGCTCAGAACTTTAAATTTTTCAAAGCTCTCAATGATGAAGGGATGTGGAATTTGAGAGATGTCTCGATTGTTAATTTCATTTCCACTAAAGAAGGTAGCATCCAAAAATGTGTAATCTACTTGCTTTATACACATGATTCAAAGGTCTTCATTTTACTTTCAGTCTTTTTATCGCCTAAATTTTTGTTTTCTCCTAACTGAGATATTTATAACTGATATCATCGCTTCTAAAATTTATTAAAGTTTCTTACCAAGGCGAGGCGAAAGCCGGAAGCCCTAGAGGACAAGCGGTGGAAGTGGTATCCCTTTGTTTCGCTTTGCGAAAAAAGGGATAAGAACGGACGACGCGACCACAGCCACTTGTGGTCATGTGCTTCTTCGCACAGGAGCATAAGTGGCTAGTGGATGGCCCCAAAATATTTTAATGAACACTTAAAAGAGAAAGACCCAAGCCTATGAGAATAAATACCAATTTTTGCCACTGGAATTTGTGGTGATGTTGATCCTCGTTTTCGAAGAGGATGACGGTGGCGATGTGTAAAAAAGATCCAACGACGATCGCGAGTAGGGTGCTCATATGGGCCATACTGATCTCGACCATGTTGCCGATGAAGGCGCCGAGGGGTGATGATAGCGCGAATAGGGCAATCACGAATATGGATTTGAGTTTGGAGTATTGGGATTTGAGGATAAAGATGGTCAGGGCGAATGCGGCGGGTATCTTGTGCAGCATGATCGCATAGACAAAGTACATGGTGCCGTGATCATGGCCCTCGTGTACATGTTCGTGAAAACTTTCGTAGCGCTCCAATGGCAATCCCTCGATGATAGAATGTACGCAGAGACCGAGGAGGATCTGAAGGAGATAATTGGACTCATTGTGTGCATGGTCGTGCACATGACCATGCTCCAATCCACCTGAG
>Ga0209187_1003474_pt1 | contig 13094 bp, 8 predicted proteins | sample BantaG_FD_187430 | JGI IMG/M metagenome (GOLD analysis project Ga0209187, IMG submission 187430) | Marine algal microbial communities from Bantry Bay, Ireland - BantryBay_4 metaG (SPAdes) (version 2) | ecosystem: Host-associated > Algae > Red algae > Unclassified | place: Bantry Bay, Ireland... | reverse complement strand
TGAGACCTTTGTGCAAACGTACTTTGAATCTGCATCGCCCTTTGAGTTAGTCACATTCCGCGTGACGCCAAGTATCGATAGTGATGACGAAGTGACCTGTTTTGCCACCATCAAAATCGACGGGACAGAGCATCAACTCTCTGCAACGGGCAACGGACCAATTAATTCATTTATGAAGGCAATGAAGGAGGAGTTAGTGCCCGACTTCAAATTTATTTCGTACGCCGAACATTCAGTTGGCCGCGGCTCAGCCGCACGGGCGGTGGCTTATATCGAAATAGAGACGCCATCGGGTGCGCATTTCTTCGGGGCAGGAACGCATCACAATACCTCGATTGCATCAATCAAAGCACTACTTGGGGCAATCAATCGGGCGTATAAAAGCAAATAATTTTAAAGGTGATGTAGGAAGCGGCGAGTTTATAAACTCGCCGCTTCCTACATCACCTTTCTTCCTACCCCACAAAATCTTGATCAAGGATCGGAACCGAGCCATTCTTCCCCGTCTCGATCCCCTCATCCACATAATTGGGCCGCTTTATCATATCGTAAACATTGTAAGGCGTACACACAAAGTGCTCCACCTCTTGACGCACATCGCCATGCACCACATTAAGATCAGTGCGAATCTGCTGCACCACCTCATCCAACGAAACAAAATAAGCATCCACATTATCGCGTACATCCAAGCTCAGCAGCGTCTTTTCGAGCGACAGAGACGAATCATGCGGATCGAGCTTCGCGCGTTCATGCTCGACAAACTTCACAAAATGCGCAATTTGATCGGGCCCCATACTGCGTACATAGAGCACCCCATACACTTTTAGCTGATAGACAAATTGCGACATCGTCGAGACTAACTCTTCACCCGCAACTAAACAAGCATTGCCAACCTTCTTTTCAATATTTAGCGTCTCGAGCCGCGTGATAATGTTGTCATCATCTATAGTAAAAATCGTATCCAAAAGATCGCCATACACGGCAATCTTCTTCGTAAACAAACGCGCGGAAAACTCCCGCTCCTTCTCCTTAGCCGACTGCACACGCACCATAATCGTCATCGCGCCAACAGTAATCACTGACCCCAAAATCGCAGCAAAAAGCTCGTAGACAAAGGGATTCGTCTCTTCGCCAAACTTTAGCACACGCTCCACCGTGCTAAAGCCAGAAAGAATAAAAACAATCGCAATGATCCAAAAAACCGTGCTGATTTCGGGCGTTCTTGGTTTATTCATCGGCGTGGGTCCAGTGGAATAGGGATGTCAAAGGGCGTCATAAAAATCTTTTGTGCCACTGCTGAGCCGTCTATTATGGCTCAATCAACTCATCTACAATTTTAGCCGATGAGAGCACACCAGGCAACCCTGCGCCAGGATGGGTCCCCGCGCCGACAAAATAAAGGTTGTCGATATCCTCGGATCGATTGTGCGGCCGGAACCAAGCAGATTGCAGCAGCGTTGGCTGAACCGAGAAGGCCGAACCGAGATGACTGTTTAATTCGCCTTCAAAGTGTGGCGGATCGATGTAGTGTAATGCCTCCAAATTTGCGCGCAGACCGGGCAGGTAATTCTCCTCTAAAAATTGCAAAATCGTGTCTCTATATTTTGGACCAACCGTCTCCCAATCAATATTCGCAGCTAGATGTGGCACAGGCGAAAGCACATAAAATGCCTCATTACCATCAGGGGCCATCGATGGATCCGTTAGCGTGGGCATGTGTAAATAGAGTGAGAAATCGTCAGGCAACTCCCCGCTGCTGCCAAAGATCTCGGTCAGCAACCCTTTGTAGCGTTCGCACAAAATAATGTTGTGGTGCGCCAGTTGCGGAAAGCCCTCTTCGGCCTCGATATAGCGTTTTTTGGTACCAAAATAAATCACAAAAAGGGACATGCTATACTTCATCTTATCGATACGGCGGTCGCTATTCTTTTTGCGATGTTGAGCCGGGATCATATGTTTGTAGGTCGCGGCAACGTCGGAATTTGCAACCACAATGTCTGCTCTCTGCTCGCTGCCATCTGCTAGGCGCACACCGACAGCCTGCCCATTTTCCACCAATATCTCCTCGACCGGACGTTCCAAGTGAACGGTAACGCCGAATTCGTCCATGAGCTTGCCAAAACCGTTGACAATCGCAGCCGTGCCGCCCAACGCATAATGGACGCCCCACTCGCGCTCTAAATAATGGATCAACACGTAGAGTGAAGCCGCATCAAATGGGTTGCCCCCAATTAGCAACGGGTGGAACGAAAAACAGCGCCGCAGGAAATCGTCTTTTACAAATTTCGACACATACTTGTACACGCTCAAATACGACTGTAAGCGAATCAGATCGGGCGCGACTTTAACCATATCCATAACGTTGAGAAAGGGCTTGTCGATCAGCGCCATGCCGGTGTCAAAAATATCTTTGGTCGAAGCAATAAAGCGCTCGTAGCCTTCTATATCAGACGGATTCCACTTTTCGATCTCTTCCAAAATAAAGTCGTGGTCGCCATTATAATTAAAGTGACGGCCTTCGTGGTCAAAGATGCGATAAAATGGATCGCACGGCACAAGCTCGAAATAATCTTCACGATTTTTGCCCGCAAGTTCCCAAATATCGTCAAAGAGAAAGGGTGCAGTAATAACGGTCGGGCCACCATCAAACTTAAACCCGTTAATCTCATAAACATAGGCACGCCCACCAAGTTTGTCACGTTTTTCAAACAGCTCTACATCATGCCCCTTAATGGCTAGGCGCGCGGCAACGCCCAAACCGCCAAAACCGCTACCGATGACGATAATTTTCTTTTTCACAGATCAAGACCTCTACTCTCATGTCGTTATAATTTTGGGTGATAGACTTCATGCTGGTTATAACATATTATTATTGTACATGATAGTTGGGCAGATCCAGTTTTGGTGATATGGGCCACTTTTCTGTGATTAGAAGTATTACGTAGTAAAATAGACATATAATCGAGATTGCGGCCATTGCCTCGTTGTCCGTACCACCAAACAGCGCCACCGACCCGCAAAATGGTCCACCTATTCACGTAGCACGAGGAATAAATAGCACGAGAAACAAGTAGGAGCCAAATTCAAATGTTTGAAAAAGGAGATGATCCATTGAAAAAATTTATCATGCGCACTTTTCTACGTCTGCACACCGCATTGTATCGGCTTTCCAATGGCAAAATTGGCGGCAATATGGGAGATAACAAGATCTTGCTGCTCAACTCGATTGGGCGAAAATCGGGCAAAGAGCGGGTCAGTCCACTGGCCTACATTGAGGATAATGGCCGCTATATTTTGACCGCGTCAAATGGCGGCGGGCCGAACCACCCTGGGTGGTATTATAATCTGCTCAACACGCCGAATGTGACAATTGAGGTGATGGGAAAGACAATTAATGCGATGGCCAAAATGGCGGAAGGGGCCGAGCGCAACCGACTGTGGGAAAAGCTAACCGCAAATTTTGACCAGTTTCGCCAATACCAAGAAAAGACAGATCGTACAATTCAAATGTTTATCCTCACACCGGAGCAGTTATAATGAGCACAGTCAAACCATCCGCAAACCCAGAAGCGGATCCGCGCGTTAAGGCCGTCTTTGATGATATTCGCGCCACGCGCAACACCGACTTTATCGGCAATATCTGGAAATATTTGGCCTTCAATCCCGCTCTGCTCGAAGAAGTTTGGGGCGAGATCAAGGACGTGATGGCGACCGAAACGTTGATCGACAGCAAAACCAAAGAGATGATCTACGCTGCGGTGTCGATTGCCAATGGCTGCGATTACTGCATCCACTCGCATACATTGCAGGCAAAAGCCCAAGGCATGGCCCGACGACGAACACGCCGAATTGCTGCGCATCGTCATGCTCGCATCTAAAACCAACAACCTAGCCAACGCGCTCCAGCTACCCATCGATCCAGAAATGGACATGGAAAAACGATAAGGAGGTTAGCTACAGATTTCGCAGATTTGCGCGATTACTATCCCTACCCTAGCACACAGATTCGGGCTGTTGGCCTGAATCTGTGTGCTAGGGTTAAATCCGAATCTGAGTGCTAACCTTACCCCGAAAAAAATATTATCGCAATGTGGCGATTTAGTCGATCCATTGAAATAAATAAAATCCATTGCAACCGAATCTGAGCGCAAAACCACCCCTCAAAAAGTGGGTTGAAATTAGAAACAATGGAATTAATTTATTTTATCACAATGGATTGAAAAACATCCTTTTACTCCATCGCAGTTCCCCTCTCAATTTCCTTAGTAAACCCCGTAAATTGGACCACTAAGTGGGCGCAAAAAGCCAAATATTAAGAAAAATAATCTACCAATTTTTGAGTATTGACAACGCCATTTAATTGATATATTATTTTCATCCAAGCTTGTAGAACATATGTTCTTTTATTGGTTTTTCTAATGCAAGACACGATGCTAAAGTCGTGACCCGCAGAGCTGAATCCCCCGTCAGCTCTGCAACAAAATTGAACCGCCCATCATCCTATTTAGCCATTGCCCAGGCGCGGTTCAAGCACCAAACAGTCAGACCCAAAACCGAACCAGACTCCATCATCTCTCCGTTCATCTCACCCCTCTGGATTCTGCCTCTGTACCCAATTGTATTACCCTGTTTTCTACCGTTGCGAAGCTATCCTGCGTAGTGTTGCAGGCGCACAATATAGCACGTTCATAATTGAGACTGATCTACATGGTATCCCAAGAGCCTTCAACTGCCGTTGACGCCACCATCGAAGAGATAGAGCCAGACCCATAAGCCGCACGATCAGTTAATCGAAAAGAGTATCATTACCTGCATAGAGCCAAACCCAAATCGGATCTCCTACAAACGGATTGCCGAAAATGGTAACCATATCATCCAAGTCATTCTGGGCAATCTCTTCGACTACGAACCGCTCATCTTCGACACCAAGCCAGAGGTCAACCAACCGCTGCCCTGTCATATCTCTCATCAAATCGGCAACCACACCATCTGCCTGCCGCCATGCAATCGCGGCTCATACGAAGCGCCAGCCGTTCCGCCCGAGCCGCTTTCATGGCGCATGTACTTACACCAATAAGGTCTCTATCACATCTACGCCGATGCGCTGGCCGATTATTACAGCTACGACGATTCGGGCGACATTCAAGACCTGCTGACGATGACGCCCGCTGAGCTGATTGCGCACAATCCCGGCCAGATCTTCTACATCAACGTTGAGTGGCTCGTACCAGGGCGTGCCCAAAACACAGACTGATTTCCAGTTGATTCATCGAAGCCACCCTCGTGATATACGCCCACGTGACGCGCGTACCCTTTGGAGGAAGAATGAACAGTACCCCGTATAGCCCAACACCGGCTAAAATAACTGACGACCTGCTCGCTGAAGTCTGCGCCAAACATCATCTACTTGTCGAGCTGCCCAGCCAGGCAGATACCCTTGCCGCTCTTGGCTTCAACAGCACCGCCTACAGTATTGCTCCAAAAACAGTCTATCCATCAGAGACCACCTACACCCATCTCTGGGTAGAATATCTCGCGCCTAGTGCCGAGATTCTGCGGATCCTAGCGCCAGTCAGACAGAATATCAACCTAATCACTGCCCCCCAGACTATCGAAGCACTCTATCAGCAGCAGCGGATCGCACCTGAATCAGATAATGAGGCGCGCACCTATGCTATCTATGATCTCTTAAGCCAAGACAGTCCAACTGGTCTCCAATTTCTGGCCGACCGCGTCAAGCGCGCCCGCGACCACAGCAAACGCACCGAGCTTCTGACGCTCATCGACCTCTGGCGTAGCCTCGATATCATCGAGCAAACCATAACAATCTCTGACACGCTCGTTCGCGCGGGCATCAGCAGCAAAGAGTGGCACACTATCGTTAGCGCCTATCAACCGGCCACGACCAGCAACCGCAAAACGCGCTGGACTGCGACTGAGATCCGCAATGCCATCTTTCCCGAACCGGAATTCATCGTGCCCGGTCTCATCCCGCTTGGGCTAACCATTCTGGCTGGACGACCCAAAAGTGGCAAGTCCTTTCTGGCGCTCCAGCTTTGCATCGCCGTTGCCAGTGGATCTGCCTTTCTCGACCGCCCTACTCAAAAACGCAAGGTGCTCTACTGTGCGCTCGAAGATAGCCCGCGCCGCATTCAGCAGCGCATGGTTGGTCAGGATGCATGGAAGCATGTCAAAGAGTCCGATCTTGATATCACCTACGAGTTTGAGATTCCACCACTCTCTGGTCCGGGTGCGGCTCGCATCTATGAAGGGGTACAAAAAGAGGGCTTTGGCCTCGTCATCATCGATACCTTTACCCGCGCGGCGGGCAAGGCCGACCAAATGGACCAAGTCGAAATGGCTGTCTGTATGAACGCATTGCATCAGATTGCGCTCAAAGAAAACGTCGCCATCATCATTATCGACCAACATCGCAAGAACACCGGCTTTAGCGGCGACGTGATCGACGATATTCTCGGTGCAACCAGCAAATCTGGCGTTGTGGATACGGCAATTGGGATCTACAACAATCGTGGGGCCGCTGGCGCAGTACTTAAAGCCATCGGTCGCGATATCGATGAAACCATTAACCTTGCAATTACGTTTGATGAAGAGACCCTACAGTGGAGCTGTCAGGGGACTGTAGACAAAGTAATCGTTGGTAGCGTGCAAAATGCCATCATCGACGCGCTCGACAAGCATTTTGACAACAACCAAGCCACGACCGCCCAAATTGCCGACTACCTAGAAAAAATCGCTCGCAGGTAAGTCGTGAACTTAAAGCGTTGGTCGAAAGAGGGGTCCTTTATCGCTGTCCACTCGAGGGCAAGGATGTCCCCTATCGGCTCTCTGACTTTGTTGAGTAGTATGAAAAACAAAATCCGTCGTGAATGTGTGACCTAACATTTAGGCCGCACATTCGCGACGGATATGAGCCGATCTATGATTGAGTCCATGGACTGCACATTTACGATTGTGTCAATGGACCTCTATTTTTGGCAAAAAAAATTCGGACTGCGTCGCTTATTTACACAAAACCGCGACGCACGCGCCATCTTGTATCGTACTCCATCTTTTACCACGCACTTTCTTCACGCCTACTTCTGTCGAATCATTCAGTCAACGCGATTCTTTTTCAGAGAACAGAGTACAGTCGCTGCGCTCCCTACAGAGGCCAGAGGCTCAACAGCCGGGGGACGCACATCGAAAACCCACATAGTTGCACAAGTCGTCGGCTACGTACGAAAAGCGGGACGCACAACGCACGGTAGAACGATGGCTGTAGAAAGCGCCGCCACGCAACACGCAACGTCCTTCGCCGCTCATCGACTCGCGCCCATCATCGGCCTTGTGTGGATAGTCACGTCTCTCTGTACTGCACCATTCATCTACATTACCCGCCATATCGAGACACCCAAATGGGCTAGCACCCTGTAGGAGGAGACCAACCGTGCTGGTACCGTTTATGGCCGTTTCGCTAGCGTTGCACTTGGTGGCGTCAAACTCGTTGCCCCATGGATAGAGGCGCTTATCGGTACCGCGGGCGGCCATCTCCCACTCTGCTTCGCTGGGCAAACGATAGAGTTTGCCATCCTCTGCCCCTTTTGTAGCAGTAAGCCAAGTGCAGTAAGCCACCGCATCGTGCCACGAAACATACACCACCGGATGATTACGCAACTCAAGCGGGACCGTTTTGCCTTGCCAATGTTGAGGCGGCTTATGATCCGTTGCGTTCACAAACGCTTCGTATTGACCATTGGTCATAGGGTATTTGGCAATGCTAAAATCTGCTAGTTTAACTGTGTGTTGTGGTTTTTCATTTTTGATCCAGCTACGCACTCTGTCTTCACCAAGCGTAAAACTTTCAACACTCATCTGAGAGCGAACGGCCTCTTCTTCCTCGGCATCGCTTGTCCCCATGGTGAGGGTGTCAGCCCGTATTGGGATCAGTTCGTCTAGGTCGCGGGGGTCGCCTATGCGGCTGAGCACGTTGCCAATCTCAACTCGTTCGCGTGGCTCTAGCGCATCAATCGTCATCGCTACGCTTAATCGTTCCGGCACCCGTTCTACTAATTCACGACCCGTTTGGTGCCGTCGTGCAGCCCTTGCGACGCCAATTTCAAGCAAACATTCACCTGCTAATCCAACCTGCCGCCAGCCCGATTCATCTGCTTCGTCTGGCACACCAGTTGGGCACAGTTCGCTAACTAGAATGAGCGATTTATCAATATCTCGATTGTGATGCACCAATCGCCCTACTGCCAAGCGTATGGCCTCACGCCAGTAGGCTCCCTGCTTGGCGAGTTTGACGCTTTTGGGTACAAAGTCGGGGTGCTGGCTGAGGTGACAGCCAGCTAAATACTCTTGAAAGGTGCGATGTGGAAAAGTGTAGACACGTGGACTATTTTCAACCAGTAGGCCAGCACGTAATTTCATTAGCTCAACCAACAGTGCTGCCCAGTCTCGACTTTCTTCAGGATGTAACGCACGCAGGCCATCCAACAGATCCTGCTCGGCAATATCAGCAGTAGACTCATTATCATTACCGCTACTCGCTTTAGCATGGGCCTCATAGGCCAGTTGCCACAACGTTTCTTTCACATCTTCATCAGTCAATTGAGCAGATTGAAGAAGTTGTCGCCATGTCGTTTCATTGCCTTCTTTATCTTCATGCTTCTGCGCTTCCCAGCGCCAGAGCAACAAATCAACCACATCTTCATAAAGCACAGAGCGTGCGTCTGGTAACTCGCCTTTATGCGTATGGACAAGTGCCATGACTGTCAGCAACAATGGATTTTGAGCCAGCCGTATCAAATCGGGACGACGCACAGCTTGACTCAATTTAACATTGAGAGCTTCCGGGTTCGTGACGGCGTTGACTACGGCAAGTTGCGAATGCCACGCCTGAATAAACCCATCGATTTGCGCCTCATTAAGTTTGTCAAGCTCAAACGAAGTCCACTCTTTTGAGTTGAGTTGCCAGCGATCATCTTGATAGCTAAGCACGCGACATGTAACTAAAATGGTCGTATTGCGATAAGCATTGGGCAGATCGGCAATCATAGCCTTAATTCGTTCAAGTACGTCATCGACTAAAGGTACCTCATCTAGCCCATCAAGCAACAGCAAAGCCGTTCCATCGCCAAGATGCTGCTCTAATAGATCTTGAAAATCCTCTAGCCCTAGACCCACCAACCAATCCTTAAGATATGCATGAAAAAGACCAACTCTGCGTTGATTTGATTGCGTTCGTTGGAACCATGCAGCAACGTCACGCAAGATAATCGGAACGGGCAATCGTTGTCGCCACTGTTCAGGCCAATCATCTAATCGCTCTAACCATCGTCGGTCGGCTTCAAGCTCATGACTAGCAAGGCAGAATGCTAGATGATTTACAAATGTAGATTTACCACCGCCAGGATCGCCTAGCAAAACCATACGTGGAGTTTCGACAAGTGCATTCAGAACAGAAAGTGGACTCATTTCCATTCGGTCGACCGTGCGATCCATTGGTTGCGCGCTTACATTGGGTACAACTTCACCATCCATCATACGTTGTTGGGTAGTTGTATTTAGCTGAATGTAAATGTCAGAGAGCTTCAACCGTTCATCTTCCCCCGTCTCAGCGCTGGCAGTATTGTAATCAACACCTCGCAAGGGCAAGTATTGAAAACGATCGGTGATGCGCAGTAGATATTGACGCCGAATCGAATTATACTCAGTGCTTGCAGAGAGGATATTCGAATCGTCCCCTGTGTCTGTGGCGCGTAAACCAAGCCAAAATGTGGCAACTGCAATAATGGCAGCCGTGCCACCAAAAACCCATAGCCAGTTTGATAATCCTGCAAAAGTTCCCTGTTGAATACCGCTTGTTATCAATCCACCAGCAACACTATTCAGAATAGTCAGTAATGCAATCGCGGCTGCAATTGCTGCCGTTAACCATAAGTTTCGACGCTTCGAATTCTTCATAAATTTCCTTATCTAAAGGTCGGGTCTGCACCAGCCGAGTCGCGGACAAAACAGTGTATCCCCGAGCACCAGTAGATGCAGACCCTATTCGATATATGCCCGGCCACCATCCATGCCAACGCACACGTTGGCGCATTGGGTATAATGATGGACTCGGCCAGGAATCAGCTGCACCGGCTGTCTATCCGCGATGCGTAAGCCAATATTGTCAACGAAAACGTTCTGTCCCATCTCGGTTTTTGGAGATGTGGTATGGAACATAATAGGTAACAATTAACCGACGCACATTTTGGGCTGCTGGCACGCGTCGCTGCCAGCAAGTTGTCACCCGCAAAATAGACCATATCGTAGCTTTCGCTCAACACTCCAATGCCGCTGACCAGAATCTTTTTCACGAGCGTGCGCGTTGCACCATCTTGAATGCGCCGAAAGAGGATGCGTTTGAGAATTGTATGGTCGATGGCGGGGAAGAATTGTTTGATATCAAGCTGCAATACATAGCGATATTCTTTGGCCCACTGCTGACAAGTATCGAGTGCACGATGGGTGCCTTTACCTACGCGGTTGGCGTATGAGTGATGGATAAAGCTCTGTTCGAAGGGCGGCATGATGATGTTGCAGAGGGCGTGGTGAACCACACGGTCGCGGAAATCGGCAGCGCTAATCAGTCGTCGCTTTGGCTCGTGAATTGTAAAATGGCTGTAGCCAGAAGGTTGGTAAGATTCGTCAGCCAATTCATTGCGCAGGGCGATTAAATTATCTTCTAAACGATATTCAAACGCAGCCGCAGCCTGACGACCGCGCTTGCCTTTGGCCGCGTTGCGATACGCTCGATACAAATTATCCCATTTGTGAATATCGGCATAGACGCCGCTGCATTGTTTTGGCATGAAGATGTATAAAGTGGTCAAATGTCCGCGAAAATTGGGGACGCCAATTTCAAAAAAATTCGAATCGCCTTCGGCGATATATATGGGACGATTCTACTTGGCAGTGCTGTTTCTTAATCACAAATTTTCAGAGAGAACAGAAAAAACAGAGGGTCAGGGGACAGAGTTTTCAGAGGGCAGAAACCCTGGGGACTCCAACACCACAACTCGAAACCCGTTGATGTTCCAGTTGATTACGGGAACGACGTTGTTGCGGGAGGCACAGCGCACGTTATTAACATTGATGTCAAACGACCCGCCGCGCAACGTGCGGTTGCTATTGCCACTTTGTTCTTCTCGGCCATCATCTGCGTCATACGGATACTCTTGATACTGCGTGCTCGTCCACTCCCACACATTGCCCGCCATGTCATACAACCTAAAGGGACTTTCGCCATCAGGATAACGCCCAACTGGTGCGGTCGAACTACCTGGACTCTCCAGATAATTTAATAGTTTTGGAGTTGGTTCATCGTTACCCCAAGGATAGATGTGACCACTTGTGCCGCGACAAGCATACTCCCATTCGGCCTCTGTGGGCAAACGTCCCCCAACCCATTGTGCATACGTAGATGATTTGTACCATGTCACACCCACAATTGGATCGTTTGCATAGCGTTCGTCTTCATACTGGCTATCGCTTGGCTCTTCACATATCTCTGCGATCACGCAGCGCTTATATTGTGCCTTGGTCACCTCGGTGCGGCCCATCCAAAATTCAGCTACTTGTACTGTATGTTGCGAGCTACCTTCTCCCATCTCAAATTCGCCTGCGGGGATACGCACATAAACGGCAGCATCGGGTGGTGGCTCTAGCGCATAGGCTTGGGTAAAAAGATTCGTGGCTGAAATGAAGCTGCTCTGCCATAGCTCTTCATCATCTGATTCTCGGGCGGTGCGCAGCAACGCTTCGCCTTGCGTGGTTAACGAGATGGCAACCGTGCGCCGAATATCAATGCTTTCAGCTTCGATGTCTAGTTCCAAATCAGGGTTTAGGGCTATGGCATCATTTAGCTTGGTGATGGCGGCTTCGGCTTGCAGATTGCCAGTCAAATCACGGGCCTCTTGTACAAAGCCTTGGGCATCGGCAATCTTTTTATCTTCCAATGCCTGTGCCTGACGGCTTTGGTATTCAAGGTAGCCATAAATCGAAACGCCAACCACGGCCAGCAGTGCGACCAGCGCAGCGAGCGCGGCCAATCTGGCGCGGTTGCTGGCTACTTTGGCTTGGGCTAATTCTCGCTCAGCTGCTTCTTCACGTTCTCGCTGCAACCGTTCGCGTTCGGCAAGCACTCGTTTTTCTTCTGCAATGCTTGCATCCAAAAAGGTTTGCTCCAACTCATTTAGCGCAGCGGGGTTGGCCGCAGCCAGCGTTTGGGCGGCCTCTAAGCGCGCACCGCGATAGAGCAGGCTGGCATCTTGATCGTTACTCCACTCTGTTGCTTCTTCGGTCAAGCGGCGCAAAGTACGCAAGTCGTCGCGGTCTTTGTCCAGCCATCCACGCAACGTGCCCCATTCGCGAATTAGGGCCTCGTGCGCCACCTCCACTTCTCCAACATCAGATGCCTTTCTTTCATTATCTTTTTCGGCGTGAGTCGTCACAAGTCGAGCATTCGCCAGCGCTTGCAGCACCTCTTCAACGCGGCCTATATCACCATCCGTTGGCTGTAGTTCGCGTAACGCCACTCGTCGCCGCGTATCTTCTGATCCTTCGCCCAACTCTGTCAGGCGAATAAAAATGGTGCGGGCGATCTCTTTTTGTTCTTCACTCAAATCCTCATAAATACGATCTGCTGTTGTGGCAATGGCTCCCTTTACGCCGCCTACATCGGTATAGCCAGCGTGCGTCAACGTATGGCCGCGGCGTCGGTCCCACGTTTCGGCTAGCGCATGCGACAGCAGCGGCAGCGCGCCCGGCTCATTGCCCACGTCATCCAAAATACGATCAACCAGACCCTCTTCGAAATCCCAACCATTTTTCTCTGCCGGTTGCACAATCGCCTGCCGCAACTCCTCTTCGGTCATCGCGCCGATGTATTTTTGCTGTCCTTCGAGCGCAGCGCGCAGGTCATCAAAGCGGGCGCACTGCGCGTAAAAGTCTGCCCGCAGGGTTAGCACAACGACAGTCGGTCCGTTTGTCGTGGCGGCGGTCATCAAGTTGTCGACAAAGTGCTGCTGCTCATCTTTATCTTT
>Ga0209187_1003473_pt1 | contig 13096 bp, 17 predicted proteins | sample BantaG_FD_187430 | JGI IMG/M metagenome (GOLD analysis project Ga0209187, IMG submission 187430) | Marine algal microbial communities from Bantry Bay, Ireland - BantryBay_4 metaG (SPAdes) (version 2) | ecosystem: Host-associated > Algae > Red algae > Unclassified | place: Bantry Bay, Ireland... | reverse complement strand
CTCGGCCGCGGCCCGATTCTCCGCGGCGCATCTCATCGCCTCCGCCGCTCGTACGGCGGCAGCCACGCCTGTAAAAGCCCCAAGCACGAGATAATGTATAGTAGTGCGACAGTCAGGGCATAGAAGAAAAGAATATGGGTCACGAACCCAAAGAAGAAGGGGAGTCAGCCACGGTTGCACCAGATCCCCGGCGTTACTCCTCTTGCCGTCCGCCCAGCCCCACACCCTATCCTCTTCAAACCAAAGATTGACCAGGACTCACCATCATCATCGTGCGACGCAGAGGTTGTAGACGGACGAGGTAGGCGTCGGCGTCCGGAAGCAAGGTTCGGCATCTTGGGGTGGCACACAGGTCTGCGTACGCTGGCGGTAGGAGGTGGCGCGCTCGTCGGCGTTGGTCAGTCGGCGTGGGACCGGCAAGAGACACCCTCCAGCCCCCGGTCGCGCAATTTAAATAGTGAACGCACTGAGAGACCAATCGTATGGCTTCTATGCTGGGCACAGCTCGAGTCCTGAGACTCTTTGTGCACAGTGGTCACTGATCATTTTAAATTGCTACGTCCGCAAGAAGAGCACGCAAAAACTGTCCTGGGCAGTGGGTGGGGCAGGTGGCCGCGAGGACGAGACTGGCAGGTGGATTGAATTGGCGGCTCGGAGAAGGGAGGAGGGCAGGAAACAGAGCGGGATAGATGAGGGGGAGGGGTCGTATGCGGTTGCAGGAATTGGGGGTATAGAGTGGGGGTGGTGGTGGTGAGGGGAGCGCTGCGGGGTGCGAGGCGAAGTGGGCGCAGTGGGAACGATGGTGGAGTCACCGTAGCCTCATCCAGCCAACTGTGCTGCGTGTGAGTAGAGGCAGCGTGTCCCTCCCGACGAATCTGATTGGCTGTTTTAAGCATTCTCTGATCCTTCCAGCGTATTCTAGTGTCTACTAGACGTCTCGTGTGTCTCATAGGCGCCTCCTTGCGAACGGCCAATCAGCGCCGCGAAACGTCAGGCAAAAACGCTGGCCTCAAACAGAGTTGCTTCGCAAGCCCAAAAGACCTGCGATCTGGTCCCAATGGTACCAGAATGTCTCAATATCGAGTTTTTTTTTCGAGGTTCTGGGCCCGTAGGGCACATTGGCCGTCCTGTCGCCAGAGGGGCTTCCTGTCGTCGGAACGTCTCCGACAGGAGTCGTTGTTGCCGTCGGCACGTGGTTAGGGGCGGGCGTAGGCGTGGTCTTGGCCGCCCTCACGGCGGAGACGGCGCTGCTCGCAGCGCTTCTCGCGGCGCTGCTCACGGCGGCCGCGCACTGCCACATCCAGGGCCCCGGCGGCGGTGTGGTGATGCGCGTCAGAGCCGCGCGCCGGGACGGCCGGCGTGACGGTAGGCGCAGGGGACCCCGAGTGCATCACGGTGGCGACAAGGAGGGCGGACGTGGTCATTAAGCATGCGGTCCGCGCCATGGCGGCACATACGTCAGAAATCAGGCGAGGTCAATGAGGAAGAGCCGGGCGTGTGTCGGACGCTCTGTCAAGCAGAAGGGGACTGGACAAGCGCGTTTTACGTGTCCAGGTGAACAAAGGCAGCAAGGGCCTGGCGCCGTCAGCGCCGAAGCCGAAGCAGTCACTGGCGTCTGAGCCGCGGCTCGGAGTGACCGATCTCGCTGAGGTCTCTCTCCGCACCAGCGCAGCACCACCATGGCTGCCCAAGGCGGGTTGCGGAGCGCACAACTCCCTCTGAAAGCTGGGAGTGGCGGCTCGTCTCCCGTCATCAATACTGCAGCGACTATCATGCCTTCCTTCATGCTTTTGTGGCCGTCATCGTAGCAGGCGCGCCGGCGCGCCTATCGACTCGGCCCGAAATTGGAACTCTTGCATCTTGACGACCCCCTTCATCTCCTTCGCATAGTGCCGCTCGAGGTCGGAACAATCATTCTGAGAGACCGGCTGCTGCCACATAGGAGACGCCCGGGGTCTGTCACAGCACCAGCAACCCGCCTCATAAACCGCGGCGAACACAGCCGCGATGTGGTAGTGGCTGACCCACCCATGGTTTCAGCGAGACGCCGCTCTTCTTCAGGATTCGCTAGTCATGTCGTGTTTCCTACGGATTTTCAAGGGCGTGGACGTGCCTACAAGCAGCTACAGTTACTACCAATCTAAGAACCCTTCGAACAGAAGGATACTGTTCAAAGTACACGACTGTACTGTTCCACGCCGCTCAGCTGCAAGTATCGCCGCAAGTGCTGCTGAAGTCGAGCCCGCGCGCGAATCTGGACGGTCGGTGGCTTTCCAGACTCCTCTGGAACAAGAAAGTGGCGTCAAGGGCTACTCCCTGTTTTTTGAGCCCACTCCAGAAGCGCGCGCCGGGTACCCGCACCTGCAGCACCTTTGGGACATAGGCCCGACTGCGGCGCCCTACGACACGATGCACCTTGTGCTCCTCAATTTCGTGCCACACTTGTGGAAGCCGTTTGCCGGTTTGAAGCTCGTCAACAAGAAGAAAGACGATGAATACATCATTCATAAGGCTACTGTGGCGCTATTCGGCCAGGAGCTCGCAGGAGCGCGACACACAGTGCCACGGGCCCAAGCCAGGCCTGTGAGGAACATTGATGCGCACCACAAGCTGTTTAAGGCAGTCGACTGGATGCACTTCATTCAGTACAGCGGAGAAGTCCTCCTCGTTGGAAGGATTCCTGGCGCCTTCTACGACATTTCCATGGCTTTAAGCAGGGCCTGCCGCTTGCTACTCCGGCCAAGGGGTGTGACGAAGGTGGAGATCGAGGCTATTGACAAGGATTCTAAGTACTTCGTCGCCAACTTCTACGATAATATCTATCGCGGAACTGCGGAGCGCTTGCCGTTCTGCCTCTCTACAATGACGACTCTTCGAGACATCGTGCACTTGCTTTGAGCGTGCGGACCCGCCTGGTCGTCTGGCAGTTTCCGATGGAACAAAAGATTGGGACGCTTAGCAAGCTCATCCGATCGGCATCAAAACCTCACGCAAGCCTCGTCGGGCATGCAACTCGCCACGCCAAAGCCGACCTGATTACTTCCTTTGGTAAAACGTACTTGCCAAAGGAGTGGGCCCACGCGACGGGAAAGCAACCTGCGACACCTGGAATTCCAGTCGGCAGCTTAACGGTGCCTGAGTTCATCGGCCTCGACTGTGCGCTACATCCTCCTCAGAGTGCGCCTGCCGCCCTGAACGGGGTGGAGCGAGCCAGCATACAGGCGGTGCTGATACAAGAGGACGCGACCGCTGTTCCTTCTATATTTCTGGCTAAGAAGTACTACCGGGCTAAACCAGCCTCTGGCAATTTTGCCGGATCTAAGCTCGTCGGGCCGGACTGTGGCAAGAATCGGCGGCGGAACTACTTGGTACGACTGAAGTCCACAGAAGAGTTTGAAGAACCGGACGGGACAAGGGGGGAACGCCCCGTCTCAACGTTTGGCGCCATTACGCACGACGCCAACGTCTACACCGACGACCGACCGATGGCATTCGCGTATGTGGAGCGTGTGAAGTTCGTTAAGGATCGCCCAGGTCGGTTTGGGTACGCCGCGGTAACGCAAAGAATTGAGTGCATCTTGGGGCTGGGGAGCGTGCCGTACTACGTGCCTTTTTCTGCCGTGGCTGAATTCGTTGCGACGATTGAGAGAGAGATGGAGCGTTTTATTTTGCACAGTCGGGAGCCGTTTTCCGCGGGATGAATAATTGGCTCATTATTCAGAACTCATCATCGCCGCTAATTTGGAAGCGTCACTCAGGCTCTGTCTTGACGGCGCGCGCACGGCGTGCACAAGGTCGTTCTAGCCAATAGGAACGCGACGGTTCAATCACGCCCCAATCACGTCGACCAGTTCGGACATAATTGGAGTGATCAGGTGACCCGCGCACGAACGGACTTACCGTCCAAAACTGGCCGAAACGGACCGATTCGAGCCCATCCAGACCGAGCACGTTCACGCGTGCGAGATTGTTAAAAACTCTCGCACACGTGAACGTGCTCGGAAAGGAAATAGCCTGTTGGGCGGCCCTGCATCGGACACGAATGATCGGACGAGAGCTCTCTTCGGATCATGTCGTGCGGCCACGTGACTGCGATGAGGCGAATCCTCATCGGCGGGGCCCGCTTGCGTGGTTGCGGCAACGTAGCAGGCTCTCTGTGTCCGAAACTTCCTTGCGATCGCTGTGAGATGCGATCTGCCCACTCCAGATGCCGCGTTTCAGGCAATCTAATCACGACAGTTTTGGTGGCCCATCAAGGCAGCGGTTGTCGAATCACGCGTGCTCGACGGAATTATATCCATATTCGGGACCAATCACGTGCACGTGAACGCGCCGTCAAGACACAGCCTCAGGGAAGGGCGACTGTCAACTTCGCGTGAGAAGTATTTGATTATCCCACAACCATGATTCGATATCCGACATGCAATTTCAGGCCTTTCGGCTCCCCGATCTAGCGGCCGCCCTCCATCGACAGAGCCTCTCCGCCGCTCAAACTGGGAAACGAGGCCCAGAGAATGTGCTTGCCACGCCTGCATGTCAAAGGGGCTCTGCGAGAGGCTTTCCGCCACCCACGCATGGAGGGTGCTTGGAGAGGGTCTGGGTCCACAGCTTGTGTGAGAGGGGTCGCCTGGGTGGCGCTCTGGAAGAGTTTTCTGTCCGCCGCCTGTGCATGGAGGGTACTGGGAGAGGATAGGAGGCCGGACGTTCACAGCCTGTGTGAGGCGGGTGGCCTGGCTGCATGTGGGGACGATGTGGCACAGGACCTCCACCTGCGCAGGTCACGCAGTCGCCGTCGTGCCGAAGCCCAGCTCGAATTCCTTCCGTCGTCGTCGTGCACATCCATCTCGACGACCCTGATCCCTCGTCGTCCCTGCCCCCCCGTTGACCCCGTTGGTATCTTCCCTCCCGCTTCCTTGGCCACTGCTCGCCTACACCGCTATTCCCCCATCACCTCTACCAGGCCGTTGTTGTGTTGTGACCATGCCCGGCGGTCGCAAGCGCACTCGCACCGAGACAGCGACTGGAGGTATGCTTTCTCCTGTTTTCTATCTTTCACTGTTGCCACCAAAACACGCTCTCTACTGCTCCGCAAATGCCACGTGTGATGTACTCTTGCATTCGCTCTCTCCCGTCGGGTTCCCTGCCATCGCCGTCTTCTTCCCGCGATTGAATTTCCAACAATGTTGGGTCGCGCATATTCGTTTACGATGACTGACGCTGCAGATCGATCGTTTTTCTTTTGCTTGTGCATTTCTATTGAATTTGCGCATCTCGTGTGACTCATCTATTCTTTTTCATCAGTGGATCTGGCCGCTGCTTTGTCGGCTGCAGCCAGCTGACGGGCAGCGTTGGCAGCTGCCAGACGCGAAGAGCCGCCTCCGCCGAAACCCCCACCGCGCCATCAACCGAAGAGGTCCGGACGCGGTCGCCCCGAGGTCCCACCAACCCTGACAACCCCGTCGAGCGGTCGCATCCCCACCGCCGTCGCAGCAGGGGCGCTGCCCCCACCCCCCGCGCGGCCCCGCGCGGCGGCGTCAAATGCGACGGCGCGGGCGGCCGCTGCCGCCTCCGCCTCCAGCGGTCGCCGATTAGGCAGCCGTCACCGAACTGCACGCGAGTCGAAACCACGACCGGTGCAACAACCACCGACTTGGGTTGGTGGGCGGTCTGTCCATTAAAGGGCTACTCTGCGCGTGGTCAACGGGGCTGCACACGAGGCTTCAATAGCGTCTTCCTGCGGCGCGGACAGTCAGCCGCCGCCACCGCCGGTGTCTTTGCCCTCTCTTTTCCGCCCGGCGATGGTTGGGCGTCGTCGAATCCGCACATATGCATGGATGGGGTTTGAGCGTGACTTCAACCCGCACGCCGCCTGCAGGACCGTTGCCTTCCGGAGACGAAACCGGTGAGCCGGATGAAGGTTTTCGGCTCAGCTGCGCTCGGCATCCCAATTTCCGCAGCTGAGCGCCTGCGCGGCTTCGCCCGACAAGCGGCAGCGGACTTTGTCAAGGGTGAGCGGCAAGCATTTTGCACGCAGAATCGGGACGAGCTCGAGAAGGCGATCACCCGGCTGGAGCTTGACGAGCCCCATCTCGCCGTACGCGTGCGGTCGTGGGAGACTTGCGCGCTGCTATCGAGGACAGCCAACAGCGCGGCCGACTATGCCGTGCAAGTGGCAGGGCAGAGTCGGGCGGCACAGCCCGCGGCTGCAGCCAAGTCGGCCGCATCCGAGTCGCTGCCGCCCCCCCTGACGCGCCAAACGCCGCCGGCGCGAGTGCCAGTGCCTTTGCCGCCTGCACCACCGAACGGGGCAGATGTTAGCGCTGGCTCGCACGGGACCACGTCCAGTTAAGCAGTCTCATAGTGCTTGCTGCATAACAGAACTCTACGAAAATAAATGCACGACGTGGAGCTTTCTGAGTGGAGAAGGGGGTCGTGGTCGCGACCCCCCAATTGGCGAGTATTGCGACACTGGGACAAGGGTTGGACCCCCTGCGCTTCTGAGCTGTTGAGCGCGGTTGTCATCCCAATTGATTCCGCCCTTCAATTCGCGGGCTGAAGGTGTCGAGAATCCAACTCGCCCTTGAGGCTGTGCCCTGCACGGATCAAAGACTGGTGACAGTGGTCGCCTGCAAAGCCCTGTCCAACAGATCCCTGACGAGTCTCGTGTCCTGCACTTCCAGTGGGCCTTGGCCTTGCATCACGGTATGTCAGTGCCATTCCACTTATGCATGATATCCTCGTATCTGCAGCCTGATTAAGCTTCTGTCGATCCGTCTTGCTTCGCTCGTCTGCCGTCCATGCAGCTGTATGTATGTCATGTAGTTGATTCTGACACAAGCACTCCTTCCTGAGCAGTATTGGGCGCACTATTGATTCCTTGCCTTGCAGCCAGTAGACACTCCTCTTTTCGCAGGAGGCAGTACTTCTACGCGTTTGAAGATGGGGATCAAGCGCAACCTTCAGAGGTGTGATGACTTCTCAGCGTGCGTAATGTGCAATGAGCGGTGGCGCTGCTCCCTCGAGCAGAAAACAGCACTTAGTGCACTCAACTGCACGTTATGTCATCCACACAATCTAACGCTCCTGGCGCCATGTATCTGTTTTGCATTTTCTGCCGTACCTTGATTGTTTAACAGCGTCTCGGGCTCAGACGTGAGAATGGCCTTTCCGAAAGCTGTACGGGCGTACAGCTGCACTGGCTGCAACCACATGTTCCTACAGCCATGTCATGGTTCGCAGGAGTGGCGCGAGTGGGCACAGGGTAACATTGACAGCGCCCTCTTCGCCTCTGTCAGCACACTACCAGGGGTTCAGTGCAAGGCGTCGGCCGGTATGGACGGCTCTGGAGTGCCCCTTGGTATTGGCGACCGCTGCTATTGCAAGAGCAAACGATTGAGGCCCTGCAGAGCTGCCAGAGCCGCAGGGGCAAGTTGCGGACGAGCTTAAGCTTCGCTAGTGGTGCCTTTATTGCAACCGGCCGCCCCAACTGCATCTCGGAGTCGTGGTTTGGGTACTGTTTCGGCTGCTCACAAGACTACGACGTCAATTGATGGGGACCGCCAAGCTTGTTGTGCCCTTCGAGTGCGCGTCTCGTTTCTCGAGAGGACGCTAGAGCGTGCCGCATCCTGGGCAGCGCTGGTCACGCGTAAGGCGGCTGACCTGCGCGTGCATCTGCTGACAGCACTCGTTGTCCGCGCTGGCGCGCCAGCGAAACCCCAGACGTGCACTAGTTTTCCGGAGCCCTGACACCGTGGGGCGTGGTTGAGTGACCGGGATGGGCCTGTGCTGCAGGCCATCGCCAACTCCTTGTTGCTACGCGGCGGCACTCAACCCGAGATTCGCGTACCGCTGGCCAATGGGCGTAAGACTGTCTCTGTACGCCAGGTTACCCGGCGCAAGACTATCGTGCAGAGGAGCCAGATGTACAAACGCTTAGCCTACGGCTTGAGTGTGCTGACGGACGCTGTTGGGGCCAGGGTCAGTGGTGCGGTCACTGCTGGTGCAATCAACATCAACATTGGAAGCGACTGCTGCCTAGTGGCCAGCCGCTTTGCTACGTTCGCGCCTATTACGGCAAGCCCCGAGCAGCAGCTTGGGCTTATCACGCGGTACGGCGTTAATTTGACGGCAATCAACGGGGTCCGCATGGGGCTGGGTGGGTCATGAGTCGGTCTCGCGAGTGTTCCCGCCTAACGGGCGTGTCGCGAGCGGCTGGCTCGGCTCCCATTGAAGCGCGTCATCGTGACATCCAGCGGTGCCCACTTGGTCGACGTTCAAGCCACGGCGCAGGAGAAGCTCGCGGCGCTGTCTGCATCTAACTCCTTTGTGGAGCGGCTACTACAAGACGAGAATCTGCAGCCTATCGCGCTGACCGTCGAGTACGAGCACCCCCCCACCGACGACGCTTCGCCAAGCGCCGCCGCTCCCCCTGCGATCGTGAAAGATGTACATCTGACCCTCGCAGTGGACAAAGCGGGCTCACCCAGCTCGGTGAAGATCGTTTTGGTGGTCATCAACCAGCGCCTGCCGCAAAAGTTGGGGAACACTATCCTGGTGGCAGTGTGCCCGGCGACGAAGGACAAGTACGAGGAGGTGTCTGAGATGCTGGGGACGCACCTCGAGCACGTTCGGCAGCTCGTGCGCGATGGCATGGTCGTCGACGGCGTGCGGCGTGCAGTGCGGCTATTCCTCTCTGGGGACTACGAGGCTTTATGCACGATGCACGGGCACAAGGGGCCGAGTGCCACAATGCTCTGCCTCAATTGCCTGAGGACAACGTCCCCAAGCGCGGCCAATGCTGCCCTGGACAGCGTTGTCGGCACATTGCACGATATGGACACGTTCAGGCCTTCGCATCCCCGATTGGCTGCTCATTAGGTGCGAATGGTGGCTGCTGGCGCACCAGCCGCCGAACCGGGCCAGCGGATCGCCGATTTGTCCCAAATGGACCACCTGCCAATCGTTGGCCCCTCCCTCTTCACGATAGATCCGCGGCAGATTGTTCCGCTTCCCCTGCACCTGTTGCTCGGAATTACGCTTCGCCTGTCGCGGCTAGCCGTGGAGTTGGTCATCTCGTGTCGCAGCGGTACCGACCGCAAGGTCTTTACCTACTCCCTTGCAGAGACGTTACGCTGCGCCGTACGTGCTAGCCCTGCCCCCCATCATGGCGGGGTTTTATTGGACGAGACTGCCACACGATTGCGGCCGCTAGTGACGTGGTGTGTCGCACTATTCTGGGCTTAGTCCAAGAGCGGCACCACCAAGACTACAAGCGCCTGTGGATCCTGTGGGGCCGGCTGGGGCGGACAATGAGCCGGGCAGGATTGGTGGAAGTTAGTGAGGTACGCCAGTTCCGAGCTAATGCACGGGACTTCGTGCAACTGATGAAGCGTGGCTTCCCCTGGGTTTCAGTGTCGCCGAAACTCCACATCGTGTTGCACCATGCCCCCGAATTTCTTGAGCGCTTTGGCAGCATTGGGCTGAAAGGGGAGCAGGCAGTGAAGTCTTGGAATGGATTCTTGAATCAGAATGCTGCCAAGTACACCGTGGAGACGAAAGTGGGCTCCTGTGCCATTCTTGTTCGGGCTATGGCTGTGGCGAGAGAGGCGAGCGATGCTAACCTGGTGCGACCGATGGCGCGCAAACTCGCGAGAGAGGGCACACTGAGGGCGCGAAAGAGCGGTGACAAGCGAAAGAGAGAGAAAAAGACAAGAAGCGGGAACCGCAGTGCGTGGGCATTGTAGAAAAGGCGATCAAGGAGGGGCGGCAATGGGCCGAAGCGGTGCTTAAGGAGGGCGATCGGATGGTGGGGATTTTCTTAGCGCGTGTGGCGTCGCAGTAGGATAGTCAACGGAGAGGTAGTCGCGAGTCAGTTGCTTATCTTGCCTGATTTAACATTGTGGCACCGCTCTGCCTTCGCCCCCAGTCGAAACCAGGCGTAAGACTCACTACATTGCTCGTGACGCCACTAATACTCTGGTAGTAGCCCGCGTCTGCATGCACGCCACAGATCACCACCTCTCTTGACAGCACACTGGGCATGAACTGCCTCGTGAGAGAGGTGCGATCCCGCCGAAGGGTCGGAGAGGCATCAGTCAGTCACCCATGTTTAGCAGCGTCCGCTGAAAACGTCCTGGATATCTTCTGATTTTAAGTGTGCCACGTCCCAACATGGCCCATCAGAGGGGTCTACAGATGCGGCCGAGTCTCAAGGGTTGTGAAACATCGTGGTGGGACGGCAATCTGAGCAGGTCAATGCTGACATCTGCCGCTTCGGCCAATAGTCGGAGAGAATTTAAGAGACCAGCCAACTACATGACACATTTGCACTATTGCTGATTCCCGAATCTTGTCTTGGGGGACAAAGACAGAGACTGACTCTGAATAAGAGCACTCTATTGGTTTTAAAACGACAGTAACAAGGCATCGAAGCCAATAAAAAGCCCGCATTCTGTGCCAGGACCTTGCAACGAGCAGTACTCACTGTTTGTTGCCGCTTGATCCGCTTTTCTTGGCACGGAGCCAGCTGCACACGCGAGATCTTGAGATTTTCTACTGTCTCCTCGCCAGAAGTTCAGGAAAGAAGAGGAGCAGATGCTGACTTCCAGGCTGCATGGGCACATGTAAGCAATCAGGAGCACTAAGTCAGTCCCAGGGGCGCATCTGATTGGTGGAGAGAGTCGGTCCGCAAGTCAGTCTCTGTCCACCAGGTCAAAATTCGGGGATCAGCAATACGAGACGAACCAGCCAGCGCTCACTGGGCGTGCCCATGAAAACCTGGCATCGTGATAATAGAAGCAGCTAGATTTTATGGTAGTCAAGTATAAGTGCCCGTTAGTCGCAATTACCCTCATGTTATGTACTAAAGACTAATCAGCTCATAGTTAGCAATAGACAGAGAACTGAAGTCTATCCCATTCTACTAGACACCTGGTGTTTTGGAGCTTATCGTTGGCGTGCTTGCTCCAAACGGTTTTAAACTTTGTATTGCTGTTTGCCCAATTTTGGCCGATGCCAAGCGCTTCGTCGGCGTGCCGACCAATTGTACAGTTCAACATTGCATGAGCGTGTCTGTTCAAGATGCTCATGCGAGCCAGTATCAGGCTCGTCTGATTGGTTCAAAGTCAGTATCGGCCGTATTTTTCAGAATATTTTCATGAGCACCAGCGGCCGCTGGCACGTCATTACCACAGCTGTCCTGCTTGGCGCGCATTTGGCTCGGATGCATTCCTTGACGTGGTCCTTGTCATTCCCAATGAGGGTGTCACGAACGGGCTCAGCTGTGAGATGCGCAAGCTTCTTGGACCTCGCACCCAAACGGAGCCAGCACTGGCCCGGGTTGCAACAAATTGAGTGCCTGCGGCTTGGAAGCGACTCGGAGTGCAGAGAATCTGACGGCAGGCGCCTGATTGTCCGGGACAGCGGGAGCAAAGCTTGGCGTCCTGCAAGTGATCGCTCTCGTCGACGGCTTAGCGGCTGCGTCTTGCCAACGCTGCCTTGCATGATCCACTACTTCTCGTCGACCTCGCCACCGCCCCCTTCATACCCGCCCCCAATCCACCCAGCGCCATCTTTTGAGCCCAACCCCTGCAGCGTCGTGGTTCCATGAAGACCCTTGAGACACGTCGGCGCCTCGTGAAGATGGTTGTGCGCTTTAACGACCTCTATATGCCGTCATCACAACAAAGATGGACCTCATTTGTAAGCGTCGGGACAAAAAGAACCATAGCCCACCATGCTCGAAAAACCGTCGCGTCGCCGCGCCGCTGCGTCGCAAACAACCTTGGCGGCGGCGCCCAAGGCAGCGCCGCTACAGCCCGCGCGCAGCAACCGCCTCGCGCCGCCGACGACAAAACCATCGGCCCCCAAGAATAGACAGCCCCCCCGCGCGGCCATGCCGCCGCTTTGCCACCACCACTGCGCCGCTGCCGCTGCGCCGCTGCACCGCCGCGGCGACGCCGACCTCGTGCGCGGCGGCGGCGGCGTGGAGATAAGAGCGTCGCTGCTGCAGCGGCAGCGGCCGTCGCATGCGGGTGCGGCGGCGGGGCGGGCTTTTTCAGGACGCGCCCCGCCGCCGCCGCCGCTCGGAAGCCCCCCCCCCCCCCCCCCGCCGACGACGGCAACAACAGCCTCTGCGAACAAACAGCCCCCCAGCGCCACCGCGCCGCCACCTTGCCTGCAGCACCTTGCCGCCACGGCCGTGGCGCTGCGGCGCCGCCGCGCCGCCGACCTCGTGTGCGGCGGCAGTCGCCGCCGCATGTAGTGATTGGCGGCGGGGCGGACTCTTTCAGCACGCGCCTCGCCGCTGCCGCCGCCCAGAAGCCCCCCTCCCACCGCCAACGACCGCGCCAACAGCCCTCGCGCACCAACAGGCCCCTCTCGCCGCCGCGCCGCCACTTTGCTGCCGCCGCCTTGCCGCCGCCGCCGCGCTGCCGCACTGCCACCGCGCCGCGTACCTGGCGTGCGGCGGCGGCGAGGGGGCAACGATCTTGCCGCCGCCGCGGCGGCGGCGGCCGCCGCGTGCGTGTGCGGCGGAGTTGCGGGCTTTTTCGGCACCTGCCCCACCGCCGCCGCCCCCCGAAGCCCCACCACCCTTCTCCGACGACCGCACCGACAGCTTTCACGCACAACCAGCCCCCCGGCGCCGCCGCGCCAGCGCCTTGCCGTTGAAGCCTTGCCGACGCCGCAGCGCCGCCGAACCACCGCCGCGCCGCCGATTTCATGTGTGGCGGCAACGGCGCGGCAACAATCGCACGGCCGTCGCCGCGGTGGAAGAAGCGGCATGTCCGGTGCGGAGGCCGGGCGGGCTTTTACGACACCTGCTGCGCCGCCACCGCAACCTGAAAGTCACCCCGCCCCGCCGACATCCGCACGAACAGCCCCCGCGCAACAATGGACCCCTCGCGCCGCCGCGCCGCCGCTTGGCCGCTGGTCACTTACGGCCACCGCCGCGCCACCGCACCGCCGCCGAGCCACCGACCAGGCGTTCGACGGTGGCGGCGCCACGACGAAAGTGCCGCCGCCACAGCGGCGGCGGCCACCGCATGCGTGTGCGGCGGCGAAGCGGGCTTTTTCGGCACCTGCCCCACCGCCGCCA
>Ga0209187_1003471_pt1 | contig 13105 bp, 12 predicted proteins | sample BantaG_FD_187430 | JGI IMG/M metagenome (GOLD analysis project Ga0209187, IMG submission 187430) | Marine algal microbial communities from Bantry Bay, Ireland - BantryBay_4 metaG (SPAdes) (version 2) | ecosystem: Host-associated > Algae > Red algae > Unclassified | place: Bantry Bay, Ireland... | reverse complement strand
AAAGATCAAGTTCAATTTTTATCACTGACGAGTTTATATGAATCAGAGTTTGATGAATTATTAGTTCCTTTTTCTCGGAACTGGGTTAAGTTCTTCAAGTACAAAAAAATGACTGGTAAACGAAGGATAAAACCATTAACAGCTCGACAAATAAAAAATTCAACAAGGGTACTTCCTAGCGTTGAAGAAAAGTTATTTTTCATTCTTTACTTTTTTAAAAATGGTCATATCCAACAATCGCTTTCAGCTCAATTTAATATGACCCAAAGTAATGTAAGTCAATGGATAAAAGTCTTAACACCAATTTTGAGTCAGAGCATTGTTGATCTGCATTTACAAGCAGCTCAAACGATCGATGATTTAGTTCGACTTTTTCGAAATCGTCAAAGGTCTGGCAACTTAAGCACCTGTGAAAAATCAGAATCTTTACACCTAGATGCTACAGAACGAATGATGGAACGTAACTTGGATCAAGCGGCTCAAAAGTTTGATTACAGCGGTAAAAAAGGAGGCCATACATTGAAAAATTCAGTAATTTCTGATGAATTTCAATTTGTTCACTTTGCAGGTTTTACTCATCGCGGAGCTATTCATGACAAGACAATGGCAAAGGATGAAATCCCCGATTTAGAACGCTTGAAAAAATTTGAACTCTGGTTTAGTAAAGACAAAGCTTACCAAGGTTATCTACCTTCAGGAGTCAATTTTTTAGAGCCTTTTAAAGCCAAAAGAAATCACCCTTTGAAAGATTGGCAAAAACGATTTAACAGATGGATCAGCTCCATTCGTATTTGTTCTGAACATGCAATTTGCGGAATTAAACGATGTCGAATCCTTAAAGATAAATTGCGTTATTTTGATTCTACTTTTAGAAATCAACTATTTTTAGTGGCCTGTGGATTACACAACCTTCGAGTCACTAGAAGAAAAATAAGTTATGCTAACGGTGCCTCGCGTATACGTGCGCGCATGAATATAGAAATTTGACAAAAATAAACTCTAATGTTTACCTTATAAAATAACAACTCAATAGCATGAATTCACTTACAAAAGTATTTCTTCTTTTTCTCATTCTATTTTTAAGCTCGTCCTGCAATAGCAGAATAGGACTAGGAACGTCTTACAATAAAGGAGACTTGTTATTAGAATCGAAAGAAGGTGAAAAACAAGGGATCGGTTATTTTGTCGAATATAAGTGGCAGCATATGATGGATCGTAACGGTATTGGTATCGATTATAACATCAGTTATAGAGGATACCTCGCAAGGTACAAAGAAGGAGGGGATGGATTTTTGCAAAGTGTTCAATTCAAATATTACTATACTCTTATTCGCCCCAGGTTTAATCCCGTGAGGTTAGATATTGCAGCAGGTCTAGGGTTCGGAGACTTTGTCTTTCTTTCTAAAACCAAAGCAACTCCTTTTTTAGCTAACATTGGTGCGGACATTTATTTTTATAAAAGTCAGTTGATTTATATTACTCCAAAATTCGGTTATATTAAGAATTTACATGACCCGACGCTTAATTTATCTGTGGAGTTAAGTGCTGGATTTTACTTTGGGGGTAGTAATAATTATTAACTCACATAACCTCTCGGACGAAGAAATTTTTATTACTTGATTAAGATAAAGAACCGTTAAGTCTTGGTATGATAAGGCATAATAACCGGAAATCGTATTTATGGAAGAATGGATTTATCAACACCTTGGTAAACATCATTTTTTCCTCGTGCAAATATCTTCGAAAAAGCAAGGGCTCCTTGTCATGTTTATATCGATTAGTTCCATAACCAAGTCTCCCACTCAGTATAGTCCACTTTTGCAGAAGTAAGGAAAATATAGAATTTATCTCACGGTGGTAACCCAGATTGTAGCGCAGGGTATGGACTGCGTAATGTCGAAATCTAAACAAACGATAGTCAGAATCAGAAATACCCTAGAAGATGCAATAACCAATTAAAACATGAATAATTTAAAAATCACACATAAGCTATTTCTTTTTATAATTTGGATCGCCATAAGTAATGTTGGATTAGCCCAATCTGATTCATCATCTTATTTATTAGAAGTAAAACAGAAATTAAAAAAAGCAAAATTGATTGAAAAAGATCGCTTTAGAGCATATAAGGCTAATGTATTTAAAAAAGATAAAAGTACTATGGACACAGGTGTTTTTTGGAATATTAATGCTGAAAAAATATTATTGTTACCTACAGATCAATTCAGAAAGTGGAAAAAAAATAAACTACCGGAAGAAGAACTAAAATTTATTGAAACATCGATTCAGGAAGTGAGATTAATTAAAATACACCCGAAGAGCGATATGAGAAAAACAGGCTTAGCTGGCCTAGGTATTGGAGCTGCCCTTGGAATCCCAATTGGATTAATTAGGCAATCAAGATATAACGACAGTATGGTTTGTGGAGATAACGCGGTTGGACCACCGTCTGGTAATGAATGTTTTGGCGGTCCTCATAGACTTAGAAATAACATTACATTATGGGGTATCGCTGGGGGAATAGTTGGACTAATAGCCGGTTCTGAAAGATTAAAATTTACGATTGGGAAAGGAAAGACTTCAAATGAATTACAGTTAGAAAAAATTAAAAAGTATAGTCTACTGCATAGATAAGTACTAAGAAAGAAAACTGATAGCAATAAACCTTAAGTATTTGAATCGATTCTTCAATTGAATGCAGTAAAAAAGAAAACTATGATTAGTACTAAACTATTATTTTATACGAGAATAAGTTAGCTCATAAGTTACAAGTCTCTTCGTCTCATTCACACCTAAATAGTATTCCAACTCCATCTGAATCTCATCTTCAGTAATTTTAGAAATAAAAAGAGTACTTGAAAATGCGGTATAGTTCATTGGATCTTCATCAGGGTCTTCATCTAAAGGAGGGCCTCCTAGACTATTTAATAATAAATGATTTGGAGAACATTGCAGAACCCATGTAAAATGGTTATCCATCGACGACGAATTACTTTTAAATGTCCCCGTTCCATCCGAAGCAAATTTGTAGATGAAATCAATTACACCTGTCGCAGTAGAATCTTTTATTTCAAAATACTCTTTGTATTCATTTGTTACGTCCCACTCTCCTTCGACTATATTTTTTTGACATGGAATCTCCTTAGCCTCTGATTCTTTAGTACATCCACAAAGCGACAGTCCAAATATAATAACAAAAGAGTAGGGCAAAATTTTCATTAAATTCATCATCTTCTACAATTTAATTAAATCACGTTTCGTAATTCGTGTTTGATTGAATTGATTTATTGAGCCTGTTGTCTCTATTATCATTTTTTTGTATTCTAATTCGTTAATAAGAATCTTATAAGGTGAAACCGTATGAAGCTCCAAAGGAATAAAGAGTGAGTCTTGGTTACTAAAAGGAATACTCATCGTAAAAATATTTGGATCACATTGTAGTATCCAACGAAAGAAATAGTCGTTACTAAAATTTGGAATAATCAAATTTCCAATACCATCCTCGTATAAGACAATCTCTCTTTGATAAACCTTATAATCGAAAGAATCAACATCTAAAAATATCATCTCTACACTATCTATAACTGACCATGTTCCAATCATATTTTCACCTAAACATTCAGGGGCCAAAACTGTTTCAACAATATCATCTTCTTTTTTACAGCTTGAGATAATAATAAATAAAATTCCTAAAAAAACATATCTTTTCATGTGTTATCATTTATTGCTTGACGATTGGAAACGATTTTAAATCTTTGTTATCAACATCTGTTATTCTTATATAATATACTCCAGATGCTAGTTTATCCATATCATTAATATAAAACACTTGAGTTCCGGCCATTGTTGAATAATCGACTGCTTTAACTATAACACCAGCCACGTTGTAAATATTCACAGTTAAATTACGATTAATTTCACTATTGATTTCAATAGCAATCACTGATTCAAATGGATTGGGGCTAATTTTAATGTTGAGGTCATCAGTAACTTCCTCGTTAAGTCCATCTTCTCTTGTATCAGCAACTGGAGGAGGTAACAAGTTTTGTGCTGCAATACTCCCTAAGTCACTACAGACATAGGATTCACTACCATCATTGCAATTCAAATCACAAATATCTGTAGCCAAAGTTGAATTATACCCAGGAATTGAACAATAAAGATTTACCCAGCAGGAAGGGTTAGGTGGTGTACCTGAACAATCAGAGGGGGCTTCTTGTGCAACATCAAGATAATCTTGAATATTTCCAGTCCCGCTCAAACCAGACATTGGTACTCCATCGACTTCTATATAGCAATACTGTGCTGTAAAGCAGTAATAGCAACCAAAATTACTTTGGCCCCAAAGTGGCTCTGTTTCTATAGTACCTTGTACAATTTCGTCAACGCTTCCATCTCCACAATATACGTATACGTCACAACTAGAAAAATTTGGTTGACCCCATGTTAAATTATGATCTTCTTCAATATTTGAACCAGGACCACTTGGATAATAATAATATGTATCTCCGTTCGCCTCTTGACAAAGGTTCTCCCAGATTGTACAATCTTCAGGATCATAATCCGAAACGTCTTGATTTTGGTTTATCTCAACAACATTGAAGTTACAATGAAGGTATTCTGTACAATTAAATACATCCTCTCCTTCATTTAAAGGTCCAACTACTTCAGAATCATCGACATCAAAAGGTCCAGCAACCCTCCTACATCCTCTCGCATCAGTTATAGTTACATAATATTCACCTACCGCTAATTCACTAGCTGTTTCAGTTTCCTGTCCATTTGACTATTCAAAAGTAAAGTCAGGATAATCTCCGGTAACTTCTAAAAAAATATAACCTTTGTTATATCCGACGCAAGTATGCCAGATTACATCTTCAACGTTTATAACTGGCTCTGCCTCATCTATTGTAAAATCTTGTGTTTCTTCGCAAGTTGATTCTGTATCATAAACTGTAACCGTATAATTCCCCATTGCCAATCCAGTAAACACCCCAGTTTCATTGGTCGGCTGTCCTTCTAGCCTATACTCATAGTTTCCTGTCCCTCCTATTACATTGGATATAGTGACAATACCAGCGTCAGCTCCAGGGCATGAAGGTTCAATTTCTCGTATCATAGACCAGTTAATTGTTCCACAATCTGTAATTAGATAACACTCTTCAACAGACTCACAACCACTAGAAACAGTAACACAATAATAACCTGCTGCAAGATTATTAATGTCTTCATCAAAAGATGTAAAATTAGGTCCGCTCCATTCGTAGTAGTTTGGTGAACTATTATCAGGGGTATTCGGGACATTTGTACTTATATCAATTGATCCGGTAGTAACACCGTTGTCAGGATCTAGTTGTGTTAAACTTTCCAGCGTAACCTCCAATGGAGGTAGGCTAAAATTAGGAAAAAAACAAAAATCTTCGCTAGGATCTCCTATTGAGGAGCTAAAATCCCAGTTACAACAACAAATCGAAGCCTCAAGAACAACCGAACAATCAGTACCATCAGAAATCGTAACAGAATAATCCCCAACACATACATTAAAAAGGTCTTTGGTGATTGTTGTAAACCCATCAGGCCCTGTCCATTAGTATGTAAGATTTGAACTAGGAGAGGACACTGTTAAAGAAACATTTGTAGAACAATAACCATCGCATTCTTCAGGGTTTTGTATAGCATCTACTCTTGCTCTCAAATCCGTTTCATCAATTGTAAAACATCCTTCGGCCAGCACACATCCTCCTCCGAAAGGGTTTTGGAATATCGTTAAACAATATTCTCCAGGAGGCATATTTGTCAACTCATATCCATATCCTGCATAATAGCCGTTTGAATCGGTCCAACGTGGAAAGCCGTATGTACCTAACTGTAATTCTTTTATTTCTATAGACCCATCGTTCCCTGTAGAACAGCTTATATTAGCATTTTGATCTGTCAATTGTAAAACATTAGGACAAGCTTCTGTTACTTCCCAACAGCCAGACATAGAACACCCTAAGAATGCACTAGTAATGGTCACACAATAAACTCCAACATCTAAATTTTTTCTTGGATTACCGGTCTCTCCGTCTGACCATTCATAAGTAAAGACTCCAGTTGAATATAGACATTCTATGTCTACGAAAATGTTTCCATCAGTGACTGTAGCTGATATTGGATAACAGTCATCACAGCATTGATCTCCATTTGGTTCTACAGTAAAACAACCTGCTGCAATGGGACATGGGGACCCAAATAGACCTCCTTCTATAGACAAACAGTACTCTCCAGGAAAAAGGTTATTTATAATCGCTCCTTCTTCCAGATAATTAGATGGACCACTCCACCAGTAATATTGATTTGGTTCAGGGTTAACCACTTCCAAAGCACCAGACATTGGTGCAGCGGTACATGAATGAGTCACATCGACGTTAGAATCTGTTACCGGAGCTGAATCGCATTCGGTCTCCACATCCCAACACCCTGTTTGAACACAGCCATTATTACTTGTAGCAGTTACGCAATAGGTTCCGATTGCTAAGTCTGTTCTTGGGTTTCCCGTCTCACCGTCTGACCATTGGTAGGTGAAGCCACCTGTTTCTAAACATTCTATATGAACATGAACGCTTCCGGGGCCTATGTCGGCGTCTATTGGGTAGCAGTCTTGGCATGTATTTCCTGGCTCTATGACAATATTATAATCAAATATACATGAATTTGTCCCATCCAAAGAGGTTATGGTAACAGAGTATAGACCACCTGACAAATTAAAGATATCTTCCGTACTAGCTCCATTACTCCAGTTAAATGAAAAAGAATTTGGTCCAGAAACAATTAAATTTATAGAACCATCAGAAGCTCCTAAACTACTCTCATTTGTAACATCGAAATCCACATTTATTTCACAAGAGGTTATTTCAATGGTTTGTTCTATCATTGCGCCACAGGCATCTAGAACTCTTACAGTATAGAAACCAACCGATAATCCACTTACATCTTCGTCATTCGAAAAATTTTGACCCGTGCCATCTGCCCAAGAATATTCGTAATTACCTGGTGAGCTTCCATCTATAGTGATATCTATTTGTCCGTCCATCGAAGTAGAGTTGGATGCATTGATGTGGGTTTCTGTTATTGTGAATGGAAAGGCTATTCCATCACAAGCAATGATCTTGACCTCTAAGAACACAACACCGCAATATCTGTCATAAACTTGAACTATATAGTCTCCAGGGGCTAAGTCATAAACATCTTCTGTCGTAGGTCCATGACTCCATTCAAATGTAAACGGAGAATATCCTCCCTCAACCGTAAGGTCTATTTCTCCATCGTTGGAAGTAGTGGTAGTGGATGGTGTTACGACAGCTGTAGGAAGTTCTAGCGGTGGTGTTGCATTAGCATGAAAGGCTACAAAAAATAAGAAAGCGAACGTACTAACAAAGTATGTTTTTTTCATGATGATGTTTTATTATTTCAAATAATGTAAAAGAGTGTCTACACAGCTGTAATGTGTCTGATTCTTATAAACTAATATAAAAGTGCTTTAAATAATCTTATTACAACACTTTTCCCTTTAGTTTCATGCCACTATTACTCCATTAAATACATAACGAAATGAGGATATAGTCACAATTGTCAGTTGAATCTATACCGCAGTTCATTATGTTTGGTTTAGAAGAGAGACAGAACCACTTATATAAACATCTGTCTAATGAAATGAGATTGATACTATAAAAGAAAATAGATTTTGAATTATTTTGTTTCCATAAACAATTTTATTTATTGAAAAAGATAGGATATCATTTGGAATTCAAAAACAATTCATAGACTCGACATATTAATTCTATTTCCTTTCAAGATTAAGTGTTACCGCAGATTCTAGTAGCTCATTCATGGAATTGGCTGCAATTTTAAATTGATTTTTATCAATATAAAGAATTCTATTTTTATCCTTATCCACGACTAAATAACCATCAGATATTCTTCCTGGCAATTCACCTATATTTAGTAGCTTTTTATCAGTTATCAAGTAAATAGACTTGTCTTCTGTAATTATGTATAATTTCTCATTAATAGTAAAAGCAGTAAATGGGCTATAAATATTCTTATCCAGATCATAACTGGCTTTTAATCGCCATCCTGGCTTTTTCAAGTTTCGCTTTTTTTCTTTTTTTCTAAAAATATTACCGCACAACTCCCAATGTTCTATCTTCTTAGAATCGTCATGATAGATAAAAAATCTTAAGTCTCTATCATCAAGACAAACGATGTCAAAATAAATAGTTTGCATACTATCTTTAGGAAATTTGTTAAAAGAATGAGATTTAATCGGTTTTTGATCAACCTCAAGTAGATGCTTACGATTATAAGAAAGCACTCTTAAATCTCTTACATATTTTTTCGAAATACTATCGTTTAAAAAACCAATCTCATTCATTGGTATTTTTACAATACCTGTGTTGAAATTATTAATAAAGTACTCAGAAGTCATCGAGTAAAAATTATTATTTTTGATATCAAAGTTTATTCTATTTTGATTGTATCGCGATCGAGTAGGAACAAAGGCATACCCTGAATTACTATACAACTCAGATTGGGTTAATAGGCTATCCAAGTGGTGTTTTAAAATAATTCCATTTCTTTTATATATAGTATCTACCCAAACCATGTGAAAATGATTGTTCTCAATGATAATTTTGTTCATTTTTTCTTGAGCAACTGCAAAGCTCAAAATGAAACATAAAGAAGCAGTTATAATGAATTTGACATTGCTCATTTCTCTAATAATTTATAGTTTCTGAATCGTTTTTCTTAAGCTTAAATAAATCTTTTTGAGTTGAGTAAACAATAACCCTAAACTTTTTCAAATCTGTTGTAATTGATCCGTCACCATCTATATCCATGTTAATAGAAAACACAGTTAATAAATCTTGCTCGGAAGTTGGTACAGAATATAACACACCATACCCATGAACACTTTTGTTTTCCATGTCTTGTACTTACCCCCAACTTTAAACCACCGAAGTCAAATATTTAGTTGATTTAAAATTAATCTTTTTTCCATAATATTTCAGTGCAGGTGTTTGACGATCAATAGATTGATGTCTTCTTTCGTGGCAGTAAAATCTCATATATTCCTCTATACCGTTGTATAATTCATGGCCTCCATTCGGTGGATTAATGTAGACATATTCCTGTTTAATTGATCTCCAAAATCGTTCAATAAAAATATTGTCAATTGCCCTTCCTTTTCCATCCATACTAATCTTTACTTTATTTTCCAGTAGCTCATCAGTGAAAACCTCAGAAGTAAATTGACTCCCTTGATCTGTGTTAAAAATTTCAGGACAAGGTTGTAACAATAAAGCTTCTTTCAAAATATTAGTACACCATTGAGCGGTCATTGCATTGGATATATCCCAGTTTATAATATAGCGACTATACAAATCCATAATAGCAAATAGATACATAAAACCTCTTTTCATTCCTATGTAAGTAATGTCTGCTACCCAAACCTGATTCGGTTTTTCAATTGCTAGATCTCTTAACAAGTAAGGATATTTGTAATCTTCAGAATTAGGTTTACTTGTATAAGGATTTGGCCCTATCGCTCTGATGTCTAGTGTTTTATATAATCTCCTTACTCGCTTTTTATTAACTTGTAAATCGGGATAATGGCTATTGATAAAATCCGTCATTCGAAGTACTCCATAAAAAGGCGTAGCAGTGTATTGGCGATCTATTATATTTAAAAGTCTCTGATTCAATAGACTCTCACTTCTTGGTTTATAATACAATCCAGTTCGTCCCACACTCAATAGATCAGCCTGTTTCCTCTGACTTAAACGATGTTTTTCATCAATCATATTCACTCGCTCCTGGCGATCGATCAAGACAGCTTTTTTTTAAGGAAATCTACTTCCATTTGTAACTGACCTATCTTGGCATATAACCGATCTTGCTCTTTTTCATAGCTCTCATCCTTGGTTTTGCCAGATGTTGCGTCCATTGTCTCAGATGCTTTGTCCAAAAAATCTTGTTTCCATTTCGATATCTGATTGGGATGTAATTCGTACTTTTGACACAGTTCTTTTGTCGTACTGCGTTCCTTTAGTGCTTCTAAAATTACTTTGAGTTTGAACTCTTTTTTAAAGACTCGTCTCTTTTTTCTCATCTTTAGTTGTTTTTTACAAGTTAGTAAAAATTCAACTTAACTGGTGGTTCGGATTCTGGGGACTAGTATCAGGTGTAAGGATTGATTTTGGATTGCATTATGCAGAGGTTATCTTGACCCATTGTTATTTTGAATTTTGTAGAGGTGACGTTATTCCTTTCTTTTTTGTTTTGAGAGATTTGTTCTTTCCGAAATACGAATGGAGTAGACAATCTCTATAAGCTATCTACTTTATCGATCATAAGATTACAATCTAGAAATAACAAACTTCCCAGTTACAATGAGTTCACCAGACAAGTCATTAATATGATACATATAAAGTCCTATTGGGAATTGACTGGTATTAATACTATACTTACTCATGTCTTGAGATAAATCTCTTGATAGTAATTGTTTTCCCGCATAATTAACCAATTGAAACTGATACGTTTTTCTCAGAGGTGTATTGAAATTTAAATACAAAAAGTCATCCGCAGGATTAGGATAAACTTGTAAACCGAGAGGCTCCTTTAATTCAATGACCTGATTTACCATCAATGTAATTTCTTGACAAACCGTATCACTCCCAATAGCATTGCTGGCAATCAAACATACTTCATAAGTTCCTGGTGTTGAATAATCGTGAACAGGATGTTGCTCGTCACTTGTCATATTATCTCCAAAATCCCAATACCAGGTAGTGGGACCGCGGCTTGTCATATCTTCAAAGGTTACTTCAAGCATGTCATCGCTATAAGTGAAAGTAGCAATAGGTTTTAGTGTATCACAAGGACTTCCCTCTAATGCTCCTAAGCGATAATTAGGAAGATTGGGGAGTGAAAACAAATTAAATGCAGGGAGTTCAATATGATGTTGTAAAACATTACAGGCTATGCCCGCAGAGTCAGGTTGATCAATTACATGCAAGTATCGTGAACTTGTATTCGGACAAGAGATATAAATTTTTCCATCAGGCGTATTTTGCATATTGTAGAAACGTGGTTGATAAGTAATATTATTGTATTCATACTCGAAGCCATCATATATTGCTACGGTATCTCTTGAAGCTGCTACGTCTACTGCTTCCAAGTCAAACTGATAAATCTTATCCCATCCAGATATATACAGGTATTTGGAACTTGGAGAAAAACTCACGCCTCCAGGCACTCCATTTCCTTCATCCTTGATTTGTAAATGATTACTTAACAAACCCGTACAACGATCAAATTGATAAATATCAATATAGGTGTCTGTTGGCTGGCCACCTCCAATAATTCCCGACCAATTATATTGTGCGTACCAGTCCCCATCAGGAGAAAAAATAGCCTGTGCTAATCCATCTATTATAGTATCTCCAATAACTTGAAAACCATCTGTTACTACACCTTCTGGATTAAGTAAAAATCGATAATAACTATTTGATTCATTTTTATTCATTAATATCCACCAGTCTCTTCCATTCGCATGACGAGTAGATGTTAAAAGTCCAAATGATAAAGTATCAGTACACAAAACACTCTTTTTCTCAATTACTTCTCCTCCCCCATTATTAGCGTTCATATCTAAATATGAATACGTTAATGGTGAAATACCTGCCTCCAAGTCACCTCCAATATCATAAAAAACACTTTCCCCAAAGAGAAATACATATTGATTATTAGCTTCTGGAGTTGGTAACAGCAAAGACCCATGTCTCATTGAATTTCCAAGTGGATTAGACGCAGAAGGAATAAATTCCTCTCCATTGATGATGACTTCATGGTTGCTGTTTCTAATTTCTACTCCGTTACTATAACATTGTAACTCCCCCTCACTATTAGATACAATGGTATTCGTGTTGAAAAAACTAAATTCCTGATCTATCTTAGTAATTGTTGAAGGGGTTTCGTTGAAATCTATAGCCATAATAGATATTAAGGAATCTGGAGCATTGGTTGTAAAACCTAGCATCCAAGTATGATCTTCATTTTGAGCTTGAGCTGAGTCACCAACCAGGATAAGAAAAAGTAAACATAAAATTATTCTCATGGCTATTAATTTAACCAGACGGCCTTAATGCCGTCTGGTTAATGATATATTATCTTGAAATTACAACTTTTCCTGAAGATATTAATTGATTCTCTACATCTTGTATTTTATAAAAATAAATACCTGGCGACAAATCAATCGATATTATCTGAAATTTGGTCATTCCTTCTGTTAACTTTTGACTAATTACATTGTTACCCGTTAAGTCAAAAATTTGTAATCGTCCATCTGTATCCAAAGCATTATTGAGTTGAATATTCAGTCGGTCATTCGCTGGATTTGGATAAATATAAGCTGAGTTGTTAGAAACTAATGCTTCATCGATAACTTCATTTCTTCTATTGGTAGACTGACATAGTAATTCATCATCATAATCAATCGGATTATAAAATGACTGTAACATTCTAGCTCTATAAACCGAAGTGCCTCCTATAAAAGGACATTGTCCTGCGATAGCGTCAATCTGTCCCTTTTGAACTGAGTTGAATTTATGAATGCCTTTGGCGACTGTTAACAAGAAGATATTATTAATGCTTTTCTCATTGCTTTCAAATATCTCATTATCAACTATAGCATCATTTTCTTGAATCAAATCATCTATTGCTAACATTTTACTCACTTCTAATTGAGTTTCCAGTACTTTTAGGTCATCAAAGATATCTCCAATGAGGTCGTAATCATTCTCTATTTGCGTTTCTATTTGTAATTTCTCCTGGGGATTAGCCAATTCCCATACCAACCATAAAGAATCCGTGTTATTATAAATCGAATCTAGTGAATTTTTTAATGCCCAATAATTAGTACCTGAAATTCCCGTATGAGGGATTGACCTCAAACCTTGTTTAAGCGTATAGAAATCAGATAGGTTATTGTTCAAGGCCTCCGTGTAGAAACTGGACACAGCGTTATCCATGCTTATTAAATAGGCATGTTGATTTAATTTCGTGT
>Ga0209187_1003469_pt1 | contig 13106 bp, 6 predicted proteins | sample BantaG_FD_187430 | JGI IMG/M metagenome (GOLD analysis project Ga0209187, IMG submission 187430) | Marine algal microbial communities from Bantry Bay, Ireland - BantryBay_4 metaG (SPAdes) (version 2) | ecosystem: Host-associated > Algae > Red algae > Unclassified | place: Bantry Bay, Ireland... | reverse complement strand
GGATTTTTTGGTGAAGAGTCATTTTAAAAGAAATACTCAAAAAAGTAAATAAATTTGTGAAACAGTGTACTAAGTAGTGAGACAAAAATATCCTTACTTTTTGACGGTTTCTTTTTCCGCTATTTTTACCTACAAAAATCCTTATCCCGAATCGGGGTTCGGGACAGGCTATAGCGTAGGCTATGTGCGGTTTTTGTAAGAAAAAATATCGAAAAAATAACCACGTCAAAATTGTAAGCCTATTTTTGTCCCACTACTTACTTAATAAAAAAAGCCGTTCCGAAATTAATCGGAACGGCTTTTAGTTTTATCACTTTATGTGATATATCATCTGCTTACTGCACTTTTACGAAGGGAGTAGGTTGGGTAAACCAACCGTTTTCACCTTGAATAGTGATGTAGTAAGTTGCTTGTGGTAGAGCGTTGACGTCAAGGTTGATGACGTTTGAACCGAAGAATACTTCGGTGGCTTGTGTCATCACTGTTCTACCAAGATTGTCGGTGACGACAATTTTAGCAGTTTCGTGGTCAACGTTGCTGTTTACGTTAATATTTAATTGCTCTCTCACCGGATTCGGGAAGATATCTGAAACAGATACACCCGTAGCACAATTTGCTGTGACCAGTATGGTGTGAGAGTATTCTGATGAACCGTCAAAATCAACTATGTGCAAACGATAGTAGTTGCTGGCGGTCAATTGTTCGTCTGTGTATGTGTAAGTGCGTTCTACTTGAGACTCTCCTGCTGCATCTACTCTTCCGAATGCTACGAAATCCGTACCGTTAGTACTTTGCTCTACGCTGAAGTGGCTGACGTTGGTTTCTGTAGCTGTCACCCATGTGAGGATAGCTTGGCAGTTGTTTTCGATTCCTCTGAATGAAACCAATTCTACCGGAAGGTTAGTTGACCAATAACCGAAATCATATGATGCAATTGGATCTTCAGTAGTCGGATTGGCATTGTCAGTCAGAAGATCGGTAGTACCTTGATTAGCAATAGCAACTACACCGGCGTGGTCGTCTGAATCTAAAAAGTCGTCACCGCCTTGATCTACTGGTGATGGGACGTCCAGATTGACACCAGAAGGGCCCTCTACACTTAGAGATACTGGAGCTGAGATTGTATATACAGGCAATCCGCTTCCTGGAGCACCACTTGTTGTATAATCTTCATCTGTAAGTAAGTTGTCGAAGCTGTAATTACCATTGGCGTCAGTGATACTTACAAGTGTGACCATCTGTCCATCAGGATACGTAATCATCAATGTAATGGGAATTCCCGGAACACCTAGTTCACCTGGATCTTGAATACCGTTTATATTAGTAGGAGTACCAAAAACAGCTCCATCAATGAAATCTTCCCATACGCGGTTACCCAATGAAGCGGGTTCTACGTAGTATCCGAAGTCGGCAGTAAGGTTATTGACAGGGTTTCCACCACCAAGTGTAATAGCATATGGGTCAGTTTGGCTATTGTCATTGATGCTTGATGCACCTTCACTGTGCCAAAACCCTCCGAGTACAGCAGCTTCGTCAGTTACATCTACGATGTAGCTTACACCTGAGCCGTTATTGGTTGGTAGGTTCGGGAACAAGTAATTACCGTTAGCATCAGTAGTTGTAGAAGCTACGAGTGGTTCACCAGCATCTACGAGACCGTTTTGATTTGTATCTTCGTATAAGTCGATAGTGACACCTTCGATACCTGGCTCATCATCGTCCGTACCGGCTACGCCGTCAGGTCCGTTTGGTCTGTCATTTACACCGTCAGCGTTGTTGTCCAACCATACTAAGTTACCAATACTTCCTTCAGAACCCGGAGTTGGCTCATAACCGAAGTCTTGAGTCAAATCAATGCCGTCGGGGTCAGCACTTAGATCAACAATGGAAGTGTTGTCGTCACCACCATCAGGATCTACCGTTGGTACGACTCCTGCAGGCAATGTAGTCGGGTCAACTGTTACACTGTAAGTTTCCGTTGGGTCTAATCCCGGGAAGTAGTAGTTACCATTTTCGTCAGTAACGGTCGTCGCGATGACTACACCCGCACCATCGTGTAAATCAACTGTTACACCTTCGATACCTTCTCCCGGATCGGGCAATCCATCGCCGTTGTAATCTAAGAATACAGTATCTCCGATAAGTCCTTCGCCTGGATCTTGTCCTGAAGGCTTATAGCCGAAGTCTTGGTCGAGGTCGTCAGCAGGTAATCCTGTGACAGATGATGTATCATCGTTTCCTCCGTCAGGGTCGCCGCTGTTTACCAAACCACCCAATACATTATTGGTATCTGTAACAACTACTGTGTAAGGCTCATCTGGTAATCCTGGGAATAAGTATTCACCGTTTTCGTCAGTTGTTGTAGTTGCAATTACGTCACCATTTTCATCTAAAAGAGCAACAGTAACGCCTGGTATACCTGGCTCATCTGCATCTTGTGTACCATTCGCATTCGGGTCGAAATAAACGGTATCACCTAGGTCATTACCCGCAGGGTCATTATAACCGAAATCTTCTAATAAGAAAACGTCGCCCGGAGCAAGGATTACTGATTCGCCCTTATTGTCAGGGTTGGTAGCTGGTACGCCGTAATCATCTGGGTCACCTGTTTGTGTCAAACCTGCAAGTGGAGCAGAAGCACCATCAACTACGATAGAGTATGCACCGGCTGGCAAGCCGTAAAAAATGTAAGAACCATCAGCTTCGGTTACAGTTACACCTGTACCTGTATTTCCATTTTGGTCAATAGCAGTAGTAACTGGGTCATCTTTCACACCGTCGCCGTCTGCATCTTCAAAGATAGAAACGGTAACACCACCGATACCGGCTTCGCCCGGATCTTGTACACCGTCGCTGTCAGCATCTAACCATACGCGGTCACCGATAGCTGCTGTACCTGTATTGCCATTGGGATCTTCCCAAACGTAACCGAAGTCACCAGTCATATTTTCTTCACCTTCGGCGATAGTGATAGAGTAGTTGTTGGTTTGATTACCAAAATCCGCACCCGGATTAACAGGGTTGGTAGATTGTCTCATGCCTGAAGGTAGTGTTGTTTCGTCTACTAAAACATCATATTTACCGGCAGGTAAGTCTGTAAATATATATCCACCATTAGCGTCGGTAGTTGTAGTCAATACATCCCCTGTTACAGGATTGGTTGCTGTAACGGTAACACCTGCAATACCCGGCTCACCCGGATCTTGGATGCCATCACCGTTTTCATCAACCCATACATAGTTACCGATAGCACCAAGTTCTGGCGGTGCAACAAAGCCAAAGTCATAAGTCAAGTGAGTAGGTTCGTCATTAGGATCAGCTTGTGGAGTAGTATCAGTAAAACCTTTATCAGCGATACCTTGTGTACCTGCGGGATCTTCTGAATCTTCTGCATCGTTTGCGTTACCATTGACATTAATAATGGTTGGTTCTTTTCCGGCAGGAGTCTCTACTGAAAGCTCGAAGTATGGCTCGTCGCCACCTCCTACACCCGGAGTTGCATAAGTACCTGTACCGTCAAAATCTTCATCGACCAATAAGTTCTCGAAGATATAGTTTCCGTTAGCATCAGTAGTTGTTACTAATGTAGCTGTAGAGCCGTCAGGGTAAGTCACTTCTAGAGTTACAACAGCACCTTCGATTGGCATTTCGCCTGGGTCTTGAATACCATCACCGTTTGTGTCCATCCAAACGTAGTTACCCAATACAGCAGGCTCAATATAGTAACCGAAGTCAGCAGTGAGATTGTCAACAAGATTTCCACCACCAAGTGTTATAGCGTATGGGTCAGTTTGGCTATTGTCGTCGGTATTTGGCGCACCAAGGCTGTGCCAGTATCCTGTTAATACATTAGCTTCGTCAGTTACATCAACGATGTAATCGACACCTGCACCATTGTTAGTTGGTAAGTTGGGGAACAAGTAGTTACCGTTAGCATCAGTAGTTGTAGAAGCTACGAGTGGTTCACCTGCATCTACGAGGCCGTTGCCGTTAGTATCTTCATATAAATCAACGGTAACACCTTCGATACCCGGCTCATCATCGTCCGTACCGGCTACGCCGTCAGGTCCGTTTGGTCCGTCATTTACGCCATCAGCGTTGTTGTCCAACCATACTAAGTTACCGATACTTCCTTCAGAACCCGGAGTTGGTTCGTAACCGAAATCTAATGTTAAATCAATTCCGTCTGCATCTGCGCTCAAGTCAGTAGTAGAAGTATTGTCTAGAGTACCATCAGGGTCTACAGTTGGTACGATTCCCGCAGGCAATGTAGTTGGATCGACAGTTACGCTATAAGTAGCGGTCGGGTCCAATCCTGGGAAGTAGTAGTTACCGTTTTCGTCAGTTACAGTAGAAGCAATTACTGCGCCTGTACCATCGTGTAAGTCAACAGTAACACCTTCGATACCTTCTCCTGGATCTGGTGTTCCATTGCCATTATAATCTAAGAATACGGTATCACCTACAAGACCCTCACCCGGATCTTGGCTGGCTGGCGTATAACCGAAATCTTGGTCGAGGTCGTCAGCAGGTAATCCTGTGACAGATGACGTATCGTCATTTCCACCATCAGGGTCGCCACTGTTTACCAAATCGCCCAATACATTGTCAGTATCTGTAACGACTATTGTATAAGGCTCATCCGGTAATCCTGGGAATAAGTATTCCCCGTTTTCGTCAGTTGTTGTTGTTGCGATTACGTCGCCATTTTGATCTAAAAGGGCAACTGTAACACCGGGTATACCTGGCTCGTCTGCGCCTTGTGTACCGTCAGCGTTCGGGTCGAAGTAAATAGTATCACCTATATCGTTTGCAGCAGGGTCATTGTAACCGAAATCCATCAAGAGGTAAACATCACCCGGAGCGAGCAATACAGATTCTCCGATGTTGTCAGGAGCAGTAGCTACTGTGCCATAGTCATCAGGATCACCTGTTTGGTTTAAACCTGTAAGGGGAGCAGAGTTAGGGTCAACTACGATAGAATAAGCACCAGCAGGCAGGTTGTAGAAAATGTAAGAACCGTCAGCTTCAGTGACAGTAGTACCTGTACCTGTGTTGCCGTTTTGGTCGATAGCACCTGTGAAAGGATCGTCTTTAAGACCGTCGCCGTCAGCATCTACTAGGATAGAAACGGTAACACCACCGATACCTGCTTCGCCTGGATCTTGTACACCATCGCTATTGGCATCGTACCATACACGGTCGCCGATAGCGGCTGTTCCTTGGTTGCCATTGGGGTCTTCCCAAATATAACCGAAGTCACCTGTCATATTTTCTTCTCCGTCACCGATGGTGATGGAGTATCCGTTTCCTGCCTGAGTTTGGTTACCAAAATCGGCCTCTGCTAGAGTAGGGTTCGTTGTTTGGCTTAAGCCAGAGGGCAAGGTAGCCGTATTTACAAGAATATCATATTTACCTGCTACGAGGTCGTCAAATAAATAACCACCATTCGCATCAGTTGTCGTTGTCAAAACTTCTCCTGTTGCAGGATTGGTTGCTGTGACAGTAACACCCGCAATACCCGGCTCACCTGCATCTTGGATACCGTCAGCATTTTCATCAATCCATACATAGTTACCGATAGCACCACAAGGACCTTGCTCTATACAATAGGTGACAACTTGACTATCACCATTTGCATCAAAAATAGTTACGTTGTAACATCCGGGAGGAAGTGTTTCTGTTGGTCCGTAATCACAAGTTGGTGGGAAGTTGATAGAATAAGAACCACCTTCTGAACCTGCAACACCGGGTCCGGCAACGTCATCATAAAAGATAATTTCGATTTCATCAACACACGAAGTAAAGTTGAAGTCGATACCACCATCAGCTGAATTATTAATCCCTGTATCAGTAATAGACTCAAATTGATTACCACCTACATAGGCAACATTAGTTCCTGTGAATGTAAAATCAGCGGGAGTCAAGGGAATAGTTACGCCATTTAATTTAGCATTAATAATTGCGACATCGTTGTTATCAATATCGTTGAAGAACATATTGAGGTCACAAACAGGCTTGCTGAACGTGATAGTACGAATCATATTTGCACCACCGATACCACCAACAATTTGATTGTGGTCAACACCTGTACGTAAAGCGAAAGTACCATTCAATTGGGTATCATTGATAATTTCTTCGTCAATAGAAGCACCACCATTAAATACTACATTATTAACGGTCATTACAGCACCTTGTATCACATAAGGTGCACCATTGATAGCATTTTCAACAGTACTATTATCTCCACCAACTACGGGGTTAGCGCCCACACCATTGAGTGGTTCAAAGCTCGCCCAATTTCTATCGGTACACGGGTCAGGAAGTGGAAGCGGATTGCCCGAAGCATCTTCCCATCCGAAAGTGTAAGGAGCTACACCAAATGCAGGAGAAACATTGATAGTACCTTCATCGGCACCACAAGGAATAGTAACTTGTGTAGGAGGATTACAACCTATGGCAGGCTCTATTACATAAGTTTCGGTTGCAGTAGCTCCATTATCGTCAGTTACAACAACAGTATAGGTACCTGATTCGATACAAGCCAAATCTTCACGGCACTGACCGGGGAAGTTGACAGTATAAGAACCACCTTCCGAACCAGGTTCACCCGGTTCTGCAACATCGTCATAAAAGATAATTTCGATTTCATCGATTGGTCCGGCAAAAACAAAGCGAACACCACCTGTTGTAGTTGCGTTGAGTGGTTGATCAACCAAAGAAGTGAACATGTTAGGAGAAGTGTTGCCGCGTGCATCAACCTGTGTCAAGCCCACCTGAGTAGGGTCTATAATCGTGTATTCAGCAGGCGTAAGCGTCTGTGTCACGCCATTCAACTTAGGATTGACAATGACCACATCGTTATTATCAAGGTCATTGAACAACATCCGCAAATTGGACACCGGTGGGTCGAAAGTGAATGTACGAATCATATTCGCAGCATTCGGACCACCAATAATATTCGGGTGGTCAACACCTGTACGGAGTCCAATAATAGGGTTTCCTAAATTATTAAGACCTCCTTGGCTACTATCGATAATTTCCTCATCAATAGTCGCACCACCGTTAAAAGAAGCATCATTAACTGTCAGAACAGAACCTTGAATGACATAATTACGTGTAGTAATAGCATCCTCAACAATTGTATTGTCCACATCCATCAAGTCAAGGCTACCTGTACCATCTAATTCGGTAAAGGCAGGTTCTTCGCATGTAGGTATATCAACACCATTGAAAGACCACTGAATATCGTAAGGCGCAACACCTCCTGTAATAGTCAGGTCAATGTCTCCATCTGCATCTGGCGGACAAGGGGCAGTCTCGCAAGATACATCCTGTAACGTAGCATTTAAGGTAATTTGTGCATAAGTATCAGTCGTAAAACCGACACACATGCAGAGCATCAATAAAGCCCCGAGGAACTTATGATGCCACGAAAAAAGTGATTGTACACCACAATCAAGGCGTGTAAAGGTTAGATTTCTCATGATTGAATTTAGTTGTTTAAAAATTTCGATTCTTAGGTAGATAACTTAGTAAAATAATATATTAAATGATAATTGTTACATCCCTATATTGATAAGTGTTATTGGGCAATTTTATTGCAGTTCAGAGTGGCACGATACGGAAGTGTGTGTGATGGAGAAAAAATATTGATTTTATTCAGTCTATCTGTTCTGTGACAGAATATTTTTTTTGAAATTGTTTTCTCACAGTCCTAAGTCTGAAATTATTACAATTTAGTTGCAAGCTACCACTCATTTTTTTAATAATTTTTTTTCGTATTAAATGCAAAAACTTTTAATCACAAAAATACAATTAAACTTTTGGTTTTCTTTATAAAGAAACCACATTGTTTCAAATACTAAAGCTTCTAATTAGTAGTAGAAATTTGATGGCTGCATAAAGTACGTAAAATGTAAAGATACAAGACGTAAATATTATTTAGCGAATATACTAAAGATTACCTAACATTTTAATGTCTAAGATGCAAAATTAATCTTAAACATGAAATTTACTCTAAATGTGTAAACTTTACCTCCTTTAGATGCAAGATAATTTTTACGTCACACTAAGGGATGAAAAAATAATAAACACTACATCTTGACTTGTTCTTTTTACTTTATACTTCACCAAATTCTCCTTAAATAACCCGTTATTCGCGTCAAATTTGGCTCGTGTAAAGAAAAAATAACGGCGTGAAGATGTAGCGTTTATTATCTTTTCATCCCTTAGAGCTGAAAAAACAATAAACACTACATCTTGACTTGTTCTTTTTCCTTTATACTTCACCAAATTCTCCTTAAATAACCCGTTATTCGCGTCAAATTTGGCTCGTGTAAAGAAAAAATAACGGCGTAAGATGTAACGTTGTAATTTGTTTATATTTTGTACAAAAGGGAAATACAAATCAAAGAACAAGCAAGACGTAATTATATACGACCGATTATGTTTTTTTGCATGCGGTAGCATGACTGCTGAATGCCAATCATAGTGATAGAGTAGAAATGCAACAACTATTTTTAATTTTTTCTGGTAAATTGTTGATAGTTAGATTCTTATAAAAAGAAAATTTTGGAGCAAAACCTTTTTTGAAGAAAAAAGAATTAGTTGTGGTATAGGATATATTGCGGTAAAGTAACTATCGGAATTTATACAATTAAACGATTAAGGAATATGCTTATCAGTTAGTATATAATTCCAATGAAAAGTATAAGTTCTACTTATATTAGACGTGAAAAATGGAAAAGTAACACGATGTTAATAAACTTGCAAAAAGATATTTTAATTACATATAAGTAAATATTATTTACTAAAACATCCTTTACGTCGATATAAAGATTATCGATAAAAATATGTCACATAATCAATAAACTTGTACTTCCACTTACCTCCAACGTGGTTTTAGCCCGTTGTTCATCTGATAACAAAGAGTCAAAACCCACTTGAATTAGGGAAGAGGAAGAAAATAATCTACCCCAAATGAAGAAGTTATTTATTTTCTTTCACTAAAGAAGATTTAGTGAAACATATAAGAAAAGGAACAATTCAGACGGGTAGATTATTTTTTTCGTCTTCCCTAACTCAAATGGTTAGAATGCCAAAGTAGAATTACTCAGGAATATTAAAAAACGAGAACAGAGAATCTCCGTATCGGCGAGAAGAATCAAAATTTGGATGTGCCTCAAAATTGTGTTGTACGCTATGCTCCAATACAAAGCAGCCATCAGCAACCAGCAATTCATGTTCAAAAATCAGGTCGGGCAGTGTAGCCACTTCGGCAATGGCATAAGGCGGATCGGCGAAAATAAAATCATAAGTCGCATCACAATTTTTAATAAACTTAAAAACATCGCTTTTCACGGCAAGCAACTCATTATCCAGCTTTAGAGCTTGGGCAGTTTCTTTGATAAACTTGATGCAGCCATGAAATTTGTCCACACAGGTCACATCTACGCTCCCGCGCGATACGAACTCATACCCGATATTGCCCGTTCCACAAAACAAGTCCAGCACCTTTGTCTCTTCAAAATTAATTTGATTTGACAAGATGTTAAACAAGCCCTCTTTCGCATAATCCGTTGTCGGGCGTGTCCGCCAGTTTTTAGCCGGCGGATTAAATCGTCTACTCTTAAATTTGCCGCCTATGATTCGCATAGTGTGTTGATGTGTTGATGTGTTGATGTGTTGACGTTCTGATGTAGGGTTTTCGCGTAGCGAAAAAAATACCCCGTCACCCCGTCAACACGTTGAGAAAATTCGACGTGTTTGATATATTTTTGTAGTGTAAAATAGGTTAAAGATTCAGGGTCAACTTCGCCGGAAAGGACAACTTTATTTTTCTTCGCATCCAAATCCAACTGATTGAATATCAGCCCAACAAAATACATTACATCGGTATCCGAATGTTGGGCAAATGTATTGGCGAAAAGCAATTTTTTGCTATCAAAAACTACGATATGAAGCTGTGTGCCTATGATATTGGCGTACACCGTTTTACCGATATTAAATTGCTCGTAAGCCTCAATGAGTCCCGAAAGTACGTGTTGAAATTGCGCTGTTGAAAATTGCGCTTGTAGTGTCTCAAATATCGTTTGATTAAACGCATACACCTGATGTGCGCCAATGCCTTGCAAGGTATCTTCCTGCACAATATCTTCCTTTGTCAGCACGGCATTATGCTCCAAATAAAATCGCGTTTTATTCGCATTATACAAGTCCCTGGGGACAAGTGTTGTCGTAGGACTCAATAAGCGGATATGCGTTTGATGATACGCCAATTGCAATAATTTATCATATCGGAAAATATCCCGAAATGCTGCCTGAAGTTGCAGATAATTGTGCATTGGGAAATGACGGGTACGTAGTACAAGTGTTTGTTTTTCACAGCTTATTGCATAAAAAAACCTGTCCATACCGACAAGTACAGACAGATCATATAGATGAGCAAGATTTTGGTCAAAATCTTTTTCTATTATATTGTATTCTTTTACCAACTTCCACTCAATGATGGTCGGCTCAAATCTCCGATAGAGATATAATATCTGTCTTCGCCTGGTTCGTCAGGATTGTAATATTTATCGTAGCTTTTGTAGCGCGGACTGGCATACTTGCCCATAAAATCTTTATACGCTGCCTTCACCTTTACCACAGGAACGGTGATACTTTGATAAATGATTTCATTGGCTTCTACGTCAAAATCTTTACCACCGCCATTCGGAATATTCTCTATACCTTCTAGCACTATGCCGAGTTTTTGGATAGAATCCAGTGCATTAGCATAAGAAGTTTGATACATCACCTTTTGCCCTGTTGGATCATCCGGGTCACCAAATACCTTGACGACCTTGAAAGAGTCGGTCATGAGTACATGTTTTAGGCTGTCAAAATTGTTGGCATACGTTCCCGTAATATCCAAGTAGCACTGTTGTGCTATACGGATTTTCTCCAGCTTTTTTTGAACGGCAACCTCACGTGCATCTTTTATAGTTTTGAAACTAATTGGGTCGTAAATGCTTTTTACAAGAAAATAGCCGAGTAGCGCGATGAGCGCAACCAAAATTAAATTAATAACAAGTCTCATAGAATTTGCAAATTTATCTTTTCATGAAATGATTGTGAAATCATGTAACCGTATGATTATGAAATGTTTATGTTTGTTTTCAGTGTAGAGAAACAATTTTATCACCACACAATCATACCATTGTATAATCATCTCCATCGCAATAATACCATTTTTTGTTGAAATAACAGAGATAGGAAATGAAAAATGTAAAAAATACGGGTTTCGAGTTATGGGTTAGCGAGTTACGGATTACGGATTTTCGGGGGTGATTCACTACAAAAAACAACTCGAAACTCGCTAACTCGCCAACTCATACGTATCTGAAAAGCTGCGCCATTTCATCTTGATGACCCCATAAATGGCTTCTGTCACGATGCCTTTTGACATCTTGGAAACGCCTTCTATACGGTCAGTAAAAGTAATGGGTACTTCCTTTATTTTGTAGCCGAGCGAGCGAGTTGCAAATTTCATTTCTATCTGAAAAGCATAGCCAATAAACCTGATTTTATCAAAATCCAACCTTTCGAGTGCCTCCCGTCGGTAGCAGACAAAGCCCGCCGTCGGGTCTTTTATAGGCATCCACGTAATCATACGCACATAGAGCGACGCACCATAGGAGATAAAAATACGGTCAAAGGGCCAGTTCTCCACTTTACCGCCACGCACATAGCGCGAGCCTACGGACATGCCCACGCCGGGTGCCCCAGCTGCCTTATAGAGCCGCACGAGGTCTTTCGGATTATGCGAAAAATCGGCATCCATCTCAAAAATATACTCATAGCTACGCTCCAATGCCCACTTGAAACCGTGTATATATGCCGTCCCCAAGCCGAGTTTGCCTGTGCGTTGTTCGAGGAAAAGACGGTTAGGAAATTCCCTAAAGAGCATCTGTACGATAGCCGCCGTACCATCGGGCGAACCATCGTCGATTATCAGCACATCAAAGGCTTTATCCAATGAAAAGACCGCGCGGATGATATTTTCCACGTTCTCTTTTTCATTATAGGTTGGTATGATTACAAGACTGTCAGACAATTTTTTGATTGTTTGGATGAATTAAGTAACAAGTTGCGAGTTCAAGACAACAGATATAAAACAACAACAATAAAACAACGTTTTAATGATGCCGTAAGTTACAAAGTTATGGACTTTATTTTGTATTTGCTTGAAATACTTGGAAATGTATGGCGATGAGAAATATATTCCTAATACTTAGCTAAATATTATAATTTTATTGAGCACTTTTTAAATATTTCCTACAGGGGAGACCGAAAAGTCCTTTTAATAATACGTAACATATTGTCTTTTAGACTTTCGAGTAGGTTTACTCGTCTGACATTTTAAAAATGTCCAACGACTCAAGTTTATCCTTCAAGTTAAAAATCATATTACAAAAATGACCTTTCGTTCGCCCCAATATTTTCCCACTATTTTTTTGGTTCTTTGACAAATCCGGTAAAATAAATAATAATTGGGCGTATCCCCCTCCTTATCAGTCGGGGGTCGGGCTATCCGGCACTCTCTCCACTCTCGCTATCGCTCCGTTACGTTCAAACAACACCTCCTATCCCTTACGCGAGAAACGAGCAACCACTGAATTTGTCAAAAAACCAACTTTTTCATAAATCTAAGCATTTTTTTAACTTTAAAGTATTTACTTGCGTTTCGCTGATTTTTAAGTAAGAAAATAAATTTTATTAATTGATTATTAAATATTTATAAAATTAAAAAATAAACATAAATTTAATTAAGTGTGTCAAAAATCGGTGGTCGTTGCGATACCGATAAGATGCGTTAACATCTACACCGTTTGTAGAAAAAGCAAACCCAAAGCTAATCAAGGTGCGTAGCACCGACACCGTTTGTACGCGCTAACGGTGTCGGTACTACGTACCTTAATTGGTTGTTCTTTAGACCTTGCTATAAACGGGGACGGTACTACCGTACCTTTAATGTCACCGATTTGTGACACACTTAATTTATTTAAGCTTTTAATTGGCTTCTATTTTGTTGTTGATAATTTGAAGCATGATTTATCAAA
>Ga0209187_1003468_pt1 | contig 13107 bp, 12 predicted proteins | sample BantaG_FD_187430 | JGI IMG/M metagenome (GOLD analysis project Ga0209187, IMG submission 187430) | Marine algal microbial communities from Bantry Bay, Ireland - BantryBay_4 metaG (SPAdes) (version 2) | ecosystem: Host-associated > Algae > Red algae > Unclassified | place: Bantry Bay, Ireland... | reverse complement strand
TAATACGATCCGAGAAGTAGAAAGTACCTTTAGAACATTAAAGACAGACTTAGACCTAAGACCTATATATCACAAAAGTGATGAATCCACGCTAGCACATCTCAACTTAGGATTACTATCATATTGGTTAGCCAACACAATAAGGTGCCAACTAAAATCTAATGGGATAAGACATTGCTGGAAAGAGATAGTCCGAATAGGAAATACACAAAAAGTGATAACCACAGTAGGATACAATAAGGCTAACCAAGAGATAAAAGTGAGAAAATGCTCGCAGGCATCACAAAAGCTAAAAGAACTACAAGCAGCTCTGGATATAAAACACAGACCATTCGTAAAATTAAAATCTGTAGTACACAAACTGAAAGTCAAAAATCAGAGAACCCAGCAAACACGAGCTATCAGCTCTGGGTAATGCTCAATGTGGGTTAATTCTGAATTTATTTACTACTACTGAACATGCCTAATGAGTATAGCCTTTTTGGTTACTTTTTTGGCTCTGAAAAATAGCCTGTCCCGACCATCGGGAAACGCCCGCCTGGCGAAGGCATGTTAGATTTGCATGTACTTTTTATGGATGACTTAGTTTTCTATGCAAACTCTAATAAATAACACTGCAATACTTTAAAATTATTTCAGAAGTAGGGGGTTCTTGTACTTATCGTATCCTTGTACTCAAATCACCTAAAGAATTAATTATTTCACATTGAGTAGTTCAGAATATCTATTTAGCTAAGAAAATGGATTCATCAATCTTGCTAACATCATCAAACCATTTGAGAAGCTTTGACCCTTTTCCATTGTTTCTTTAGTGTAAGTCACGCCTACAGGAGATTCTCCGACATTGACTTTTTGAAGTTTTGCTTTCTTGATGATATCGATACAAAACTCAAAACCATTATAGTCAATCGCCAATTTCTGAGCAAAATTTAACGACATGACTTTTAGTCCACTCTGACTATCACTCACCCTAAGTCCTGTCTTAAACCAACTGATCCCGTTACCGACCATGTTATACATGATTCTTAAAGTCGGGATTGTATTCTCGGTTAAGAATCGACTCCCAATGACAAGATCTAAATCCTTTTGATGAATTTCAGCAACTATCTTAACTAAGTCTTCAGGATGATGCTGCAGATCTGCATCTATGGTAGCGATGTATTCCGCTTTTTGGTTCACTGCATGCTCAATACCTGTCATGGTACTTGCACCTGGGCCCAGATTTATCATATGATTGATGACCGTGACATTAGGATTATACTCGAAAAGCTGAGGTGTATCGTCATCACTGCCATCATTAACAACTATAATATTAGAAAAGCCTTTTTCTTCTAGCTGAGATACAAGTGAACCAATTCTTTTTTCTTCGTTAAGAGCAGGAATAACCACGTACACTCGATCGAGTAGCTTCTTAACTGAAGGTAATACTATGGTTTTAATTGATCTCATAAATAGCAAATGTACCTCTTCTAATTAATTCATCTCCTTGGATATCATACTTTGGGGCCCCATTTATTTTGACAATGTTATCAGTGCTCATTAATCTTATACTATCATTAGAAAAGACATAAGATAGTAACGCATTAAACTTAGCCGTCAGTGTTTTTTCAGGGGTATTATCGATTGATGGTGTATTCAAGTCTATGATTAAGTATTTAAATCCTGATGCCTTCAATACATCTGAGAGAACGTATTGATTGGGGTACTTCTCTATTAGTGCATAAAACATGCCTAACTGATTGTCAGTCATGACTCGTTTATGGTTCTGCTCTATGAAGTACGTCAAACCTGTGCCTACTTTGTATATTTTAGTACTTTGATCTCGGTTAATTTCATCGAAAGTAGCTGATAATCCTGGTGTTGTTCTATCCATCAGTTCTGACTTCGACTTTACTTCACCTGTATTCCACAGATAGACATCTGGTGAGATAATGGCTTTGCCCATATGCTGTTCTGGTGTACCTGGCGTAATATTAGAAATTCGAGAAACCATCCCAATAGCAATCCATATGCTTGCAAAAATGACAAATGAAAATTTGAGTAAAACACTCATAAAATCGTCTTTCTCCTCAATCGTGGAAAAGTAATAGATCATACCGATCATCAAAAGCACGAAAAACAAGTAGCCATACCAAATAATACCTGAAGAAAACACCAAAAAGAAAAAACCGTAGCTTATCGCTAATAAGATCAGGACCCTGACATTAACACTCTTGTTTTGCCAGTTAGAGAATCCAAAATACAATACAGCTAAGAAGCTCAAAATAATAATGGGATAAGTAACATAGTCTTGATCTCCAGAAATTAACTCCAAACCAGGCTTTACGATACTAAAAACGGAGTAAGCCCCCATATATACATATGCCAATACCTTATCTAACCAAGTAGCATCTGACATAGTCAAAACGTCACCAGCTACTTCTGCAGAAACTTTCGCCCTGCCCACTAAAATGTAGGAATTAGCAATCGACAGGACGAAAAACAGAAATGTCATGATCGCCATAAAAAGCCTCTGAACAGGATTCTTAAGAATGGCAAAGAGTATCAATGGTATAAACATGATGTAGAGAAAACCAATATCGACAAAACTGCCTTGTTGGTTAGTATTCATCGAAATATCATATGGCAAAGTAAGATACCTTGATAATAAGTCCTCGTAACCAAAATACCGTTGAATTTCCTCTCTTTGAGTATCAGAATAAGCTATTTCAGAGGAATCTAAGGCTTCAGTATCCTGAAATGTATAGTACACAGATATGCCTAATGATGCTAGTAATGCAATCAATGCAAAGCCTACCGGTATATACTTTTTTAGATTCAAATTTCTCAAAAGATCAAATATAGAAGTTCTGGAAGCATATTAACGTAAATAAGAGCTTATTAGCTTTCTTATTTCTGAGCTTCATAATTTTTTATAAACGAATTTAAATTCATCTGATAACCAGGAGCTTTCCCCATAAGCAGGGTTTTAGGTGAAAGTGACTTAGTCTCGATGTAATTTTTACCCATCCATGGCAACATGGGAATGATCGCTATTGCTCCGAACAACAAAGAAAATCGCATCAACTTCAGCCATTTTTCTCTTTCAGAGATGGCTAAAAAGATAAATAAGCCTACACCTATTGCTAAAACGATCCATTGCTGATAATCAACACCAAGATGAGCCGATCTAAGCCCTCCAACATCATCAATTTTAGCGATTAAGAATGCTCCAACTCCAAGTGCAGCCCCTGAAAGCAGAGCAACTACCCCACCCTGAATGCCCCAATAAACGATGATCATTGATGCGAGAAGGTATAAGTGGGTGAATTTAATCCCCAAAGCAAAACCATTAAGCAATCCAAAAATGATAATCAACTTCCAATTCCACTCTTTTGCTTGACATAGCTTAACGAAAAGATGGACAATCACAATCTGGTAGAACAGCAAGGCAAAATCGATTTTTACATCAATGGATAACTGATTATAGAAAGCCGGTGATACAGTAATCAATAGCATTATGAGTAATCTGTAGTTGATATCCAGCTTTAAAATATCCTTCGTAAAATCATTGATCGCTACTAAACACAGAATAAAAGCAAAAAATGATAGAGAAATCGCTACTTCATGGCTATCGAATAGGATAAACCCTAATGACATGAATAACTGCCAGTTATAGGGCTGGAACCCTTCTATTAAGCCTTGACTTTGGGCTATTAGCTGGGTAGAATTCATGTAGTAATTACGGGCATCGAAGCCGAAAGGGTATGGAGATTGAATCGCTAAGAAGTTGATTGTCAGGGCGATAAGTAATAAATAGAAGATGATGAATCCCCAGTAGTTTATATTTTGGTGGTCTTGGATGGGTTTGATAAAGCTTTTTAAAGTGGCTAGTACTTGTTTATACCCTATCAACAAGACTGCAGCCAGTGAAAGTAGTACTGAGTAGATATTCAATGCATTAAAGATGCTCAATATGAAAAAAATAGTGATCAAAAGGCAAATCCCTATAGAGCTAGTCGTTGAGTTTTCACTCTTTAGGCTATTATTTACAACCTTAGTTCCTAACACTTTAGCGATTAAATAGACCAAAGACAGAAAGCATAGAATTGATACATTCTTTATTGATAATTTACAAGCTTCATCAAGCGATAAGCTCTTCCTAATAAACTCATCAAATGCATAAAATACTGATAGTGAAATGATTATGGATATAAAAACTAAAAAAATAGGAGAATAAAAAAGTGATTTTATTCTTTTATTATTAATAAAATGAACCAAAGTGAATATAATAATTCCAAATATTTGAGCAAATAATAAAAATCCAAAGATCTTGAATTTTTCAAATGAGTATTGATGCGAATCATGGATATCTAAATATTGGATAAATAGTAGTAGCATCAATACTATATACCCGAAGAATAAAATTTTAGAAAGTCTGTTAATCATAAGGAGACACAAAAATAACAAATCAAAAGTGTTTCTATCTTTGTTTTTGAGATTTTTATAAACAATACCAAAATAAACACTTATTGAATACTACTCCTGTCATTATTATTAATTGGAATGGGATCAAAGATACACTTGAATGCATTGAATCTGTTCTATCTTTAAAGAAAGTAGACTATCACATACATTTGATTGATAACAATTCTGACAATGATGAAGGCGAACAACTTAAAGAATGTTATCATTCGAATCAACGCATAACGTGCCACCTTTATAGCAAAAACTACGGATTCACTAAAGCGCATATCAAAATTTGGGAAGAAATTTTAACTCACCAGTCTTGCGAATATATTGCACTATTGAATAACGATACAGTTGTTGATGAAAATTGGCTATTCGAACTGATAAAATCAGCTAAACAAAATGATGCTCAAGTTATCTCATCTAAAATGATCAATTATTACAATAGATCTATCATGGACAATGCTGGACATTTTATGCTCAACACAGGAGAAATAATGCCTATTGGCCATGGGAAGCCTATAGAAAAATATAAGCATTATTTAGAAAATGTTGGCGCTTGTGCAGGAGCATGTCTCTATAAAACAAATATGATAAAAGAAATAGGATTCTTTGATCCTTATTTCTCAACTGGATACGAAGACGCTGAATATGGACTAAGGGCCACTATTTTAAACTATAAGTGTATTTATTCCCCTGAAAGCATTGTGTTTCACAAAATGGGACAATCCATAAAGAAAATATTCGATAAATCCTATGCTACAATGATTCAAACCAGCATTTTATATACATATTTTAAATTAATACCAAAAGAGAAGATAATTCTAGATTCTCCCTCAATTATATTCAAGGGTATATCAATAATAATTATAGATATAGTACTCTTAAGGTTTGATTATTTAGAAATAATGGCCAAATCTTGGATAAAAACATTTAAGCAAAAAGAAATTATTATAAATAAGAGAAGTGAAACTTACGAAAACACACCAAGACAGCTCATAAAAATTAGGTCTTTGATAAGCAAAACAACATTTTTTCTTTTATTTGATATAAAACGTTTTCTAAAATTAATATCAAGCAACCGCCCATCTTCTTTAGAACAGTACTAAACTAAATATTTACTTTCTTAAATCTTTATTAATTAATTTAATCTTAGCCAAACCTTCTTTCCCAATAATTTTAATTAACTTTTTTCTACTTTTCTTCTTAATGATAGTTTTCTCACTATCAGAAATTGAATCTTTTATATCCAAATTTTTATTTTTTATGATATTTCTGATTTTCTTTAAATCTATATTATTAATTCCTAATTCTGTTTGATATAATTTAAATTTATTAGCCATTTTCAAATATTATTTATATTCCTTAATAATTAAACACAAAATTACACATTTTAAATAGTAATATTCCAATACTAAACAAATTTTAAAGCATGAACAATGATTTGAAAACAAATAAATGAAAAATATTATTTGAACCCTACTAAATGTTATATTCTTGTGGAATCTTGCCAAAATCTATTTAATGTAAGTACCGAACATATGACCTTTATGCAAAAATTACTTATTATTTTTCTCTCAATTTGTGGTGTGTCTTGCAATGTAAAGAATACTACATCCTTAGATGAGTCTTTAGATATTTCAGTTAAAAAAGACTCAATATGTTTTAATATTAATAATAAAGAAAGAGTTTGTGCTCTAATAGGATCTTTTGACATTTCTTCTTTCGAAAGAGACGAAAGTATTCTAAACCTAAATCACTCTTGCTATACTGACACATGTAGTTTAACTCATATAACCTTTAATAATAAATATATAGATAAAAGTAATCCTATGGGGTATTTAGGGTATAACAACCCTACAGATAATCATCTAAGAGTTATGAATGGCAGTGAAAACGGCAGTATTATATTTGGTGTAGAAAATGCAGATTGCGCTGCAGTAAGTGCTGATTGTTGGCTCCAAACAGCGACAGGAATTAGATTTTCAGAAACTCGTTTCTCAATTCAGATGGAATTATAGGAAATGGTATTCATTTTAACAAAAAATCAAAACAACTAATGGTAACCTCAGTTATACCAAGTTTTAAAAATACTAAATCAGCCAAAGCCTTACCAAAAGGGTTATTTTTAAAGTGTCAAATGGTAATGGGACAAGTAGCCTTCATATCAAAGACTAATTTATGAATAAAGCTATAATTACCATTTTTATACTTCTCTCATCACATATAGCGAAGACAGACAGCAAACCAAATATAGTATTCATTTTACTTGATGATGCTGGCTTGTCTGATATTAGCTACTATGTAGACTACTATGACACACCTAATATTGATTCGATATTTAGGCTTGGAATAAAATTATCACAATACCATAAAAGAAGTACTTGTACTCCTGCAAGATCCGCTTTGCTAAGCGGTATACATCCTATGAGATACGGTTTAAATCAATCTATGGTACAATCAAATGACGACATTTTTTATAAAATGCCAAGAGACACAATAATTCTATCAGAATATTTGCGGCAAATAGGATACACTACAGGTATAATAGGGAAATGGCACTTAGGTAATATAAGAATGGACCTTCCACCAAGTAGAGGATTTGATTATTCATTTATTTCTAAAAAAGTACCTAAAGATTACTACACTTGGTCTAATTCCAATAATTTCTATTCAATGCAGACAATTGTTGAAAATGGCTATCCAGTTCAGTCTGATAGTACATATTTAATTGATAAGTGGTATGATAAAGCAGCTAATTTTATTAACCACTCAGCTGATAATTTTTTTATAAGTAAGGGAAAATCTCCTTTCTTTCTATACTTAGCAGACACAAGTCCTCGTGCGCCAAACATTGGAAAGTCTGAATGTGTTCAAACATCAAATTTTAAATCTGAGTTTCCCGAACACTTTAATAAACATTCAAACCCCACTAGATTGGGCAGGTATTGCCAAATGAAAGCAACTGATGAAGGTATTGGTAAAATTATACAATGTATGAAAAGAAAAGGCATTTTAGATAACACACTAATAATAATAACTTCAGATAATGAAGCTGTGACTAATATCGAGAATAATTGGAATCATCCATATAAATCTGGGAAAGGTCGTCTTTATGAAGGAGGTACTCACGTTTTCTGTACAATGTACCAGAAGAATAAGTACGAAAATATGGTAATCAATGAGCAAATTGATGTTACCGACTGGTTGCCAACAATTTTGAATATTGTTGAATTTGAGAATATTTCGAAATCTGTTCATGGGGTATCATTTAAAAATCTTATTGATGGCCATCTGTCTAAAAAAAGAAATAATATAATTCTAGATTACACACCTGGACGTAGATGGGGAATCCTAACTCATAATGGGGATAAGATAGGGGTCAATTTAGGTAATGCTCGAGGCGTTCCTCTAAGCAATAGAGATATTGGCAACTTAGAAATATATAATTTATATAGCGATGAAATGGAAGAACAAAATCTTAAAGAAAATACTCAATATAATAGTATTGAGGCACTTACAGACTCTTTGGATAATCTATATGATAACTGGCAATCGCCAAATAAAGTAACTATGAAGTACTTTGTAAAAAACATAAGAAAAAACTCATCATTACATGATGCTATTCATTATACAAGCCTCACTAATTATGGATATTCTCATTTAATTGCCAAAATATTTCACTTAAAATCAGTAAGTAGAAATGACGAAAAGTGGAATTTATAGATCTAATAAATAATTATATGAAGAATGATATCGCGATTTCAATTAAAAATTTAAATAAAACATATAGTATAAAAGGAACTCAAAAATTATCAATTAAAAATCACATCACAACATTATTTAATAATAAAAAAAACAAACGAATAAAAGCTTTAACTAATATAAATTTAGAAATAAAAAAGGGTGAAATTTTTGGAATAATCGGCAAAAATGGCAGTGGGAAGTCTACCCTGCTTAATATTATAATGGAGTCCATAGTTGCAGATTCAAATAGCGAGGTTATCTCAACAGGAAAACTTATGAGACTTTCATTAGGAATGGGAGTAGATCCAAATTTAAGTGCCAGAGATAATATCTATGTAAATGGAAGCGTAATTGGTTTGAGTTTCAAAAAAATAGGCGAAATATTTAATGACATTCTGAATTTCTCTGATTTACATGGTTTTGTTGATACTCCTGTCAAATTCTACTCGAAAGGTATGAGACAAAGATTATTATTTTCAATTGCGGTGCATGCGGAAGCGGATATATTTTTATTAGATGAATTTTTTGGAGGTACAGGAGATCAAGAATTCAAAGCTAAATCAGAAGAGGCTTTTAATAAACATATACTTGAAGGTAGAACTATTGTTATTGTAAGTCATTCACTAAAAATCATTAGGAAGCTCTGTAATAGAAGCATATGGCTACACAAAGGAGAAATAAGATGTCAAGGAGATACAAAAACAGTAATTAAAGAGTATAAAGATTGGGCCAAACAACTAATTTTAACTAATAAAAATAAATAATTTTGGCAAAAGTAAATTTAAATATAAGTGCTTTATTGCCTGAAAATAATAGATCGGAAAGGATCTGGAAACTTGCCCAAGTTGATTTTAAAAAGAGATATTACAATGACAAATTTGGATTAGTTTGGGCTTTGATTAACCCTTTATCGAGAGTTCTTATTTATTGGCTTGTATTTACATATTTATTTGAAAAGGCAATCGAAGGAATAGAGAATTACGCACTGTTTTTATTTGCAGGCATAATTACATGGATGTTTTTTAGAGAAATATGCCAAAAAAGTCTTACTATTCTATACAAAAAAAGATACCTAATTGAAAATATTCAGGTAAATAAAATCGATATATTTCTATCTAATGGTATATCCGTACTTATCGGCTTCCTATTCAATCTTGCTGCTTTTATACTTATCTCTTTAATAATGGGAGTTAGTTACTCTCTAAAACTACTATTACTTCCTATTCTTATATCCAATGTATTTATAATAGCATTAGGAATAGGTATGATTTTATCATCTCTCTATATATTCTTCAAAGACATTATACATATTATGGATATTGTCTTTCTATTCGGATTCTGGAGTTCTGGAATATTTTTTAGAGGTAAAATATTCCTTGATGTATTCCCAGCATTTTTATATTTAAATCCTTTTGTAGGAATAATTATAAATATGCGAAATATATTAATATATGATTCAAACTTAGACTATCAACTACTTTTGATTAATTTAATATCTGGTTTGATAATCTTTTTCATTGGAACATTACTAATGAATAAATATTCAAAATTTGCTTACGAAAACATCTAAAACCAATATGGATTTAAGAAAAGAAATAATAAAATTAGCATTAAAAAATCCAGTGAAATTTATAAAATCTGTCAATATTAAAAATATTAAAATATTCATCTCTGCCATAAAAAATGAAACACCAGATACAATCTTAAAAAACACTAAACAACATATTACTAAAAATGATAAGTCTATAAAAATGATGGGAAATAATAAAGAAAAATCTAAGTTTAAAAAACTAATCAAGTATATAACAAAAACTAACTATACTAATATAATAGAGGAAAATATATTTGATTCTCATTTTTTCATCAACTCCGTCAAAAAAAATGAGATTGATAATTCTTTTGATAAATATAGTCAATCTGAACTTTGGGAGTATGCTATTTCCATAAATTCAAATAATATATCCCCGCTATTTACTGTACTTTACTATGAAGACCAGGTTAATAAAAAATTTAAATCTAATATTGAAGCAATTATACATTATCTAAAATCAGGATGGAAAGAAGAAGCAAATCCGCACCCCCTTTTCTCGACTCGTTTCTATTTAGAAGAGTACCAAGATGTGAAGAAAGCTAAAGTAAATCCACTTTTACATTATATAAAATACGGTAAAAAGGAAAGAAGAAAACCTCACCTTCTCTTTGACCCAAATTATTATTATTCTACTTATAAGGATATTGAAAATTCAAATTTCGATGCACTTTCTCATTACGTACAATATGGTTATAGGGAAAATAGAAATCCTAATTCACTATTTATATCTGCGTATATTAGGCAGAAGTATCATGTGCCTTTTTCAGAGGATCCTTTGCAAGAATATATTGAAGGCAATCAATATGATATAGTAAAAACTTCAAAGTACTTTAATGGCGAATTATTCCAAGAAAGAAATATACACTTAATAAAATGGGATAAAAGTATTACGCAATTGGAAAATTTCTTCGCCAATGAAGCTAATATTGAATTAATAGCATCTAAATATTTTAATCCTTCAAAATTTAAAAATAACAGTGTTGTAGCAAAAGTAAATCCATTATTACAATTTTTGATGTCAGGACAAACAAATGCATCTTTTTGTTATTTAAGTCCTGAGATGACTTCTCAAATTGAGAATGCAGTTAAAATTGAACCAAAAATAATAAGACATCATAAGAACATGAATGATTTGATGCAATATTCATTGCCTCCTGACTATTCTAATGAATTAGTAATGCTTAAATCTATAGCTCCTATATTAGAAAAGCCATTTGATTTTATATTCTTGCTATCTACTTTAAGAAGAGGTGGAGCAGAAATATTTACAATAAAAATTATACACAGTATTCTGAATAATACCTCAAGTAATATTTTATTAATCTGTACTGATGCGGTTAGTGTTCAAGCAAAAGAATGGTTACCTAAATCTGATTCCGTTACTTTTATAGACTTTCAATCAGTTTGTAAAGAGGCAGATAAAATAACAAGGCAAAAGATCTTAACACATATCGTAAGTGCCGTAAAACCTAAAAGTGTATTCAATTGTAATTCATGGGTAGGTTGGGATATATATAAAGATTTTGGAAAAAGTTTAAAAAATTATACTAACCTTGATTGTGCTCTTTTTTGCTACGATTACGATTTAAATTTTAAAAAATGTGGGTACCCTGTAGATTATTTGCATGATTGTATTCACAACCTTAATTATATAGTTACTGATAACCAAAGGTTTAAAGACGAGCTAACTATAGATTTTGGTTTAAGTACTTCTCAGCAAAATAAAGTTAAAATATTACATCAACCTCCTGATTATTCTTTACATCCAATTGACCAAAAAGTGCTTATTAAGAACATAGAGAATAACTTTTTCAACAAATCACCTATTGTTATTTGGGCTAATAGAATGGTAAAACAAAAAAGGCCGGATATATTAATAGAAATAGCTAATAAAACACCAGAAGTACAATTTCATGTTTATGGGTCGGGAAATCTTAAGGAATTTCTTCCAAAAGATATTAAGATTATGCCAAAAAATATTAAAGTCGTTGGCCCATTTAAAGAGTTGAAAGATATTAATTATTTCAATTGTTGCGCATATCTTCATACAACTTCCTGGGATGGACTACCTACAATGCTATTAGACATGTTAAATATTGGTCTTCCTGTCATTGCTCCTGATATAGGTGGTATATCTAATCTTATCACTAATGAATCTGGTTGGCTGGTTGCTTCAACTGATAATATTTTAGAATATGTAGATGCAATAGATGAAATAATAACAAAACCAAGCGCAGTTAGTAAAAAACTATCTGGTGCTAAGAAAAGAATTAGTGATATTCATGGTATTTCAATATTCGAAAAATCGTTACAAACTAAATTAGAATATATACAAAAATAATAAAATGGATATAACAGCAATAATAAACCTACATGCTGAAGGAAACTTAGCAAATGCAACAATTAGAAGTGCAATAAAAGCAGTTGAAAATGCTTACCGAAATCATAATTTAGAGTGTGAGATTCTATTAATTTTAGATAATCCAAATATTGCCACTATTCAATTAATGGATCATTTCAATGACGTAGATTTTATTAGTTATCATATAGTTGAATTTAAAGATTTAGGCCTTAGTAGAAATTTTGGAACTAGTAAAGCCTCAGGCCAATACCTTACTTTTTTAGATGGTGATGATTTATGGGGAGAGGATTGGCTGTGGAGATGTTTTAATATGAGTGAATCAAATAAAAATAAAAACATAGTTTGGCATCCAGAGACCAATATTGTTTTCGGAAAAGAATATCATTTGTTTCATCACACAGATATGGAGAGTAAAGAATTTCAACTCGATTATTTACGAGTAAATAACTATTGGACTGCATTATCATTTGCACCCATATCTATATACCAGAACACACCATTTAATAAAAACGAAATCCAGAATGGCTTTGGTTTTGAAGATTGGAATTGGAATTGCAAAACAATAGCAAAAAATGTAATTCATAAAGTTGCTATAAATACATGTCACTTTATCAGAAAAAAAGAAAATGATTCAATGTTATTTGAGACAAATCAAAATAAATGTTTGGTATCCCCACATACACTATTTGAATTCAAAAACTAACCTGTGGTAAACTAACAAGCACTGCATAATAAATATATTATAAAAATCTATAAATCTAAAAATCAAGACCAATGTATCTTTCCGATCATCTACATATTATCTAACTTGGTTAAAGAATCTATTGTAACTGTAACAGCCCCCTATATACCCAGACAAAGATTACGAAAAACATTTTGTAATTATGACTGTGAAAAAGACAGAAAAGGGAACTAAGAAGTTCACACCAGCAGAAAAGCTTGCCATCATAAAGGAGGC
>Ga0209187_1003464_pt1 | contig 13133 bp, 11 predicted proteins | sample BantaG_FD_187430 | JGI IMG/M metagenome (GOLD analysis project Ga0209187, IMG submission 187430) | Marine algal microbial communities from Bantry Bay, Ireland - BantryBay_4 metaG (SPAdes) (version 2) | ecosystem: Host-associated > Algae > Red algae > Unclassified | place: Bantry Bay, Ireland... | reverse complement strand
ACAGAGATGGACTATACCTGGAGCAACAAGAATAATAAATTTGAGAAATTTAAGAATGAACGGGCAGTGGCATCGATTAACAAATGTATTACGAAAAACTGCCTAAACGAAAAATAGAGATACACCCATTTGTTTTCGGCAATTGATGAAGACAGCACTATTTTGTATGGCACAAATAGCGGATTACTTAGATTTAATAAAAATCAAAAAAGTTTTGAAAAGCTCAATCTACCTGGTAGAATTCAAAATGAAGAATTTAATAGAGAATCTAGTTTTAAGCATCCAGATGGTTTCTATTATTTTGGTTCGGTTAACGGTATTTACATTGTTGATCCAACTAAAACCTCACACTCTATTGACAACATGCATACCAATGTACAATTAATGTCTGTCAAGTTTTTAGATGGCAAGACAGAAGAATTTAAATCTGTGAAAAGTTCATTTAGTACAGATCAAAAATTGACATTTCAACACAACGATAAGATGGTCAATTTTAGAGTGACGCGACCGAATTTTGCTAAAGAGACAAAAACGTTTTATAGTTTTCTATTAAAAGAATTTGATTCAGAGTGGTCACCTGCCCAATTATCTAACGAAATAAGATTTACGAATCTTGACCCTGGCAGTTATACATTATTTGCCAAAAGTGGTATAAGTCCTGAGACTTTGGTTGGCAATCAAAAATTAATCAGTTTTAAAATTAATCAAGCGTGGTACAAAACAACATTGTTTCGAATGCTTTTGGTGTTTTTGAGTGGCTGCATACTCAGCTTTATCATTTGGATAAGATACAAACAGTTGTTAAAATATCAATTGTTGAGATCGAATATATCTCAAGACCTTCACGATGATGTGGGCACAATGTTGACAGGTATTGCCATGCAATCAGAATTGATAGAAGCTGTAGCTAAAGGGGATGTCAAAGATTTAGCTGGTGGCATTTCTGTCAGAAGTAGAGAAGCGATGAATAAAATGCGAGACACAGTTTGGGCGATAGATTCTAGTAAAGATAGCTCTTTAGATTTGAAAGATAGATTGCTAGATTATATACAAGATGTCTTACCATTAGGAGGTATTTCTTATGCTTTTAATTCGAATATTAAATCATCAGATTAGAAATTAAATCCTAAGATCAGACAAAATATTTATTTGATTGGAAAAGAATCCATCAATAATATTTTAAAGCATTCGACAACATCTAAAGTTGACATTTCACTTAATACTTTTAAAAGCCAAATTAAATTAATCATCAAGGATTATGGGGAAGACAAACCTATCAGAACCTCTGGTTAAGGACTAAAGAATATGAAGGACAGAGCTCAAAAAATAAATGCTGAATACAATTTTACATTTAATGAAGATGGATTTCAAACGACATTGGTTTCTTTTATTAAATAATTATTCACAGTAATATAAGCATATTGAACAATTACAATTTGAACCTTTTTGCAATTAGAATTAGTTAACCATTCATGAATTATACCACCATTCCAAAAACAGACATGTCTATCAGTCAGATAAGTTTTGGTTGCATGTCTCTTGGCCATGATGATGATGTCAATGCTAGACTCTTGCACAAAGCCTTAGATAATGGCATTAATTATTTTGACACAGCGGATCTCTATGATAAAGGACAAAATGAAGCTTCGCTCGGTAAAGCCTTTAAAGGCAGAAGATCCGATATTGTTTTAGCCACTAAGGTTGGTAATGAGTGGAGTGAAGATGGTACCACTTGGAAATGGAACCCTACCAAAGCATATATTCTTAAAGCGGTGGATAAGAGCTTGCAACGATTGCAGACTAACTACATCGATATTTATCATTTGCATGGTGGGACATTAGATGACCCAATTGATGAGACAATTGAAGCCTTCGAGCATCTGAAAGAGCTGGGAAAGATTAGATCTTATGGGGTCTCATCAATCCGTCCAAATGTCATCAGAGAATATGTGTTACGGTCTAATATTGCTAGTAATATGATACAATACAGTTTGCTTGATCGACGACCAGAAGAGTCGGCACTTGACGTCTTAAAGCAGCATGAAGTTGCCGTAATGGTAAGAGGCTCATTAGCAAAAGGACTATTAATTGATAAGCCTTCAAAGGATTATATTTCACATTCGGCACATGACGTAGAGCAAGCCAAATTAAAAGTAAATGAATTGTCAGGCGATGCCCGTCCAGCCGTACACACGAGTCTGCAGTTTGTACTTCACCATCCAGCAGTGACAACAGCAGTCGTCGGTATAAGGACTAAAGAGCAGTTGGATGATATTATAAGATCGATCGAGATACCGGCGCTATCGGATGAAGACTATCGAGCATTACAATCATGCACCACGCAGATAACGTATGAGAAGCATCGATAAATACCACAGTTGGAAGTGGAATAAGTATATCGTCTTTGAAGAAAGTTGCGTTATGTATGTCAACGTATAATTAAATATGTGAGTGTTAAATGATAAAAATTTTTTGGATAATGGTAAGTTGCGTTTTGCTGTTCTCTTGCAAATCTGACCAGAAATCTGATATGCAAGCAAATAATCAAATGACAACTGATCCCATTTTAGTTGGGATGATAAAAGCATCAGAAGATGCTCCTAATGATATAAACATACTTCTAGAAAAGGCATCATATTTATATGAAAACGATCAATATGAATTAGCACTTAAGGATATAGAAAAAGCAATTTCTATTGATAGTGTTAATTGGGATTTGTATCATTTTAAAGCAGATATTTTATTGGATTATTATAGATCAAAAGAAGCAATTGAAACCTTAGAGTATGTGCTTGACCAAGAACCAACACGTATTTCTACTTTATTAAAATTAGCAGAGTTTCATCATATTTTAAAAGAGTATGACAAGTCTATTTCTGCTATCAATGAAGTGATTCGATTACAATCGTATAATCCTGAAGCGTTTTTTATGCTGGGTATGAATTTTAGAGCGATAAATCGTATGGAGAAAGCTAAAGGTAGTTTTTTGAGAGCCGTAGAGTTGGATGCAGATCTGACAGATGCATGGATAATACTAGGAAATATTGCTGAAGAACAAAAAGATGCTAGCGCAGAAGACTTTTATAAGAATGCTGTTCACTCAAATCAACACAGTATAGAGGCACTGCATTCATTAGCATATTTTTTGCAAAACAAAGATAGAGTGGTTGAAGCGATTGATTTATACAAACAGATCAATGTGTTGGATACTCAATATGAAGATGCATATTTGAATACGGGCATCTTATATATTAGCATTGACTCATTGGAGAAAGCAAAAGAGCATTTTCAAATTTTGAAGAAAATTAATCCAGCAAACCCATTTGGATATTACTATAGTGGTCTTGCGGAGGAATACTCTGGCAATCCAGAACGAGCAAAAAGTGAATTCGAAAATGCACTTAGATTGAAACCTGATTATCAAAAAGCTAGAGAGGCTTTAGCTAAATATTGATAATTCGGTAGATTCTTCCATCTTTGCCGCATAAAAACCAAGCTGTGTTAAAAGCAATTGTAAAGTTGATATTTAAGATGTTGGGTTGGAAAGTCAATTATTCTTACCCTCCTGAAGCCAAAAGATGTGTGTTGATAGCAGCTCCGCATACAACAAATTGGGATGGATTTTACCTCCGTTTGGGGATGTGGTTATTGGACATTCCTATGAAGTTTACGATAAAAGACGACTGGACGAAATTTCCATTAGGTGGCCTAGTTAAAGCACTAGGAGGAATGGGTATTGATAGAAGTGGAAATTCAAAGCAGAAAGTGAGTTATGTAGATCAAATGGTAAAGCTCATACAAGACAATGAAAGTATAGCGATGGTTGTCGCTGCAGAAGGGACGAGAAGTCTTCGTAAGAGATGGAAAATGGGTTTTTATCATACGGCAATGAAAGCAGAAGTGCCCCTTTGTTTTGGCTATTTGGACTATGATAAAAAGGAAGCAGGTATTGGAGGTATGTTAGTACCTACTGGAGATATAGAAGCTGATATGAAAGTCATCAACAATTTTTATAAAGATATAAAGGGAAAATATCCAGAGAAATTTAGTTTGGATGAGCGGTACATTTGAGTTTTACAAAATGCAAAGAAAGAATCCACAGATTCAGGTTGCCAAAATTGATATAAAATTTACCAATTAGACCACATCAAATTAATTTCTTCTGTAGGAAATCGGTTATGCGAATGAATTTATAAATTTAAATTAGTGTCCAAATAGCCTTTGGATCCCAATAATAAGATCGCAGGCGGAAACGCAATTTACTATTGACCATTTGAACGTCTTTTAGCCACGAATTGAAACAACCAAACCACAAAAACTCTAAATATTTGGGATATCAAACATATTATTATTATATTTAATATGTTAAACAGGTCTCAAAATGGAAAATCAAAGTCAATATCAGGATTACCTGAAAAAGATTAAACAGGTGAGTCAGCACGACTCAGCCGATAAACTTATCAAGCAGCTCAATGGCAAAGCAGACTTTATGTTGTCTTATATGCGTGACCACATGTCAGCATCTGAGTTTAACAAAATGAAGTGGATTTTTATATTTCCATTCTTACTGCTCAGCTTAATATCATGTGTAATGTTTGGGGGACTGTGGAGAATTCTTCCATTAATATTGGCAGCTGCATATATATTCTATTGTAGACATCAATCTATCCAATTACATAAGATAGACTCATTTAAACCTCTTGCTGAGGACGAATCCATCAATAGTTTGCGCTATGTAGAGAGTAAAGTCCATCATGTACAATTTGGAATTGAGGTCAAGCGCCACCGGATTTTAGAAATCAAGTATTTGTATATATTCTTTTTTCCATTCTTCCTTTACTTAACTACTGAATTTTTATTCAGTTCTACACCATTTAATCAGTTTTGGCTTGGGTTGGTTATCGCATTCATCGTAGGTGTCATAGCTTGGCAGATGTTGTTTTCAGAAGACCTTGGAGAGTTACAAAACTATGAGCAATCATTAGAAAGTGATCTAACATTGTTGAAACATCGTGTTTAATTCCAATCCAGTTTAATCTATTTACATCGTCCATTCATCTAAATCTGCACAACTGCCGAACGAAATCAATTTATTCGCCGTTTAGTTTGTAAATTGATATTGATGAAAAGTGAGAAACGAACATTTAGTGTCAAGGCACTTAGTAAGTGGCTACAGAAATATACAAAGTCGCTTGGTCAAAAATTTGTTTACAGCATTTTACTTCTTATCAACGCATTCAAACGCAAAGATACCCCATCGTGGGCTAAAAATATTATCATAGGCGCTATAGGTTATGTCCTTGCACCGATTGACACCATACCAGATCTTACACCATTATTGGGCTTTACTGACGATTTTGGAGTCCTTACATTTGGATTAGTCTCAATTGCATGTTATGTAAATGGAGAGGTCAGAGTAAAAGCTAAAGAGCAATTAAAAACTTTTTTTAGTGAGATTGATGAAGAAAGTATAGCAGGTGTCGATGCTGTATTATAAAATGTAATTTCTCCTTGACTAACAGAAATCCAAAAATTGGTCATACGTTCTCTGAAGTTTGTAACGGCACAGACCTCAGAGAACGTAGTTATAAATGGCATTATCTCAGCTGTCTGAATTAGGATTTGCTAGATTTCAGGATAGTAGGATTTGATTTTTACACACAAAAGGCACTTACTAGTAAAAATCTTAAAATCAGCTCATCCTATTTATCTTAATTCAGACAGCTTTGACCACATTCTCTGAAGTTTGAAACTTCAGAGTAATATGATCGTAATTTCAATCGTATTGCTCTGAGGGCACAGACCTCAGAGAAAGTGGGGACGTAGTTATAAATGGCATTATCTCAACTGTCTGAATTAGGATTAGCTAGATTTCAGGATAGTAGGATTTGATTATGATACACAAAAGTCACTTACTAGTAGAAATCTTAAAATCAGCTCATCCTATTTATCTTAATTCAGACAGCTTTGACCACATTCTCTGAAGTTTGAAACTTCAGAGTAATATGATTGTAATTTGATAAGCTAAAATGAAACTTGATTGAATTTAATGAAAGTCTTGACTCCGATTAAACACTATATTATATATCTTGTGTCCATATGAGTTTTGTAGTATCAGCACGTAAGTATAGACCGAAATCCTTCGATGAGGTTTTAGGCCAAAGACACGTCACAGACACACTTAAGAGTGCTATACTATCTGATAAACTAGCTCATGCGTTTTTATTTACTGGTCCTAGAGGTGTAGGCAAAACAACTTGCGCAAGAATTTTAGCAAAAGTAATCAACGCTCCCGATCCCAAAAAGGCCATTTCAGAAGAAGACTTTGGTAGTGTAGAAATTGATGTGTCTTTGAATATTTTCGAATTGGATGCAGCGTCTAACAATTCTGTAGAGAATATTAGAAGCCTCATAGAACAAGTTCGGTTTCAACCACAACAAGGAAAGTATAAGATCTTCATTATCGATGAGGTACACATGTTGAGTACTGCCGCGTTTAATGCGTTCTTGAAAACACTTGAAGAACCACCTCCATATGCGATTTTCATTTTAGCGACAACAGAAAAGCATAAGATTCTACCAACCATATTGTCTCGATGTCAAATTTTTGATTTCAAACGAATTCAGGTAGCAGAGGTCATAAATCAATTAGATAAAATAGCTGCTTCAGAAAACATTACCATAGACGATGATTCCAAGTATGCAATTGCAGAGATGGCTGATGGCGGTATGAGAGATGCACTTTCAATTTTTGATCGAATTGCCAGCTCGTCAGAAGGTAAGATTGAATATGATGATCTAGTTCAAAAGTTAAATCTACTTGACCAAGATTATTATTTTAGAATGGTCGAAGCATTAGCCTCGCAAAATAAATCCGCTGTTCTTTTATTGTTTAATGAAGTGTTGATGAATGGTTTTGAAGGAGATCATTTTGTCATGGGTCTTGCAGATCATTTTAGAAATATCCTTTTATGCAAGGATCCAGCTTCTATCCAGTTACTAGAAGCAAGTGAAGCTGTCAAAAACCAATTTGCAAATCAGGCCAAATTATTATCAACATCATACTTGATGACCGCTTTGCATTTGTGTAACGACTGTGATGTCAATTATCCTAAAGCAAAAAACAAACGATTGCATGTAGAAATTAATCTTCTCAAGATTTGTTTTATCAATCAACTGATTGAACATCATGCTAGCCCAAGTCCATTAGTAGAAAAAAAAACTCTTAACTCCAGCGTAGCTCTTGCTACTCCAACGGTAGCTGCTGCTCCTAACTCAAGCTTAAATGTTGCTGATCCAACAGAATCTGCGCCTAACTCAAACTTAGAAGCTCAAAAGACATTAGATGTTGTTTCTTCAATCGCAAAGGCAGAGTCAATAGCCCAACAAGAAGTGGAACTCTCTGTAAATGAAGAGACGACAAAAGTCATTGAAAAAGAAATAGAAGAACCGAAACAAATACCAAACAGCACCCCAGTAATAACACCTGTAGTTGCAACGGATTCAAACTTACAGAATACACCATCATTTGCAAATGTTGACACCTTACTAGCTAAAGTCAAAAAAGACTTTAAGGTTGAGAAGTCTATGAAAAGTGAGGATGTCAAACTCGAGGATATTTTGTTGGTTTGGCAGAGTTATAGAGATAAAACACTTACCCCTTCGACGAGAGGAGTGTTAGAAAAATCAATGTTGGACTTATCTGACGAAGGCCTAAAAATTACTGTTGCATCTGTCATTGCCAAAGAAATTATTCAACAAGAAATACCTTTGATGCAAGAAATTAGGAGGTCAATACACAACAGTAATTTGGATATTGAAATTTTGGTTGATAAGGCACAGTTTCCTGAAAAAGAGATATCAAAGCCAAATAAATATCTTGGTTTTAAGGAAAAATACGAGTTGATGGTAGCCAAGAATAAAAGCTTAGAGCAACTTGTGAAAAAACTAGAATTGAAAAAAGATAACAACGCAATCTGAACAAAGGCAACTCTTTTGCCGTTTAAACTTTATTATAAAACCATCTACACACCCATCCTAAGGTGTATTAATTTGTTTTTTCGTAGATTTTAAAATAATTTACTAAAGAATATACCATTTACCTCCTTATAGTTGTTATTTCTTAGAGACTATTGTGGGTGTTCAAATTTCATTATAATATACAAACCTCCATTATGCAAGATCAATCAATATGGTTTTTAGAAAATATTGATGTTTCGGGAATATTCTGCGAAGACAAAATGAGTGATGCTATAGACTCACACGTGCACAAGCAGTATTCAAAGGGAGAGTATATATACTTACCGGACCAAGCAGCTGATAAAATTTATTTTATCATGGATGGAAGAGTAAAGATTGGTGCACTTAATGAGCAGAATAAAGAGATCATCAAAGCGATCTTAAGTCGAGGTGAATTATTCGGAGAATTATCATTGATCGGAGAATTGAAACGTAGAGACTTTGCAATAGCAATTGAAAAGACAACTTGTTGCATAATGACTGTCGGAGAGATGAAAGAAATGTTGAAAGACCACAGCGCATTAAGTCTCTTCTTTATGAAAATTATGGGATCTCGTGTATTAGAAATGGAACAGCGTCTTGAGTCAATGGTATTTAAAGATTCAAGAAGTAGAATTGTAGAATATTTGATTGAATCAGTTCGAAAGAAAGGTCAAAGAGTTGGTTATGAGTGGGTTGTAAGAAAATTCAATACACATCAAGAAATAGCAAACTTGACAGCTACCTCAAGACAAACCGTCACTACTGTCTTGAATGAATTGAGGAATAAAAATTTATTGACATTTAATCGAAAAAGATTATTGGTCAGAGACCTAGAAAAACTAGAAGAAGAGATAGTTTAGTGGTTTATGTATCCACTGCTTAAAAAAGTCTTCTTTTTATTTCAACCAGAAAAAGCACATTCTCTAGCGCTTTCCTTATTTGGATTTGCAAGGCAAGTGCCAATTGTAGGAGCAACTCTCAAAAAAAGCTATAAACCTTTAGATAAACCAGTGCATCTCTTTGGGCTGAAGTTTAAGAACCCTGTGGGACTAGCCGCAGGCTTTGATAAGAATGGAGAGTATATCGAATCCATGCAAGATCTTGGATTTGGCTTTATAGAAGTAGGGACAGTAACACCTATTGCCCAAGCAGGTAATCCACAGCCTCGATTGTTTAGACTTCCAAAAGATGAAGGACTCATTAATCGTATGGGCTTTAATAATAAGGGTGTTGATTTCCTTGTCGAGCAATTGAAACAACTAAGGAAGCGACAAGTCATGATTGGTGGCAACATAGGCAAGAATAAAGTCACGCCTAATGAGAAGGCAGTAAATGACTATTTGATCTGCCTCAGAAAACTACATCCCCATGTTGATTACTTTGTGGTCAATGTCAGTTCACCTAATACTCCAAACTTGAGAGAACTGCAAGAAAAGGAGCCATTGACAAACTTGCTTAAAGCCGTCAAACAAGAAAACAGCACATTCGAAAAGCCAAGACCAGTATTACTTAAAATAGCTCCTGATTTGACAGATGGACAATTGGATGATATCATAGACATTGTATCTACAGTTGGTATTGATGGTATCATCGCAACAAATACTACGATAAGTAGAGAAGGATTAGCTACTTCTTCGAAAAGGATCGAGGACATAGGCAATGGAGGATTAAGTGGCAAACCAGTAAGAGATCGCTCAACAGAAGTGATCAGTTACATTCATCGTCACTCAAAGGGATCAATTCCTATCATCGGTGTGGGAGGCATTAAAAATGCTTTATCTGCTCAAGAGAAACTCAACGCTGGTGCTAGTCTAGTACAATTGTACAGTGCATTCATCTATGAAGGTCCTGGAATTGTAAAAAACATACTTACCGGACTTGATTAGTCAATACATCAACATTGGGTCCACTCTGAAAACTGACGAATTGCATAAAATGGAATATTTTGGATGAGATTTTTGGTTTTTGAAATTCAGTGATTCCTGAGTATCAGTTAATTGAGAAAATGAAAAATATCTTCAAAAGAAACATTTTTGGTTTTGTGCGTTTTCGGAGTGGGCTCAACATTACACTAAAAAGAAAGTGGTATTACATAAATGTTGAGAACATCATCTAAATAATTTAGGTATTTTTTTGCGTTGATTTTCAATGTATTAGTCACATAGATAATACATGTAACGATTAAAGAACTAGAAAACACCTGATTAAATATACTGCTGAATTTATATATAACATCTTTCTATTTCAAGCTATCTAAAACACACTGGTGGACACATTATAGATAATCGCTATGGTATCGTATTTGCCTTATCAGAGAATGTATACGTATTCTGTATGCATTATAAACAGACGAAGGCATCCGGAGATCGGATGCCGCTTTTATCAAACCTGAGAATAGTGATGACTCATATGTTACAGAAGAAAGAAGACTCAGTATTTAGAGATGCCCGATTTTGGTTGGCAATGATGTTTTTTGGGGCACTCATCAGTTTCTTAATCATCACGTACCCAGTGTAAGTAAGAAAACTGCTATTTACTAAAACGGAGCTGCAAGTTGAAATCATGCAGCTCCGTTTCTATTTTATAATAAATCTTTCTGAACCTTTAGACTTAGATCAAGACTTCCTGCAGAGTGGGTGAGAGCTCCCACAGAAATAAAGTTAACACCTGTCTTTGCAATGTCACGTACAGTAAACAGATCAACTCCTCCTGATGCCTCCGATTCATACCTGCCATTGATTGTCTGTATGGCTTCTTTTAAAATTGGCAACTCAAAGTTGTCGAGCATGATTCTGTGTATGTTGCCAACTTCAATAACTTCATAGAGTTCCACAAGATTTCTTACTTCTACAGTGATTTGCAAATCGAGATTCTTATCTGTTAAATAGGCATTTACTTTTTTAATGGCTTCGGTTATAGAACCACAAGCATCGATGTGATTGTCTTTAATCATAATCCGGTCGTATAAACCATTTCTATAATTGGTACAACCACCTTGACGCACAGCATATTTTTCTAAAAACCTAAGTAATGGTGTTGTTTTCCTTGTGTCTAGAATGGTAACGCCAGTGCCCTGTATTTCTGCAATGAATTGATCACTCATCGTCGCAATACCACTTAATCGTTGCATAAGGTTGAGCGCAAGTCGTTCTCCTTTTAACAATGCTTGTGAATTACAGTCCAATTCAAAGACAACATCTTTAAAATGTGCTGGAGAACCATCATGGATGTGAATTCTCATTTTCGCTTCCGGGTCTAAGTGTTTGAAAATTCGTTCAGCTATTGGAATACCAGCAACAACGCCTTCGTCCTTAGAAAATAAGAATGCGGTATCTCTTTCATTTGGATCTACACAAGCAAGAGAAGTATGATCTCCATCTTGCACATCCTCGTGTAATCCATCGATAATGAATTGTTTGATCTCTTCTTCTGAAATGCCTTCTAATGTTGTTTGAAAATTCATGCCGCAAGATATGATTTCCTTGTGTTCTAGCCAATAGCAATGAATTCAAATGAGAGATGAAAAGACCATTGTGTCGATACTTAAAGTTGTGCCCTCTTTTCCAAATTAATTGATAAATCAATACACTGTAAAGTACAACAAAGAGGAATGGAGGAGGAAACCACTCAGGTCTCTTTTCCTCCATTCGCATGAAAAAACTAAATACTTCTTTATAAAGTATTATTTAAATAGTTAGTTAGTAGCCATCATTTTGTGTGATCACGCCAAAGCTTGCCAATACTTCTGATACTGGTATTGGGAATAAAAGAAAATCAGAATTAACGGCTTGTCCTACAGCAGCATCAACAGTACCTGTTCGTACTAAATCAAACCATCGCTGACCTTCAAAGGCTAGTTCAAGTCGTCTATCGTTTGCAATCGCTGTACGAACTTCTTCTTGGCTAGAAGCAGATGTATCAGATAAACCAGCTCTATTTCTAATTGTATTTAACTGATCTATTGCTGCAGATGTGTTCCCATTCTCATTTAATGCTTCAGCATATAAAAGAATAGCGTCTGCTAATCTCAATTCAATCCAGTCGTGATCTGGGCCTCCTGTCTGAGGAAACTTAGGAGATGCCCTAAGAGTTTCATCTATGGTTATTGCTCTTCTCAAGTCAGTCTCACCGTCAGCCTCGCTTGCATCAAATGCATCGATTAAGCTTTGATCTAATGGCAATAACGATTTTGTATCTAGACCACCAGACCATGACCAAAATTCTGAGAATCCATATTCATCTGCAATTGAACTTGATACTTGAGTTGCATAAATGATTTCTTCATTTAAATCATTGTCAGCTCCAAATATGTTATTGTAGTCTTCTTGTAACATGAAACCAGCTGCACCAGCACCGTTCACTACAGCTGCTAGCAGTGGTTCTGCACTACTTGTATTACCTCGTTGCATGTACACTTTACCTAGCATCCCTTGAGCTGCAAGACTTCCAGCTCTTCCATTGCTATTCGTAACAGGTAATGCAGCAATCGCTGCTGTAAAATCATTAATTACCTGAGTATAAATAGCATCGACTGATTGTCTCACCAATATTGTACTATCGGTTACACTAGGCGTAGCCTCTAGATTAAGAGGGACTTCACCAAATACTTTTACTAATTTAAAATAAGACAGTCCTCTTAAAAACTGAGCTTCACCTACTTCTACAGGATCTGTAGAATTTGTTATCACGCTATTGGCACTTAAGATAGATTTATACATGCCTGTATAGAAGGGACCAAAAAATTGATCTTCCATTACCGTTAAATTAGGATTAAATGCATCAAATTCAGTAAATGGAGATTCGTCCATAAAAGCGTTGTCAGATCTAAAATCACCCATGACGGCAATTGGTGTAATACCTGCATGTTGATAGAAATAAGCCGCATTTAAAACACCACCAAAATCTGTTAAAGAATTTGAGCTGGCAATATTAGGGGGAAATTGGTCTAGATCACTTTCGCAAGCTGAGAAGAGCAACATTGTACCTAATACGATTATATATATATATTTCATTATTATATTTCTTTATCGATTAAAAATTAACATTAAGACCAAAAGTGAAACTTCTTACAATTGGACTTGCACCTACTTGCACACCATATGTGGTAGGGCCTCTATAACCACCATTGGTAA
>Ga0209187_1003460_pt1 | contig 13144 bp, 10 predicted proteins | sample BantaG_FD_187430 | JGI IMG/M metagenome (GOLD analysis project Ga0209187, IMG submission 187430) | Marine algal microbial communities from Bantry Bay, Ireland - BantryBay_4 metaG (SPAdes) (version 2) | ecosystem: Host-associated > Algae > Red algae > Unclassified | place: Bantry Bay, Ireland... | reverse complement strand
TGCGGGAAGGGACGAAAATATCTTCGAAACCGTCGTTGTCGAAATCACCGATGATGACGCCATTGTTGTTGGGGCCGTTGCTTGTACCGGCGATGTCGGAAATGTCGGTGAATAGCGGATCTTGTGCGCTGATGGTTGCGGTGAAGATTAGGAGGAGTATTAGGGTTTGGTGGATCTTCATTGATTGATTTTGAATTGTGGTATAAATATAAGGGATTTTGAATTGGAATTGGCGGATACATTTGCCTGTGGGATGTCGCGTTACTTCATAAATTTGTCAAAATTTGCGATGTAATCATCAAGATTCTCTTTTAGCATTTTTTCGTATTCGGTCACGAAGTATTTGATGGTTTCTTCTTTCGCCTCTTTCATGTTTTTTGGATTTTCGAATTGACAAGCACTCACCCATGCGTTGAATCTTGCGACGCTATACATCATGGAAGCGCTTACTTTTCCAATACTTGTTGTTGCGAGTTGTTTGTTTGATAGGTTGATGTGCTCGTCTGCTCTGTTAAAAAAGTTGTCATCTATTTCTGCCATTTGTTTTATTTATTTAATGAGATTTATATCTCCTTCGTATTTCCTTATCGTCTTATTTTGGAATTCAATTTCGATATAATATACATAAATTCCGGATTGCATTCTTTGTCCTTTATAATTTCCATCCCACCAATTTACAAAATAATTAAATTCCAGGTCATTAAGTTCGTAAATTAAACCGCCCCATCTGTTAAAGATTAAATAGCTTTTTATTTGAGCATCCATTCCCTCTCCTCTGAAAATTTGGAATCGGTCATTAATGCCGTCGCCATTGGGCGAAAAGGAGTTTGGGATATAAATTCCAGGTTCTTCGGCGCAGGAGAGGTTGAAGTTTGGATCGGAGGGTTCGAGGCAAAGCTCGCAGTCGTCAATCACGGCCGTTCCATTTAGTGTCCCCGCGCAGTCGAAACAGGAGAGGTTGAAATTTGGGTCGGAGGGTTCAAGGCATTCTCCGCAGTCGTCAATTACTGCGGTTCCGTTTGTTGTTCCGGCGCAATCAATAGTGAGCGTAGAAAGTGCACAAACAGCGTCTATGTCTGCACCGGGTGTTCCGCCATCACAATTTCCATCAATAACATCTGTGATTTCGATGGCATCAAACTTGAGTGCTCCCGCAGAGTACCCCGGTAATATAAGATCGATATCAAGTCCTGAAGATGATCCGCTTATGTTACCAATTTCGTAGTATCCATCTGCATTTATATCAGGAATCCCCAGTGTCTGTAATTGTGATTCTGTAAATTGGTCCAAAGGTCTTAATGCCAAATCACTCGACTCAACAGCGGGTCCAATTTCAAAGACCCAAAAGTCCTCCTGGTCGTCACCTGAGTTTGTTAGTATATTGTTGGTAAAGCCTAGTTTCAAAATACCTCCCTGTCCAAGAAAAACGAATTGGGGTTCGTCAACCGAAACGCCAGTCCAGTCGCTGACGCCTATTGCCCCCGAAGGCTCCGGATCAGCAAGGGGACATCCTGGAGTATATTCTAAAACAACATCTGCGAAACTAATTCCATCTCCACATAAAGAACATCCGTTGTTTGGTAGGTCTGAGCATTCATTGTACAGGCAGTCGATGAGTCCGTCTCCGTCGTTGTCGATACCGTCGGCGCAGGTTTGGGCGGTGTTTTCCTGGGCTGATAGGGGGAGGAGTAGTAGGAACTACTTTCAATACTTATAAGTGTTAGTAGACCATTTTTAAGATCATATTTACCTTGACCTAATACTTCTGTTCCTCCCCACGCATTCCAATGGTAATATTGGTATTTTCCATTTTTATCGAAATCCAATACCCAGGCATTGTCAGGTAAACCTCTTAGTGAAAAAGACTCATTGATTGTTTGAGTACCTGAGAGAAGGGTGATGGTGGAGGATAGAAATAGTGCTAGTATCGTTTTTACCATATTTTTTTATTCTGGCGCATCAACATTAAATCAATTTAATTTTCTCAATCAAGCGATCTTTATATGTTCTTCCAATCGGAATTTTTTTACCACTCATCACAATATGGTTACCTATAATTTTTTCTACAAAATTAATGTTGATGATGTATGATTTATGACAGCGGATAAAGCTTTCACTTAAAGCGTTTATTATCTTTTGCAAAGAGATATTCGCTATTTCCCGGCTGGTGTTTGTACAAACAATAGTAAAATCACCTTTTGCTTCAATATACTCAATTTCTGAAATGGCGATCTTTTTTATTTGTCCTTTATTTCGAATAAATAAATTGCTTTGGCTTGAACCTAAACCGGACTTGACTTCTTGTTTTTGAACTTTAGAGATCGCTTTTAAAAACCGTTCAAAGGAAAATGGTTTTAGAAGATAATCCACAACATCTAATTCGAAGCCATCAAGGGCGTATTCAGAAAAGGCAGTGGTAAGGATAGTTTGAGGTGGATTTTTTAATGACTTTAATAATTCAAGACCGGACAACTTCGGCATATGAATATCTAAAAACATGATGTCAATTACTCCATTCTCTATCTCGCCCAATGCCTGCAAGGGAGAAATATAAGTGCTCAAAAGATTTAGATGAGGAACCTGCTCAATATAACTTTCCAACATTTTTTGTGCTGGAATTTGATCCTCTATTATAATACAATTTAACTGCTCCATCAGGTTAATTCAACGCTTAAGTTAACAATATATTTCTGTTCTTCTTTACTAATAGTGAGGTCGTGTTGATTCGGATATAGTAATTGTAGTCGTTTTTTTACATTTACTAAGCCAATTCCCCCTTGTATTAATTTGTCTCTGTTTCCATTGTCTTCTTCGTAATTATTTTCCACAAAAAGCTGAAGTTGTTTATTGTGGATTGTGATTTTTATATTAATGAAGACTTCTTCTATTTTGGAACCAAAGCTGTGTTTAAAACTGTTTTCAATAAAGGGAATTAACAAAAAGGGTACGACTTTTCTGTTTTTATTATTCGGGTGATTTTGAATTTCATAATGAATGACTCCTCTGCCTTCGTACTGGATTTCCTGAAGGTCAATATAGTCTTTTATAAAATCTAACTCTTTTGCTAAGGGAACTCTTTCTTCGGTAGTTTCATATAATACGTATCGAAGCACATTTGATAATTTCAATATCAAAGCAGGGACTTCATCCGATTTTTTTAATGCAAAATGATATAAGTTATTTAAGCTATTGAATAAGATGTGTGGTTGGATTTGGGACTTTAGTAATTTCAATTCATTACTCAATCTATCCTGTTCAATTCTTTCCAGTTTTTGCTGTTGCGCGAAACCATCAAACACAAATTTAATCGTCATGAACGTTAGCAATGGAACAATAATCTCTCCGTAATACCAATAGATAGATTGCCAGGTAACATCATTTGCACCTTTACTGTCTGGCGTTAATATTTTTTCAACAAAGCCTTCTTCAACTATCCCAAAAAGAGCAATCGCGACTATTACAGCAATAAAGAATAATAGGTATTTTTTGGTATTAAAAAACGTGGGAATTAGAATATAATTGACCAAAAGATAGAGAAGAGTTTGATATAAAATAAATAACAAATTGATGCCAGGTGTGTCAGAAAAAGTAAATCCCTCATGTTCCACGAAGATGATGCTATTCAGATAGAAGATGACCAGGGCTACCAATTGGTAAAGCCATTCTTTTTTCATGTCGTTTAATTTTCTTGATAGAACAGACTTTATTGGGCTGGCCATTCAGTAATGTGAAGGTGACCGGCAAACAAGTTTTTGAGTGCGCTGATTTGTTGTATCCCTTAAATCGTCAAAGAGTTTTGACCGCTACTATTTTTCAATCTTTCTACTGATTTCTGCTTGCAGGACTTCAGTCCTGCCAAAAGCCTCTGTAGTAATAAATAAGTTTTTAAGTCAAAAATTTACTTTCTTTTCGCAGGACTGAAGTCCTGCGGGCCGAGTAAAAAACATTCTTCAATTCAGCGCAGGACATAACTTTGCTGCTTACGAGCTCCGAGCTATTTCTCACAATATAATGAATATTCTTAGAAGCATACCGCTAATGTCTTTTATCAATAATGATGTACTTAAATCCCAGCGTAACCTGACGCGTCTGCCATTTATAACTTCTTTCTATCTCAAAATCGGAAGTTAGCAAGGACACCCGATGTATTCTGGTATTAAATACATCTCTCACCGATAGAGAGAAAGCTCCTCGCTTGTTATTGAATTTTTTGCCTATTCCAATATTGATATAAAGCACTTCATGTCTTTTTTGCTGTATTTGAAAAGAGGGTGCTCTGTAGATTTCAGAAAACGCTATTTTCCAATTATTTTTTAGTTTGAACTCTTGTTTCATCCGCACACTCCAGGTAGATTGTTTGTTGTAACTGATTTCATTTTCAGCGTCTTCATATTTGTTTTGCGTAAGTACAAAAGATCCTGAAGTTTTGAAAATTTTATTTGCTCTGTATTCCAACATAGCCTCTATGCCACTACTGTTTTCACTACCTATGTTTACGGAAGTTTCCAAAGTCCGATTATTGTCAATGGGTTCGACAATCGATTGAATTGAATGGCTGGTTTTTCGGTTATACAAAGTCAAATCTAAACTTACGGGGTTCCATTCCTGGTGATAATTAATCTCCAATAAATCTGCAATTTCTGGTTCAAGATCAGGATTTCCAGTCTCAAGATTTAAGGGATCTTCGTATGAGACATAAGGATTTAAATCAAAAAAACCAGGGCGATTGATTCGGCGGGTATAGTTTAATCCAACGGTTTGTTCATGGTCAGCGATCAGGTAGTTGACTTGAATAGAGGGGAACAACCGAATATACTTTTGTGTAAAAGTACTTTTGTCTGCTTGTTGAAATGCTTTGCTTGAAAATTGTTCCAGCCGTAGTCCTAAAGCATATTCCAAACTTTTTACTTGGTTTTTTTGAATCAAATAAAGCCCAAGTTTTTGCATGTCCATATTAAAATCATTATCGGGCAAAAGGATGGTGTCAGATCGTAATTCAATTTTTTGAAAAATATGATACTGAATGAAATCTGCTTTCATACCTGCTTCAATCGTACCCCAATTAAAAAAAGGAAATTCATAATCCACTTTTCCATGGTAATATCGTTGACTTTCCGTTTCGTCAGAGGATTGCAAGAACTGTTGTGCATTGGAAAGCAAGTCTGTCAAATCAATTGCATCACTATTCGTAAAGTTAGTTTCGTTCTCTCCACCTGCGGTTAAAGAGAGCTTCAGTATCTGTTTCTTTCGAAGTTTTTTTTCAAGCGAGAGATTCATCCATAATTCATCTTCTGTTTCTTTTCTTTCGTTAGGTATTTCTATTGTTTTATTGTCAGAAGAACGATAGTCAAATAATTGTTGCTGTTCATTAACGCTCTCTAAATCCCAACGATCAAAATTAACTTCCAAACCAATAGAGGTAGTAGAATCAGGTTCTACAGAAAATCCAAGCAAGGCATTACTTATGTTCCCAAGTCCACTTTGAGTACTGCGGCTTTCGTATCGTTGCAATTCATCCTGAAAATTGATTCTTTTGGAGTTTACATAGTCGGTATATTTTCCATAATCGTGACTTAGGTTGGTGTAAAATGAAATTTTATTTTTTGTCCAACTGACATTTGCCCCTCCATTCGGGGTTAGGTAAAAAGGATTCGTCGGGATAGATAAATTGGAAATGAGTTCTAACTTGAAAGCACTTGTTTGGTCTTTTTTATACACCATGTTGATGATTCCACCAACGCCTTCTGCGTCATATTTTGCAGATGGATTTGTAATGATTTCAATTTTTTCTAATGATTCTGCGGAGATGAACTTTAGCGTGGAAGGGTCTCTTCTTGTTTCTTTGCCATTGATATAAATAATGACGTTTGAGTTGCCTCTTATTTGAACTTGTCCCCTTGGTGTAGTGACCACAGAAGGAATAAGTTCGAGCGCCTCCAATGCATTGCTCCCCGTCGAAGATAAATCTTTGCCAATGCGAAGTACCTTCTTGCCGAGATGGCTTTCAACAATGGACTGATGAGCAACTACCTGAACGGCGGCCAGAAGGGTCGCCTCTTCTTGAAGTATCACCGGATCTAAGTCCATGGATGTTGATAAATCCAATTGTTGCGTCCAATCTTTATGCCCCAACATTTGCATCGTTAATTGATAAATGGCTGGTTTCAAATCAGCAAACAGGAAAAAGCCATCCTTGTCAGAAATCACTCCTTTAATATCTGTACTATCCAAAATAGGGTAGATGCTAACGGAAACAAATTCAATGGCTTTTTGATCCTTTGATAGCACTTTTCCGGAAATATGATGTTGAGCGTCTATGTTTATGGTGATTAAAAGGCAGTAAAGAAAAAGGATTCGTCGTTTCATGATATTGCAATTTTGTTTTTTAAAAACATGCTGCAATAAAGTCGTTTTAAGATTTGTTGTGAAATTTATCCTTTGAACTGCGTTTTTATTGGGTTGAAAGTAATGGGAGAGGGCTTAAGAGGCTTTCCCTCTGACGTCGTTTTAAAACACATAGTTTAGGTTCGATCGTTTGTCCGTAAAGAAAAAAAATAGGTAGTAATTTATTGACAGCTTCCCACTTCCACCCTCAACCCCTCTACTTACAAATAAAAGGCAGCAAATCATCATAGCCCGAAGATCCCAAAACCGCCTTCACCGCCGTCAAATCCAAACAAGCCTCCTCCAACTTACTATCCTGCAAAAAAGCCTGACCACGAAAAAATTGATATTCCACACTTTTGGGAAACCGCTCAATCGCCTCCGTCCATTTTGCGTAAGCAGATTCCGCCTCGCCACTATTATATAAGACGAAGCCTTCATTTGCAAGCTTAGTGGCAGCATCAAAATTGTCAACAGTTTCTGAGCACATCCCATTTTTCGGTCGGAAGGTAAGTCGGAGCGGATAGAGTACTGCAACGTTCTCGCCATTCAGTTGACCAACATTCCACTGGCCGCTGGTACTGCTGGCTACCCGTATTGCTTCAAAAACAAAATCGTCACTCAAGCCAGAGTAGTTGTACATGGTCGCCACCACGGCCTGACCATTCTTGCGGACCAGAAGTTCGCAAGCGATGGCACCAACTTCACAGGAGTCGATTCCGCTGACCGGGTATTTTAAATTTTCTAACAAATAGGTGGCAAGTGCAGGCTCTCCATCCTTGTAAGTCGGAGCCTGATCGAATTCCGTCCAAATCGTATCACCATCCATGATGACATATGGCAATGGGATTTTTATTTTAAATCGAACAGGTAAAGTGAACAAGACATCGACCGGAGTTTCTTTTTCCTTGCCGGGAATCCATCGGATGTTTTGCTCCTCCATTAAAGTGAGGATACGCAGTGCTTCATCCCCACAACCATATCCAATATCTTTTACTACTTTTGGTTGGGCAATCGCTCCTGTTTTTGTGACAACGAATTGTATCACCACCGAACCTTCCACATTATTGGCAACAGCAGAGTCAGGGTACACGATATTCTGATAAATATATTCGAGGAGCTTCTTTTCCGCACACTTTGATTTGCGGGCAGCATCTTTGTAGAATTCACATCCCGGAAAACGGGGCATTTCTTCCGCTACGATCACTGGAACAATCGTGTCATGCTGCGCAGTACACCAGGTACACCATAAAAATAGGCTTCCTAATAAGTAGTATTTCATTTCTTCGACTTATGTTTGTTTTAAAAAAAGACGGGAGCTTCGAAGACCGAAGCTTACCTATTCCATCGCGATAGAGGGAAACTTCGGTCTTCGATCTCCCGTCTTCATACACAAAGATACCTCACTTCACACAACCTAAACAACAATGCACGCAAGAATCTCCACTTTCATAACGTCTTGTATCCTAGTTTTGCTATTCACAACGGGAATTTATTCCTGTAAAAGCCAAAAAAACGAAGTGCCGATTAAAAATGGCATGCTTATTACCCAATCCCTTACGATCAAACGCGGAGCATATTTCCTGGAGTCTGAAAAGCTGGAAACACCTGTGGTGACTATCTCCGGCGACAATATAGTCGTTGATTTTAACGGAGCCATTTTAAATGGAACGGCTGATCCAATGCAACCGGATTTGTTTAAAGGGATGGGGATTTTTATCGAAAATGGAAAAAATATTCAAATTATAAACGCAGTGATTAAAGGTTTTAAAATTGGACTCCTGGCGGAAAATGTGGATAGTCTCCACATCCAGACTTCCAACTTTAGTCACAACTACCGGCAGCGTTTGAAAAGTACGCCGGACATGGAAGATCTCGGAGACTGGCTCAGCCACCACGATAATGATAAGGACGAATGGCTGCGATATGGCGCCGGCATGTATCTGAAAAATTGTGATCAGGCGCTCGTGAAAGATGTAACGGCCAACGAAGGACAAAATGGCCTTTTACTAGTCAATTGTAATAATGGTCTTTTTTACAATAACAATATGCAATTCAATTCCGGTTTGGGAATAGGCCTTTATCACTCCAGCGAAAATCGCATACTACACAACAAACTGGATTGGTGCATCCGGGGCTACAGCCACGGCATTTATAATCGGGGGCAGGATGCTGCCGGTATATTAGTGTACAAAATGAGTAACAAAAATGTCGTTGCCTATAATTCCGCAACACATGGTGGGGATGGATTTTTTCTTTGGTCAGGAAATACTTTTATTGAAAAAGGAGTAGGAGGCTGTAATGACAATTTGGTGTATGGCAATGACTTTTCACATGCTTCTAATAATGGAGTAGAGATCACTTTTAGTAAAAACAAAATCATCAATAATAAAATCAATGATTGTCATTATGCGCTTTGGGGCGGCTATAGCTATGAGTCCATTATTGCAGGGAATCGCATGCATGGCAATACCCATGGAGTCGCTTTTGAACATGGCCATCTTAACGAAATTTATGGAAATCACCTCGAAGATACGGACATCGGAATTCAACTTTGGGAGCGTCCGGTCCAGCCAAAAGAATGGATATTTACAAAAAATAGCGATATCAGCAGCAGAAATTATCTGATTCAAAACAACGTTTTTACAAAAGTAAAAGAGCCACTCAAAATTGAAGACAGCAAAGACGTCCTAATTGAAAAAAACTACTTCGCCAACTTCCAGCGCCTCCTAAAATCCAGTCCAACAAACAAGGCCCTCCAGTTTATAAACAACAGCATTTATCAAAGTGACCTCCTCGGAGATGCCTACGATTTTCGAAATGACAATAAGATCCTGAGTGGTGGACCGGTCCCGCCCATCAACAACAAAGACGTCATAGAAAAATACAAAGTAGATCCACTCTCTGATGGATATAAAACAGATTTACCTGAGCACACACTTCGCGGAAGACAGTACATGCTCCTCACGAAATGGGGGCCTTACAATTTCCAATACCCCAGCATCTGGCTGCGTAGAGTCGAAGGAGATCAATATACCTTTGCACTTTTTGGTCCGCAGGGAAACTGGAAGATAGTAGGTGGCTCAGGTTTTACTTCTTTCTCCCGAAAGACCGGAGCTATGCCCGCTACTGTAGTGGCTACAAAAGGAGGCGCCGACAAGCCGAACCTTAAAGTTGAGTTGGAGTTTATCGGTACTGCTTTTACAGATCAGTTGGGTCATGCGTTTGAGAAGGGGCGGGTTTATCCTTTTGAGTTTTTGTTGGAGTAGTGTTAGAGGTCAAAGTCAAAATCGAAGTCAAGGTCAAAGTTTGCCTGTCGAATGGGTAGTTGTATACCGATTGTGACTCCTTCGAAGCGATTGATTTTAAAACTCAAGTGCAAGTGCCAACTCAAGTTCAAAAGCGAACGTGAGCACCCAATCGCGGGCAATTTGAGTTTGAACTTGTACTTGCGCTTGAATTTTAAAAACAAATTTACCACGCACAGAATTCTATATCTACTAAGCAACTTCGATTGACGTTAGATCGCATCCAGCATCCAAAATGGCTCATTATTTGTACTCCTAAAGTCTTACCCATCCTACAATTCTCCTCTATTATTGATTTTCCCCCATAACAAACGAAACATGGCCATTAAAAATAATCTTTTACTAGCAGCAGTTGTATGCCTGTTTGCTTACCCGGTTCTAGCTCAAAACACCAAAGGAATGTATGTCAATGATTTTAAAAACATCATAGGCGATCTCGAAAAAGAGACAGAATTGCTGACCTATGCACAGCAAGAAGGATTTAACTATCTGTTGCTCTATAATATGTATTGGATTCATAAAAATCAATTCGATCTAACAGATCCTGTAGCGGCGCAGCCATTGGCAAGTTTTATCGAACGCGCAAAAACAGAATATGGGATATTGGAAGTAGGGGCAGTGGGAGAGAAGCTTGCTTCTTTTGATAAAATGGTGATTTACAATGAAAACTTTAGCGCTAATCCCAATCAACAATTTGACATTTTTAATATTGAGTTTGAGTTTTGGAATAAGAATTTGATTCAAAGTGTTTATTGCAGCAATTACTTGGAAGACGCGGGATTGAAATGTAATAAAACGGGAGCCTTTAAGTACTATATAGAAGAGATGAAAGGATTGCACGAACTTTGTAGTTCTATTGGCATAAAGTCAGAAACCTACATTGGCCAGATCAAAACCAATCAGGGTAAGGCCATTGGCAAACATTGCGACCGGGTGCTGGTGCATTATTATCGCAAATCAGACACCTATAATAATGGCAATAGCCTCTACAACTTTAAAGGCAACCGATTAAAAAAACTGGCTCCCAAAACCGGTAAACTAAAAGTCCTACCCATTTTTGCGGCAACGCCAGCCTTCATGGGCCCATGGCTCACGGAGAATAGTACCGACACTGCTTTTGACACCTATATGAATGGTCAGTCCGGCTACAATGACGAAAATGCGACTTGGAAAGGCCATATTGAAATTGACGGTTTTCAGTGGTATACCTACACCCATCTTTTGGATTTTACTCCCGCCAATGCCCCCACTCCCAATAGTTTAAAAACGACCAAAAAAAGTTCTTCCGTTTCTACACATAACCAACATAACCATGTTAATCACAATAACAATTCTACTGCTCCTCCGTCGACTGTTACTAAGGGAAAGCCCGGGCAATTAAACAAGGAAACTAAAGGGTTTAACTTGTATCCGAATCCGGCAAAAGATAAATTGTACTTACAATGTCCAACGAATGCAACAATTCGTTTTCTAAATATAAAAGGCGAATTGTTGAAGGAGTTATCTCCGGATCAGAAAAAGGTTTTGGACGTTGCTGCTTTTGCGAATGGCATTTACTTTGTGAGTGTGCAGGTGGATGGAGAGGAGCCAAAGGTGCAGAAGGTGGTGGTGGCGCACTAGGGGAGAGAGGTTTGAAAACTCAAGTACAATTGCCAACTCAAGTTCAAAAACGAACGTGAACTTACTTCAGCGGGCTTTTGATTGAATTTTTGATTATAACTGTTCAGTTACTTTACTATTAGCTGTTGGCTTCCCTCAAACGAATCCTGTTTCGCGATGGAGGAAAGCCAACAGCTAACGGCTGAATAATTACTTTTGATTTTGATTTTGATTTTTTGGCCGACTGAGATACTTAAGGAGATACTTCTAGGAATGAAGCAATTCCAATTCCCACGTCAAAAGAAAAATAAGAGCCTCCGTGTTCTATGTGAAAACACTCCATGGCCTATTCCGTCATTTGCCGGAACAGGTATAGTAAAACCCGTTAGCAGGAAAAATTCAAATTCGCATTCAAATCCTAATTCCTCCTCCTATTCCGCTTACCCAACCAACCCGAAACATCTACATTAGGCAAATACCACTCATTACCCATATCAATCAACGGAATCCGGTCACGTGAATCCCGACCCACATTCTGTTGCGTAATTTCAATATAGTCCTTACCAACTTTCGAAACAATGGCTATGTGGCCAAAAGGATTATCACTATGTCCTTTGAAAACTAGAATGTCCCGCTTTTTGGGTTTCGTTTTACTTGGGTTGTGAAACTGGCGTAAATTTCTGGCAGTATTATAACCACCATCGATGATATATGGATCGTAGAAATCTTTTGCATGGCCCCAGGGATCGGGCATTTTATGATGGAGCTTGTCGTAGTAATAGCGTTTTACAAATTCAACACATTGCCACTTTAAACCCAGGTTGTAGCCATCTTCTGCTACATGTCGGCCATGCGTATTACCAATTCCACCATTAAAGTATACGGGAACACCGTGTAATTGGTCAATGACCACACCCGGAGATAAATTACGGGTACGTTTCTTTTTTTTACCCTTCTTTTTGCTGCTTTGTTCCACAGCTCCTCTACCTAATTGTTCTCTCACGTACTCAGAATCAGAACCTCCCTGGCACCCTAAGATTAGGACCAGGATACTCAATAACAATAGGCATTTCTTCAAATTCATGTAGAGCTTGTTTTTACTTTGAGGATATATCAAATATTAAACCAATATGTGGCTTTTCTATAAATTATAGCTGTTTAGCGGGTATTGTTTTGGATGTCGGATGTGGGATGTGGGATGTGGGATGTTTTTTTAGGTGCGCTTTGCTGCTCCTACGCATAGTCCTTCGCAAGGCTTCGGTTCCTGAAAAAAGCTTCGGCCTGCAAGAAAGCTTCGGCAGCACAAGGCCGTAAAAGCTGTTGGTTCTCTTTTATTTGTGAGCTCCGCATTAAATTAGCTCACCATTAGACGAGAACCAACAGCTGTCACGCCAGCGCTAGCTGTATCGTGACTAACATCCAACATCTAACATCCATCCAGAATCTCATAAATAGAGATGCCAAACAGCTGCCAAAAATAATGTTTTTTCGTACAGAATAACATTTAGAACGACATTATTCTCAATTTTTGTACCTTTCCAATCGTGTTTCAACACAACAAATTAAGCAAAGTAGTGATCGTTTTACTAGTACACCGTGTACTAAGCCTAGTAGGATTTCCTGCCGAAGGCATGGCAGAAAGTGCCGCAACTTCTGATCGTCAGATTGTACACCCTGCCTCAGAGAGGTAGGGTGTACAATTTGACGATTTAAAGTTGCGGCATTTTTTTAGGTGCAGCGCACCGGCACCGTTTGGTAAATACTACAAATATTTTTACTTAACCGGCACATTATACAGGATAACGGTGCCGGTGCGCTGCACCTCGATAAAAGGGACTACCGTTTTTTTTACA
>Ga0209187_1003458_pt1 | contig 13157 bp, 17 predicted proteins | sample BantaG_FD_187430 | JGI IMG/M metagenome (GOLD analysis project Ga0209187, IMG submission 187430) | Marine algal microbial communities from Bantry Bay, Ireland - BantryBay_4 metaG (SPAdes) (version 2) | ecosystem: Host-associated > Algae > Red algae > Unclassified | place: Bantry Bay, Ireland... | reverse complement strand
GGAGGGGATGGGCGGGGAGAGGAAGACGACGCGGTGGCGGTGGCGAAGCGTGCACCCGGCTGCGGGCTTGTGCGAATGACTGAGATGAGTTGCCATCGAGAAGTCAATAGGAGGTGCTTTTATAAGCAGTTTGGGGAAACTACTGTCCAATCAAATTGCAGTAGGACCCTCCAGCGTGTCGAAGGTACTGGAAGTCTGGATTGCTTTCCGGATCTTTCCAGTGCTTTGCCGTTTGATCGCCCGTAAAACGCAGAGTCATCCTGCAGCTTACACTCGAGAGTCACGCGATTCATTGCTGTGTCGAACCTTCCACCCGTGTCACAGTGCCGCCCCGCTGCCCCCCTCAGAGGATTCCCACACGCCACTTTTCGAACGGAGGAACAGTCCTCTCAGAAACGATTGTGAGGGGGGGGGACACCGCACTGGCTGGCTTGTCAGAATCGGGTGGGGTGCCGCCGAGGGGCGGCCCGAAGGTCTGGTGGGCTCCCAGGAATCGGGTGGGTTGCCGCTGGCGAACAACACGGTCACCTGTGAGCGGATCAACCAGGGATTTCCGCGATCTGCTCCACACGGCGCCCCGAAATCCAGGGTAAATCGCTCCGTGGAAGCCGATTTGACCCGGGATCCCAGGTCTCCTGAGAGTTTGGGTCAAAAAACCCGGGATATCCCGGCTATTTTTCTTGTAGGGCCTCCGGTGGCCGCCAAGGTTCGTTCGGGCTGCCAGAGAAAAGGAGGGACACTGTCTGCTTTACTTCGCTGGGGGGAGCGAAGCGGTACATCAACCCTCTCGCTATCGACGCCGTGGTAGGGACTCTCTTCGTCCGCTCTCGACATGTCGTATTGTTTTGCAGGGACCGCCTTAGTCATGAATAGAGAGCTGGGTTCTTTTTGTGGCCTGACAGGCGCACCGTCTCATTATTCAAGATATATACGGCTATCTGTGCCGCTCTGAGAGGCGCCTGTGTGCATGCTGCAGCCACCACCGCCCCAACTGACCAGCCACCGCAACGACCATCGACATTCTGTTGTACCCGTCTGTCGACGACCCCACCTCGTCTTGGGGGGGGGAGGGAGATGCAGCAGTGCTGGCAGCTACCCTGTGGATGCTTCCCTCCGTTCCGATGGACCACGAAACGACCCGCGTAAGAAGCAACGGTGGGCGGCAGTGGGGGAGAGCAGCTGCACTTGGCAAAGGCGGCAGCCGTCCGCGCTCGTTTCTGCGTGCTTCTTGCGGACGCAGCAATTTCAATGATCAGTATAGAGATTTGGCATGTAACTCGACGGTCGCTTTGACGGTCTTTCGACTGTACATTGTGCCACGTTGTGGACACACTGCCGAGATAAAGGAAGTTTCGACCGTTCCCGACGGTATTCTCGGGATATACCGTCGGGCCCGAGTCGAGCGGACTGTACATTGGCGGTGCATTTCGACCACGTGTCGAGCCTGCGGGGCTCCGCTGGGGGGTGGCACGGCCGGAACGCGTACTGGTACGTCCCGATTTGGTACATTGAGGACCGCCTGGCAGCCTCCTTCACAGCATTACAGGTGATCACATTCAGCGGGTAACTTTGCGGCCTAGAACACGTGCTGCGTTGCCGCGTGGTGTCCTGTTCCCCTCGTACCCATCTCCGCCACCCATCTTCATCCCTGCGATCTTCTGTTTTTACCACCACCACTCACGTCGTTGGGGCTGCGATGCCGACCCGCATACCAACCCCAGCCAACGCCGCCCCGCCCTCCCCCCCTTTCAATGCAATATATTTTTTACGCACTCAGCGTGTTGCTGGTCTGTGCGGACAGACTGCGATCCACAGCACAGCCTCCCCGTCCTCTTTATTGGGCGTGTATTTGTTCCCATGCGTACGGTAGCCGCACCTGCTGAGCGGCAGGCCACGGCCCCTTTGCGGTAGGCCCCTGCTTTCCAGCTGGTCATGTGCTCCCTCGCCTTTGCATTTATCTCCCGCGATGCTGTCTGTCGCCACGGGTCATCGCCGCGTTTACCGCTGTCTCTCCTGTCCCCCCCTCCCATACACACCACAGTACGCTGTACGCACACCGATGCTCCCAACGCGCTCACTCACCAACAATGCAATCGCACGAGCACACATCTGGTTGCATCAACGCACCGGCGGCGGTGCGCCACGACCTGTGTCACTGGTGTGTACAGCACCGTCGAACTACCGGAATTTTACTTGCCAAAACTCACTGGAGTCCATGTCGGAAGTAAAAATCGAGTGCCTGACGTCCATCCAGATACAGTCGAGATACAGTCGAAAGCGACCGTCAGATTACATGCCAAAACTCTCGAGTGACCACTGTGCACAAGAAGTCTCAGGACTCGAGCTGTGCCCAGCATAGAAGCCATACGATTGGTCTCTCAGTGCTTACACAATTTAAATTGCGCGACCGGGGGCTGGAGGGTGTCTCTTGCCGGTCCCACGCCTGCTGACCAACGCCGACGAGCGTGCCACCTCCTACCGCCAGCGTACGCAGAGCTGCGCAGTGCACCTCTTTACTAGATCCACCACGAGCTCGTTTTTCCCTCGCATTCCTCGTAAATGCTCGTCCAAAATGGGTGTATTCTCGCACGCTGAGAGTGTTAGCTCGTATCCCGACCAAAAAACTCATTCAGGCGTGTTGGTGACGTGATTAGGATGTGATTAACAGCACTACGAAGTCCTGCTAACTTCTTTTACGTGCGAGTTGATGCGCTAGTCAGCTGTGATCCTCAGTACAATGGCGAAGCCAAGCAGGACAAGAAATACGCGAAAGGACACCACTGTGCAGCCCGTGTGCGGAGGAAGGTTGCGCCCACTTCGGGGCAGTGGTCAGGAGGAGAGAGGACACTTTTCGCAGCACGGCGCGTCGCTATCGCCGATGCGCTCCCTCTGGCCGCCGCCGAAGCCGACGCCGGCTACTAGCTTCCTATCGCTGTGCAGTCAAGCGCATGAGTCCCCCACTGGCGCGCGAGCACATGAACCCCCGCAGTTGTACCAGCAGAAGAAGAGAGACGTGGCCACCCAAGAAATGGTGCGGTTCAGCTTCCATCCTTTTCTGCACCGCCCCACCTCTTCCCCCCCCGCCCTCTCGTCACTACCCTTCGTGAGCCCTCTTGGATCCCGGCTGGTCCTTCTGGCCATCGTGGCTTGTTTCTAAATCCCGTTCTGGAATACGAAAGACCACGGGGAATGGCGCATTGGGCGGCGCGTGAGCGAGAGTCCGAAGCACTTGGAGTAGGATAGTCACGCAGTGTTCTCATTCTTTTGGACAAAACAACCGTTGCTGTCGAGGCCGGGACGCTCTTACTACTTAACGAGCAGCCATTTCCTCTGCAAGTCCTGGCAGAAGGGGCAATTGGACAAACGTCAGCAGGATGGACGACTGACAGGACATAAAGAACAGATCAGGGCCCTGGATCGACGGAGGCGGCACAACGACGCCGTCACGCTGCTTCGAAAGGCGGCCATGAAACGACTGTGGCACACCAGCACCAGAACGGTGCCTGAGGGTGGGCACCGACCTGCTGCACGCGGGCAACTCGGGTATATCAGGCTTGCGCCTAGACTCCGTGGCGCGCGGCTATCCCCCTCCGCCACCTGAACCCCCAATGCCTCCTCCTCCCGCACCTCGTAATGCGGCACCCGTTCGTCACCCTTTTCATTCGATATGTCTTAGGGAGATAGTGCTGTCGTAGCGACCGCCACCACCGTCCCCCCACCCCTCGTCTTTCTTCTTTTCTTTTTCCACTGCTCACGCCCCCCCGACTTCCCTGTGCTCTAGCCACCCTCGTCCGCTCTCCTGCCTCCCGCCCCGGCGATGGCCCGCGGTAGGGAGCATCCTACTGTCTTTAAAAATGGAGCCTCGGCGATTGAGGTCGCACAACATTGCTGCAAGCACGCAAGTGTGCAGAACAGAAGCGAACTCTCCGTCGTCTTGCTGGTGCGACGTGGCTCGAGCACCTCGTTATCGTTTACGCGACGGAGCTGACATGCCAGGCCGAAAACGGTACCGGCAAGGCGCCGAAAGCAACCACAATGCTCTTCTATCGGTCCCTGCCTGTCCAGCAGGATGCCGACGTGCGACCCGACCCGTGGAGAGGCTCATTTGAGGGAGTACCTGTGCGGACGCGGGGTCGGTAGGCAACACCATGTCAACCGCGGGATTTACCCGACTGAGGGCGAGCCTGCCGGCACTGCACTCCAACTCAGAGGCAAGCGGGGTGAAAGGGACAGGCAATGGTAGTGGCGGACGCGGTCGGCATGCTCCCACGGCGCAACATCTGCCGTTGGCCTAGCCGGCGATCCTGTAGCTGCTGGCGGTGCGGGCGGTGCGGCCTTGGGGCCGAGCGGCACGGAGGCGTTGGCCGCGCCGCAAGGTGTGGACAGCGCATAGGAGTGGATTGTCAACCGCTCCTGCGGGGATACGCGCGTACCACCCCTGTTTAACACGGCGGGAAAGGTGCGCCGCACCAACAAAATCAAGAACAAGCCTGCGGAGGCCTCAGGTGAAGCCTCGTCTGCTGCGGCTGCCGGCACGGCTGCCGGCGCCGCCCCTGCCGCACGTGCCGGCCCTGCGCCTCATGCCGCAGCTGTCGTTGCAGAAGCAGCCGCAACTGCCAATTAATTCGGCGGTGTGGGTGCGTCTGGGGGGGCCGCTGCCGCCTCTACTGTTGGCAGCGCCCCGGTAATGCCACTTCTCGGCCACATGCTTTACGTACACGGTCAGAAGGTGGTTACAGCGGACATGCCCGGGCGGCTCAGCCAGCATGACGGAAGGCAATGTGTCGGTTGTTTTTATCACGACCGAGCCGAGAGCCCTTGATGTCTTGTACGAGCACGGAATGCACACCGCATTTTGCCACATGACGAACCATCCGCGCCCGACCACTTTCGCCGAGTGCCTCCGGCACAGAGTCATTAGGTCCATCGACCAGATCGGGTACGTTGTCTTTTCCCCTTTCCTTCTCTTTGGATCCTGTTTATGTGAGTGTGCCTGCTGGACTTGTGTTTGGGCACCATATTCGGAAAAATGGCCATCTAACCTGAAAATACGGGCTCTGTCTAGTTCGTGAGGAGTCTTTATCCGTAGGTGACGCGTCGAGCTTTCGACCGGCCCGCCATGTCCGGAAGCTCGAGTGTCGGGCACGACGCTTGTGTCCGGTGTTGCTATTCCCAAGCGCGGTGACCATGATCCAGGGATATTTGCCATTGCAGCGGTGGAGCTGAATGGGGCTGAGTTTGAGGTCGGCGTTGGTCGCAAAGACTATGAAGCCTCGGACTTGCGGTACCAAACACAAGCATACGGGGACTCTGCAGAGCCGCACTTTCGGGGCATCGGCATGCCAGTATCTCTTGAAAAGCTGGGAGCCCTGCAGCAATTTTTTGACTTGCGTGTCTGCTTTTGGTGTAGCGCAGCGTGTACCCAAGTACAATACCCGGATTTTCTCTACTACTCCACCATAGACTTCCAGAACTCGAGACAAACAGGGCTCGTACACATGTGCTTCATCGTCTGAACCCTGACACAAAGAGAATGAAACGAGCACATGCGAGATAGGGCGGCATGAACCAGACCATCACATGCCCACGTCCTATCCAAGGCAAAGCCAATGCAAACGCAGTACATCTCGGAACCTTGCGCACAGTAAATAGTAACCTCCCAAGAAAGGATGATTGGGACCTGCCTCCGCCGCCCCATCACCATCCGGGCGCCGTCATACGCCTCCCATATAGCACGGCCCGGAATGACCCGCTCGTTACTAGGCACATACTCGATGTTCTGAGCTGACACTTGTGAGACCATCCCGACCGTGACAGTCGGCACCAGCACCGACAATCGCCGCGTTGCTGTGACGGGCGCGCCCACTTTGACTCACAGCTGCAATGGTACGACGCGGCTCAGTTGTAAGCTGACGAAAGCGACCTTGTTCGGCACGGTGGTCAGCACTTCGTCCGCCGCGTCGGACACGGACGTCGGCTCGGGAAGGTGCTGCAGGCGGTCGATGTTTGTTCGCCTGCACAGCGTTACAGAGCGGCGGCAACTGCGGCATCCGCCGCCTCATGTCATCTGTAAACTGCTCCGACGTCTGGTCAATCGCGTAAATGTTTTCGTTCTTGTGAAAGACCATACTGATCCGCTCCAGCATCGCACAACAAGCGGCGTCGCTGTCGTAGCAGTGGGAGCCACGCAATGCGCAGATGGTGCCACGGCTACCCCGGAAGAGGGACCGCCACTGCAGAGACTAGGATAAAAGCGAGCTAGCACGGGTGTGGGTAAGTTCAACAGGGAGCGTCTGCAACGGATCACCCGCAACTGAAAAATACGCATTCAGCAAGTGTTGAACACCCAGAGGAGAAATAAGAGTGAAGCTAAGTAGAAGGTCAGAATGTTTTGAGAAGCATAACAATATCTAGAAACATAATAGGGCAAACAGAACAGAAGACCGTCCGACCGTGACTTCACCCAAGCGAGAAGCGGCAGTCACGAAAAGATTATTTTCTTGCCGACTGCAGGGAGCGTTTCAATTGCCGACGATCGAATGAGCCGCGTAACGCGAAGAAAAAGAGCCAGGGAGGCGGCGCTAATGGTGAAGACCTCATTGACCACAAGCAGCCGCAGCTTTCGGAGCTTCGCAAGTTTTGTCGTTCACATCCGCAACTGCGACAAGACGCGCTCGGGCGTGCCTAGGTAAACGCCGTAGGAAAATAGCGACTGCACGGTCTCCCCACCGATGAGATCATTTGCAGCCCCATTTCCCGCCGCCTACGGGCATCCTGGGGCCCAGCCGTCGACATCAAAGCAGGATTCAGGCTACTGAGCGCAGCGCCGCCGCCGGCGGCCGCAAATATGTCTATGGGGGACCCATGCCAATGTAGCGCCGTTGGCGGCAACCGACACCCACAGCACATCTAATCGAAGTGTGCCAGACGGGAGGGCGGTGCTAGCGGCCGCCGCCGCCGCCCCGTGCCGCAGCTTCTGAGAGCACCTCCCGCTCCGGCGTCGGCGGCGCCAGAACAAGCAGTCACAGACCGCTCCACCACGCCGCGAGGGGCTCGCCGCCGAGTCGTTTGGTGACAGCACCGGCACTATTCGTCACCCATGCATCCAGGCATCACGAAGGAGACGGCGCCGCCGGAATACGAGGCTAATTTGCGCGGGGCCTGGTGTGTGGTGGGGGGGGGGGTGCGTCGCCGGACACTGCTTCGAACGGGGGTCACTCACGGAGCCGGATCGCTGATCTGTCGGGCAGTGCGAAGCTTAGTGAAAATGCAGAAGCGCTTGGTCGAAAAATAAAGGTGTGTAACACGCAGGTGCGTTTCGAAGAGCACCCGCCTATTGAAGTTTGAAAACTGTCAACCTGTGACGTTCATAACGTAGAAAGAACGATACTGCGCAGCTACGGCTATGTACGGGTTTCCTCCCCATCTCGAACAGCTGCTCGCTTCCTTTCCGCCGAATGTAGCGGCAGCCTCTTTGTGCGACGTGCACAGGTCGCCCGTGTTTAAGAGTTGCGACCTGCCCCTCTCTTCAGGTGCAACAACGCGCTGACACGCCACTCCACTGGCCAATTTTCTTCCCTGGCCGACCCACTTACGATCCACTTGCCTCTTCCCCTTCACATCTTCCCCCATGCGCCCTTCCCGCGCGCCGCCCCCTGCCCCCCATTGCTCGCCACGCCGCTTTTGGCAGGAGCGGCACAGGACTCGTCTCTGCTGACCGCTCTGATGCTCATGCTTGGTGCTTCGCCCTCCTCCGTCATGGACGCAGGCGTCCCAACTGCCGCCGGCTCCTATGGCTTGGTGCCACTGGCGCACAACTACATTCTGCAATCAGGCACTAAGAAAGCGCCGACGCGGTCGGCCAGCCCCGTCTCGCCCACCAACGCGACCTCGCCGAGGATGCTCGAATGCTCCGTCTCCTCGGCCTCACGTGCTGCGGCAGGGGACAACGCCGGGCTGGCTGAATGGTCGCCCGTTCGTACACGAGCAGCTCCCAGCCTCTCTTGTGGGGCCCCGACCACGTCCGCAACACCGCCTTCCGAAGAGATAGGTCATCTTGTCATGAACCGGAAATATATTCCCTTCGAGATTAAGACCTTTTCGAGTACCCGCCATCCACACCGTCCTCTGGTTTCCCGGTGCGTGCTGGCGATGTGCGTGCGGTCGAAGCGGACGCTTCGACGGTCGACGAGGAGGCGCAGGCTTGTACCGGCACCCCGGCTCCGGCGACCACAGCCCCCGCATCCGGACACCACAGAGCCCAGTGCATCTGCAGGTACACCCCTGGCAGTCACTGGCTCTGCAAGCGACAGAGGGAGGGTTCAGTGTACGTGTCGCGCCGGACGGTGCCCAGCTTGACAGACCTGGTCTGCTCTGTGTTCCAGTTCGACGCCCTGTCCCTGTGGTGCCGAGAGCTGTCCGTGTGGGCGTCACGGTGTGAGGAGGCGTGCTAGACGCGTTGGTATCTCGTTTTTGTGTTTGTAGACGACGTCGTGCTTCCCCTTCCGCCCCCGGAGTATGTTTTGCATCGGTGCTTTGCGAGCTCCGATCGCATTGTGTGAGACTTCTTTTACGAGCCTGACCTCAACCAGGCGCGCCATTGCGAAGAGCACTCGCCCGACGCCATGGCTCAGGATAACCCGTACATCGAGTCGCATCCATATTTCTATGACTGTGAATCGCTTACTCTCCTCGACCATATTTGGTGCCGATATTGTTTACTTGCGAAGCTCGCGTGTTTTTTCTCATGCTCTCGCATCTGTTATCTTGACATCCCCTTTCGCGCGTAGCTCCATGGGGACCGAGTGCTCGTTTACGTAAATCGAACAGATGGTGCCTGTTTTGTTTTTTGTAGGGGCTGGTCCAAATGTTCTTGTTTTCTCACTTCTCTCTCACGCGGCTTCTTTGGAAGCACGCTACCCTGTCCTCCTAACGGGGTGAGAGACCATACCTAGCATTTGGCGACCCCCAGGTGTTGCTGCGGTCCGATCCGACAGAGCGGTACCAGAACAATCCTTGTGACGTGAGGCACCATCCGGTTCCATCCCCATTGACTGGGTGCGAAGCTTATGCTAGGTCTGGAAGTGAGGTCCTCGAAGGTTAACTTACTGTGGAATCAACTATCAGCTACCGCCACAACAAGGCCGAAAGTCACTGGCTGAAAAAAAGGGAACCACGCTGCACCTTCCACTGGCGAGATCGACGGGCTGACAGTGGAGGGATGAAGAAATATCGCGTCGACTGGTGAATCACCTCAGCCGCGTCATGACACGGTATGCTTGACAAAACGAGATCTTTGGCGGCCGAAGATCCGCCGCTTAATCCACACGACCGGATCGTACCGTCATCGTGTGCGCGCGCGGTGTCACTGTTGAGCTAGTCTCTGTGCACCATTGCTATCGGCCCACCCTTGCTGCTCTGCAGTCCCACGCCGTTTCTTATATGTTATCATTTCTTGCATTGCTGCAATAACTTTACTTCATGAAAAGGGTTCCTCGGGGTGCGGCACGCCGGGGGCGTCGTCCGCGTGCTACTCGTGCCTCCGTCCTACTTGTGTTCCTTCCGTGAAGAGGTTGCCGTTAACTTTCCATGGAAAGCGTTCCTTTCCATTTTTTGACCGTCTCCCGTTCTTCCACAATTACTACTTCGTGCCGAGCTCTTGTTTGCTTGGGCCAGGGATACAGATAACCCTGCAAGCTTTTAGTGCAGAACGAAGTCACTCCGTGCGGTGCGTGAGGCCTTAGACTTGCTCAGTGCGCGGCGAATCAGCAGGTCATCCTGCATGGCGCTCTTCCTGCCGTACGTTTGAGTGCCGCCGTTTATGGTCGCGCTTTTTATGACCCTGGTTCACGTCATCCGTGGCCACCTTTCCTGGTCGTTTTGCGACATCTGATGAGGAGCTGCTGGGTACAGTTGCGGTCGCTCTTGGCTTGGATAGTGGTGACGACTTTCCCTTACGGTGGCCTGACACGAGCGTCTGTAGCTCGCTAGAATTTTGTGCCACCCTTGCCGCTGATGCCGTTCCCTCCTCCCTAGGTGCTGAGGGCGGCGGCCAAGGCGTCGACGGTGGAAGAATCTACGGCGACGACGGCAACCTTTCGGATCTGAGCGCGTTCCAACCGGACGCCAAGAAGAGGCAGCGCGGTGGCACGGCGGGGATGGGTGCGCGGCCCGCCGGAACAGGCGCAAGGACCCGCGAAAACTTCCCGTGTGGCTTCCTCCTCTTCCTAGCTACGGCCCTCTGTCTCCGCAGCCTCTCCATCATCTTTGACGACGCGCTTTTGGATCACGTGTCGCCGCAGGACCGCGAGGCGGTCAGCGCACTGGTGAGTGCGGCCGCTACCTGGTCGTGACTTCGGACTGCATTTTCCTTGGCTACGACGCCAACTGGCAGCCTTTCTCTTTTGAGCATGTTTGCGAGGACGCGCCGGCCCTGAACATGCAAAGCCGGAAGGGGTGCTTGATCGTGGGTAAGCAGGCGCGTCGCTTCATGCGAAAGGCCTTGGTACCTGACAACCCCGTCGCCGTGCCGGACCGCACGCTGAGGTCGGCTGACATGGCGTTGTCCTGTCTGTCTTTGTCGGATTTGACGGCGACGAAGCCGCAGACGTGCCCTCGGCGACACCGAGCATTCGGAGGCTGCTGGGGATTTGTGTGGAGGGAAGATGCAGCTGCCCTGCCGTTGGCCGAGTCGCTTTTGTCGGCCTACAAGACGACGCAAGTCAATCCGACCAAGGAGCGGAAGCGCCGGGTAGACTGTGCAGTACGACTGGCCGATTTCATCGCCCATTGGCGCGTGGAGAACCCCGACGCAGTGGTGCTCTACGACGCATGTCGGATTGAGTTAGAGGAAGACCGTGCAGCAGCTGCGGTACTGACCGAGGCCAGGAAGGGGACAGGCGGTAAAGTGACCGACGGCGTCGGCAATTGGCGGGCGCGCCTGCCTATTTCACGTGGCCGTCACCGACGAACGCAATAAGGCGACTGTGGCACCGTGAAGCCGGAAGATGAGCCCGAATTCAACAACTCAAAGCCCCTCCTGCAGCCGCACATGCAGAGGCTTGACACCAACGACGTTGAATGCGTTTTGGATGGTGCTGGCCTTCACTCTTGACCCGGTCCTTGCGACGGTCAAGGTCCGTCTCTTGGACGCTCTTCAGGACGTCAGCCGCGTCCTCCACTCCAGAACCTCCCGTTTTTAGCGTCGATCTGGTCGTGGCGCAGGTGGCCTGCGACATGCGGGAGAAGGCAGCCAAGTCTAGCGCAGCCGTGTGCCTCCTTGAGCTGCGGCTCGTCGTGGTCGCATTGCAGGCCGCGACGTCGGTGTTTAACTCGGTGCCGGCTTTTGCCACCCCCCATGTCGGTGTCCTCGAGGATGCGGTTACCTGCGCGCGGACCTTCTACTCGGACTATGCTGCACACGTCTAGGCTCGGCACGAGAACGTGGAGCACTACCTCAAAGGCGGAGAGACGGACGAGGAGTTGATCTCCATTTTCCAGGAGCGCTACCCAAAAGCGTCTTTGAGCACCAGCGTCACGGGCGTTTATACGCCGGGTCGGTAGCAGTGCAGCGCCGAACCGTTTGAGAAGGGCGATAACATATCCAGTGGGATGTGCGAAAAGAGTTTCTGCTCCTCAGAAAAGTACTCGGACGGGGCATTGACCGTGTGTTGTGCCTGCGCGCACTCAAATATATCCGGTATTGTGGTGCTGGACCCGAAGGAGGGCTCGCAGGTGCTGATACACGCTGTTCTGTCGCGCTTCCCCCGAACTCCGCGGTACGTGGTGTACGACTTTGCGTGTGGGTTCTTGCGGTGCGCGATGGCCACATTTCCGTGGATGCTCCGGGACTTGTCGGTCGCGTCGGACCTCTTCTGTAACCACACGTGCTCTCACTTCTATAACGAAAACTCCTACGGCGACCTTGACCTCAAAAACACCATGACTCACGAGCGACGCTACGCGTCCATCCGCAAGATGGAGCATATTGTGCGGCGCCGGGAGGAACGGGTAACTAGCGGTGTTGTGCAGACGTTTGCTCGGACACGAGGAATTGTGGTTGTCTGAGCTGCTTACCGTTGGCGTTAACGGATGTCACGGCTATAAGACCTGCCCACTCCGTCCGGTCACGCCGGCCGAATACGTGTCCTTGAGCCCCTGAATGAGGGGTAATATTCTGCATACAGTCTTTCTCCATTCCTATTCACCCCTGTTGTCCCTTGTTCTGGGAGAACCAGGACGAGGAACCCATCCCAATTGCGTTGTATTCTACGCCAGATTACTGATGGACCAGGAAGAATCGAAGGGTCGATTGCTGTCTCCCGGACTGAGCGGCGTAGGAGTTTTTCGGTAGTTGAATACGTCCATGCAAGGAATTCCTTCATCGGGCTGTTCCAATTCTCCGTCCGTCCTCGTCGCAAGGCGCTCTCGACTTTGCCATATCCTTAGTCTTCGCCATTGTCAGAGCAGTAGCATGAAGTCGCTGTACACTTACTCCATTTCACTTGAGCGCGCCTCCCCCACGAGCTTAAGGTGTCTATGCCAGCCCCCGCCCCTCTGCAGACGCTTATTATTAGTTGGCGTTTGTAGGCTATGATTGGGGACATCGTTCACCCCACCTGCCATTTTTCGCCACGCAAGCCCGTGTACACAGGCCGCCACCCCGCACCCTTCTCTAGGTATCTGATCAACCGGCTGGCACAGCTTTAAGGCTATTTGAATAAACATGATGGGACCTACCGAAGCCAACTAAGAGCGTCTCCACCAATGCAGCCAAAAGCCAAAACCAAACGTCACGAGTGCCCAACGTGTGGCCCTGTCTCTGGCTCTCCAAACGTCGATCCAAAACAAAGAAGGTCACGTCTCAATCTTGGGCGCACCTGGATGCTCACTATGGGTGGGCCTCTTTTGTGGCCTACAGACCATCCATGAATGCCCGGCAAAGAATCTCGGTGGATGGCCGATCGCCATATCACTGTTTGCATGCCACGGGTCACGCTTTCCAATGGCGTAGGTTGGCTCAAAATGGAACCAGGGGTTTGCCAAACGGTTGGAGGCGCATCCAAACAGGTCTGTTTGGAGTGGCGCGCCTCCAAACGGGCCCGTTTGGAGAGGCCCTGCCGTTGAAGATCCAAAACTAGAGCAATCGCGTGTCATGG
>Ga0209187_1003454_pt1 | contig 13179 bp, 6 predicted proteins | sample BantaG_FD_187430 | JGI IMG/M metagenome (GOLD analysis project Ga0209187, IMG submission 187430) | Marine algal microbial communities from Bantry Bay, Ireland - BantryBay_4 metaG (SPAdes) (version 2) | ecosystem: Host-associated > Algae > Red algae > Unclassified | place: Bantry Bay, Ireland... | reverse complement strand
TGATGGTTGGATTAAAATTAGGATTAACCTTTGGAGGTGCCTTGACGACTGGCATATTATCTAGCAATGGCTACAATTCAGATCTCGCTATACAATCTATCGAAGCAGTCAATGCTATAAAATTATCGATAAGTATATATCCGGCAATTCCATTTTTGGTTGGAATAGGTCTTTTGTTTTTTTATGAAATAAATAAAAAGATGGAAAGTCAGATTGAAGAGGAATTGCTGCTGAGAAGAGGGTAGTTTTTTTATGAAAAAATCACAAATAAAAAATGTCTGAAAAATTTGAAAACGTAGATTTAAAATTGCTCAAGGAAAAAGCAATTTCTCAACCATTGGTAGAACATATTTATACCGCAGATCCATCTGCACATGTATTTGAGGGTAAATTATATATTTATCCATCTCATGATATTGATGCAGGAATCCCCTTTAATGATAATGGAGATCATTTTGGGATGGAAGATTATCATGTTATCTCAAAAGATGATCCTGAAAGTCCAGCCAAAGATCATGGCATCGCTCTCCATGTCAAAGATGTTCCGTGGGCAAAACGCCAAATGTGGGCGCCAGACGCCGCACATAAAAACGGGAAATACTACCTCTATTTTCCAGCAAAACGAGCAGATGATATTTTTCAAATAGGGGTAGCAATAGGAGATCGTCCCGAAGGACCGTTCGTCGCGGAGCCAGAAGCCATTCAGGGAAGTTATTCTATTGACCCTGCCGTTTTTGAAGATGATGATGGAAAGTACTATATGTACTTCGGAGGAATCTGGGGAGGACAATTGCAAAAATATCGCAAAAATATTTATGCTAAATCCAACGAAGAACCACTAGCTGATAAACCTGCTCTTTGTCCCATTATTGCCTTGATGAGTGAAGATATGAAGGAGTTTGCAGAGTCTCCAAAAGAAGTATTGATTATTGATGAAAAAGGAAATCCGCTTTTAGCGGGAGATCATGATCGTCGATTTTTTGAAGCAGCATGGCTTCATAAATATAATGGAAAATATTATTTCTCCTATTCTACGGGAAACACTCATTTTCTCTGCTATGCCATTGGTGAGAATCCTTATGGGCCTTTTACCTATCAAGGAAAAATTTTAGAACCAGTAGTAGGGTGGACTTCGCACCATTCTATTTGCGAATTCAATAATCAATGGTACCTATTTTACCATGATTCTATCCTGTCAGGAGGAGTCACTCATTTAAGGTCAATCAAAATGGCTCCAATCACTTACCGGGAGGACGGAACGATAGTTATGTTAAAACCCTACGAGCAATAACAAATTATCTATCGTTTTGGATGCTACAAATGATACAACATTTGTTTCATTCCGGTAGGAAAGTAATAAAATGGGTCATTTGTTTTATAGAATGTAACATTTCTGACAAGAGAGATCCAGAAGAAATTCTAAATTTATCAAAATGACAATTAACCATGATCTGGTTGTTAAAATTCAAAATATGCTTTGTAAACCCTTTCAATTTTAAATTAAATAAGAAATGAAAAATCAATTACAATTATGGCATCTAGTCTTAAAGTCTATTTGCTTTTCAAAACCCCTAGCACTTACGATGCTAGTATTTTTGGTACAGTTAACTACTGTTTATGCTAGCTCAAATCCTGCTTTCAGTGATGAGAATGATAATGTTCTTGCTATCTCAGGAGTGGTAACTGATAGTGAAGATGGCTCCGCATTAATTGGAGTAAATATCCTGATAAAAGGCGGTATTACGGGAACGGCAACAGATTTAGACGGAAATTATACTATTAACGTTGAAGATAAAAATACTGTTTTGGTTTTTACTTACACCGGTTATCTTCCACAAGAAATAACCGTTGGTGATCAGACGGTTATTAATGTCGAATTGGAGGTGAATTCGGCGCAACTAGATGAGGTGGTAGTGGTAGGGTATGGTATTCAGGATCGAGCAAAAGTAACGGGGGCCGTTGCTACTATAGATGCTGAGGCGATTACAGAAGTACCTGTATTTACTGCCGATCAGGCACTTCAAGGTCGTGCAGCAGGAGTTTATGTTTCTAATAATGGTTCACCAGGTACAGACCCTGTAGTAAGAATTAGAGGACTAGGAACAACAGGGGATAACAGTCCTTTAGTGGTTGTCGATGGAGTTATTGTACAAGGATTAGGAGATGTAAATCCTAATGATATTGAATCTATTACGGTATTAAAAGATGCTTCTACCACGGCTGTTTTTGGAGCGCAAGGTTCTAATGGAGTAATTGTGGTAAAAACCAAAGGAGGTAAAAGTGGTGAGACCAAAATAGAACTTAATTCTTACATCGGTACGCAACAAGTAGCCAAGACCTTTGAAGTAATGAACCGGGAACAATATCTACAGCACGCTGCTAACTGGGGCGTTGCTCAAGGTAGAATCGAGGATCCTCAATATGCTGAGTTGATAAATAACGACACGGACTGGCAAGATGAAATATTTCGAGATGCAACGATGCAAAGTCATAATGTTTCGGTCTCAGGCGGATCAGATAATTCTACTTTTAGAGTTGGAGGAGGTTATATTAGCCAAGAAGGAGTATTGCTAAATACAGCAACCAATAGATATAATTTTAGGGCTAATTCCACCTTTAAAAAAGATAAACTATCGGTTGGCCAAAATCTTTCTATTTCCTTGGTAGAAAAAACGCCTGAAAATACTGCAGGTGGTCGTTCTGCAATTGAGCATGCTATAAAGATGGCTCCTTACTTTGGGGTTTTTAACGCTGAAAATATTGGTGGATATCAAGGAGTTGATAATTCTCTGGATGCACAAGATGCCGAAAATCCTGTTAGGGTTTTGGCTCATCCGCAGAATAATCAAAATCGAACTAATCTGCTAGGAAATATCTTCGCCGAATATGAAATTATTGATGGTTTATCTTTAAGAGGACAGGCTGGACTAGATTGGTGGTCTTTTAATAATGATAATTTTACGCCTTCGTTTTCTGGAGAACCTACCGCTGTTCCTTTTGCTGTCATCGGAAAAGGGAATGGAACGCACAAACAAGTGACCACTTTTTCACAATTAAATTATACTAAAAGTTTTGGCGCACATACTATAAACGCACTTCTTTTAGCAGAGTACAACAACTCTTTTGATACTCGTGCTGGAGCAAATAGTACCAATGCAATAACAGATGAAATTTCTAATTTGACAAACCAGGATCCACAAATCGGATCGTTCGAATTTGAATATACCCGGATTGGTTATTTAGGACGAATTAATTATGATTGGAATGGAAAATATATCTTTGCTGGATCTTATCGAAGAGATGCTTCTTCTAGATTTGGTCCTGATAATCGTTGGGCAGGATTTTACTCAGTAGCTGGTGGTTGGGTAGTTAGTAAAGAAGATTTTTTCCCTCAAGGTGGTTTAATCAGCAGCTTAAAATTAAGAGGTAGTCTTGGTACCGTTGGGAATGATAGAATCGGTGAGTACCGTTATGCAGCCTCTATTAATACTGGTAGTTACAATACTTCTTTTGTTGATATTTTAACAGGATCAACTTACCTGGGTGCAGGTACGACTTCGGGAAATGTTGCCGTTCCTAATCTAAGATGGGAAACGACGACCATGACTAATATTGGTTTGGATATGTACTTACTAGATAATCGGTTTTCATTTGCTGCAGAATATTATAAAAACAGAAGTGATGACTTATTAATCAATGTAAGATTGACCCCTTCGTTGGGAGGACACAATGGTTTTGGACCTAGAAATGTAGGAGCAGTTGAGACGGATGGTTTTGAATTTAACCTGGGATATAACGATGCGGTAGGGGCCTTTAAATGGTCTGCTAACTTAAATTTAAGTACCACTAATAATGTGGTTAAAGACCTAAATGGAGAGGTGCTCACCAATGGAGGCTTTGAAGGCGCTAATCTTTTAAGAAGTGTAGAAGAAGAATCACTAAACCACTTTTTTGGTTTTGTTACTTTAGGACTTTTTCAGGATAGTGAATCAATTCTCACATCTCCTCTTCAAGAAGGTGCTCAACCTGGTGATTTTAAATTTGCTGATCTCTCTGGTCCAGAAGGAATTCCTGATGGAATTATTGATGATTTGGACAAAACCATTATTGGAAATCCTATCCCAGATATTACCTACGGTTTTTCTTTAAATGCAAGTTATAAAAATTTCGACGCTAGCCTCTTTATCAATGGAATGGAAGGCAACGAGATTTACAATACTAATATTTGGGATCTTGAAGGTGGTCGAAGATTTTTTAATGCGGGCCCACAAGCACTTGATGCATGGACTCCTGAGAATAAAGATACGAACATTCCAAGGATTACTACTGACCCTCAAAACTTACTTCCTTCTGACCGATTTATCGAAGACGGATCATTTACCAGATTAAAAAATGTTACCCTTGGATATACATTGCCAAGCATAGGGAAAGAAGGTAAATCAAGTATTCGCTTTTATGTAAGTGCTCAAAATTTATTGACAATAACAGATTATAGTGGACTTGATCCTGAAGTAGGAGCTTCTGCTCTAGTGGGGAATAGTGGTTCTCAGGTTGGTATTGACCGAGGAAACTATCCTCTTTCTAAAACATATATTGGTGGACTTCAAATTAAATTTTAATAAAATGAAATTATCAAAAGTATTTTTAACAATCGGTATCGTTCTTTTTACAATTATTTCTTGTACAGAAAGTTTAGAACTTGAGAATCCTAATGAATTATCAGATGATACTTTTTTTAAAAGGCCTGAGCAATTACAATCTGCGGTAGATGCGATATATGCAAATCTACAAACTGAAGCATTATTTGCCAGAGTATGGTATTATATGTATGATAACCTGGCACATGAAGTAGAGACCAATCCTCAACAAGAGGCGAACAAAAGAGTCTATTTTGATTATAATTATAATGCCGAGGATGCATATATTTTTCAGTATTGGGACAACTGCTTTAGAGGAATTAATAAAGCAAATTTTGTGATTCAAAATGAAGATAATTTTGAAAATGTTTCACAAGATGTTATCAATACCTCAGTAGGCGAAGCCAAATTTATGAGGGCTTTTTATTACTCCATGCTAGTTACTCGTTTTGGTGGCGTGCCATTATATATCGAACCAACTGGTGAAGGACAACCACGTGCATCAGAGGAAGAAGTTTACGAGCAAATTTTTGCTGACTTAAATGACGCTTCCAGAAAATTGGGAAGTAAAGCTAACACGGATGGCGGACGACCTTCAGCAGGTGCAGCTCTGGGGCTTTTGGGGAAAATGTATTTATACCAGGGACGCTGGGCGGATGCAAAGACCGCTTTTGAACAAATGGCAGGGTATGCGCTGGTTTCTAATTATGAAGATAATTTCTTAGAAGAAACTGAATTTAATCTTGAATCTGTTTGGGAACTTAACTTTACGCTAGCCTTTGGTGCTACCACAGATTGGAGTGGAGTAGGCACAGGAACAGGTATTCATGAATACAGTTTTAGAGGACAAGATATGGGATGGAATGATTGGTTTAATTCCTACCCCTCTCCAGATTTAGTGGATGAATATGAAGCTAATGACCCAAGATTAAATGCTAATTTCTATTTTAATGGAGATATGTTTAACAATGGAAATGATGTGGTAGCAATACCGCTAGAGCGAACTGTTGCTTGGAAAAAATATCAATTATACTACAAGCAGCCTAATGAAAACCAAGCTTCAGGAATCAACTGCCGAATCATTCGTTACGCCGATGTTTTGTTGATGAGAGCGGAAGCTGAAAATGAATTAGGAAATAATCAAGCAGCTATTGATTTATTAAATCAAGTTCGGGATAGAGTAGGGATGCCTAATTATGGAACATCTGAGATGAATGCTATTTATCCTGTTTCCAGTAAACAAGAAATTTTCGAAGCGATTGTACACGAACGTAGAGTAGAGTTGGCAGGAGAACAAGTACGTTTTGATGACCTGGTTCGATGGGATAGAGCGGATGCGGAATTATCTCAGTTTGGTTTTCGGGAAGGAGTTCATGAACGGTTTCCAATTCCTTTTCAAGAAATCAATACCAATCCAAGTATTACTGAGGCAGAACAAAATCCTGGATTTTAAAGAATGATGTTTTTCTCCTCCCATATCGTGAGATGCTTATTATTCTTTCTTTTGATCTTCTCTAGCTGTGAGAAGGATCATGGAGCGCCTACAGCTCTTTTTAAAAGTATAAAAGCAAAGGATACAGGAGTTGACTTTCGCAATGATATCACAGAAAACGAAACGGTCAACTATTTTACGTATCCGTACCTCTACATGGGAGGAGGCATCGCTATTGGTGATGTCAACAATGATGGACTTCAAGATTTATATTTTACTTCTAATATGGGAGAGAATAAATTGTACTTGAATAAGACCACCGCATCTGGGGAACTTCACTTCGAAGACATTTCTTTTTCCGCAGGTGTAAAAGGAGATGAACGATGGGATACAGGAGTTACGATGGTGGATGTCAACGCAGATGGTTGGTTGGATATTTACGTATCAGTATCAGGTAAATGGTCAAGTACAAAAAATATGTTGTTTATCAATAATCAAGATTTGACTTTTACTGAAGAAGCGGAAAAATATGGATTGGCAGATGCGGGGCAAAGTACGCAAGCGACTTTTTTTGACTATGATCGAGATGGTGATTTAGATGTGTACGTGGCAAATTATCCACCCCTGCATTTTAAGTCTCCCAACTTTGTGTATAGCCAAAATATGCTCAACCCAAAATTGGAGACAAGCGATCATTTATATCGAAATGATGGACCTACTTTTACTGATATTACAACTCAAGCTGGAGTACTCAATTTTGGACTTAGTTTGAGCGCATCGGTTGGAGATTTTAATAATGATGGTTGGCAAGATATTTATGTTTCTAACGATTTTGCTGCGCCAGATTTTTTATATATCAATAACCAGGATGGAAGTTTTTCTAATAGAATAAAGGAAACAACTGCTCATACTGCCTACTACGGAATGGGAACAGATGTCGCTGATTTTAATAATGATGGACTACTGGATATTCTTCAAGTCGATATGACTCCCGAAGATAATTTTCGAAGTAAAGCCAATATGGCGAGCATGAATCCAGCAGGATTTAAAGAAATGATAGACTTGGGATTAACTTATCAATACATGGAAAATGCATTGCAAATAAATCAGGGAATAACTGAAGAAGGACTGCCTCGCTTCGGAGACATTTCTCGAATGACGGGCACTTCCTTGACCGATTGGAGTTGGTCGCCTCTTTTTGCTGATCTAGATAATGACGGCTGGAAGGACATTCACATTACCAACGGAACTCGAAGAGATATTAATAATAAAGACTATTTTAAAAAAATAAAAAAAGATCATCAGAAAACTGATTTGGAAAAATCAAAAAAAATTCCTGCCCAAAGAATTGAAAACTGTGTTTTTAAAAATCAAGGTGACTTATCCTTCGAAAAGAAAGGAGATGATTGGGGCTTGAATTTCAATGGGTTTTCTAACGGTTCAGCTTACGGTGATTTGGATAATGATGGTGACTTGGATTTGGTGGTCAACAATATTGATGACCCTGCTTCTATCTATGAAAATCAAGGAAACGGTAATAATTGGTTACGAATAAAACTATTAGGAAATAAAAATAATCCAAATGGTTTAGGAGCGCGAGTAGAAATACAAACTAACGGAATCCAGCAAATAACAGAAAATCAATCGACCAGAGGTTTTCAATCTGGCTCAGAACCATTGCTTCATTTTGGGTTGGGAAAAGCTCAAATAGTAGATTTTATAAAAATAAAATGGGCAGATGGAAAAGAACAAATACTGGAAAATATTTCTGGCAATCAAGTCCTCACGCTAGCGTACGAAGCAGCAGTAGCCATTCCAAAAACAACCAAAGCTGCTGCTCCTTTTTTTACAAATACAAAAGGAAAAACGCTTTTTACGCATCAAGAGAATGAAGCGGATGATTTTAAAAAAGAAAGATTATTACCACACGCAACTTCACAATTTGGTCCAGGAGTTTCCGTTGGTGATGTCAATAATGATGGACTTTTTGATTTTTTTGTTGGAGGAGCTAAAGACCAATCAAGTGCTTTATTTCTGCAGAAAAAGGATGGAAGTTTTCAGCAGTCAAAATCTTCCGTATTTGAAGATGACAAAACTCATGAAGATATGGACGCGCTTTTCTTTGATGCTGACGGTGACGGTTGGGAAGATTTGTATGTAGTAAGTGGTGGCAATGAAAAAGAAGCTGGAGCAAGTTTTTATAATGACCGTTTTTACTGGAATCGTAAAGGTACATTGGTGAAATCTGTAGGTACATTACCTATGATTAACAATTCAGGTTCAAAAGTCAAAGCATCAGATATTGACCAGGATGGAGATTTGGATTTAGTAGTGACGGGGCGTTTAGTTCCGCATGCTTACGGGTATCCTGCAAAGTCGTTTTTACTTTTAAATGAGCAAATAAACGGACAAACCGTCTTTAAAGATGTTACAGTTAGTCGTGCTCCTGATTTAGAAAAGTTAGGAATGGCAACTGATCTGGTTTGGACAGATTTTGATCAGGATGGCGATGAAGATTTAGTCATAGTGGGGGAGTGGATGCCAGTTTGCTTTTTTGAAAATCAAGATGGTTTTTTCAAAAGTGTAACTGAAAAAATGGGTGCAGAGGATACCAACGGTTGGTGGTTTAGTATAGCAGCTCATGATTTGGATCAGGATGGGAAAGAAGATCTAGTATTGGGGAATTTAGGAGAAAACTATAAATATCAAGCCAAAGAAGATGAGCCATTTGAATTATTTGTAAACGATTTTGACAAAAATAAAGAAACGGATATTGTATTGAGTTATCATCAGGATGGAGAACAATTTCCTGTAAGAGGACTTCAATGTTCTTCGGAACAAATGCCTCAGATCAAAGAAAAATTTGAAAATTATAATCTCTTTGCTTCCGCAAATCTTGCTGATGTCTATAGTGAGAAAGCACTCAACCAATCCGAAATTCATTTTTCTATAAATTCTTTTTCAAGCCAAATATGGTGGAGCAATGCTACTGAAAAATACGACAAAGTTGATCTTCCAAATGATTGTCAAATATCTGCTATCAACAGTATTCAGATAGCTGATGTAGATCAAGATGGAAAAGATGATTTAATTCTAGGAGGAAATTTATTTACCTCCGAAGTAGAGACTAAAAGAAATGATGCCTCAATAGGCCAGGTTTTAAAAAATAATGGTGCTAGGCAATTGGAAACTATTCCGTATACTGAATCTGGATTGATGATATCCAAAGACGTCAGAGATATGGAGATTCTAATAACCAATCACCAGCGTTTATTGCTGATAGCGAACAATAATGATCATTTACAAATTTTAAAATTCTAAATTAAATTATAAGAAAATGAAAAATTCAATCTTACTTTTTTCCTTATTATTTTTGATCTCAATACTCAATTCTTCTTGCGACAAAAATGACCTTCCAATGGGAGACCTTGAAACACAAATACCTACGGTAAGTTTTACGGCAACGCCGGCTGCAAACCCTAATTATATTGTTTTAGAAAATACTAGTTCGGGAGAAGGACTTTTTTCCGCTTGGCGATACCGTGCTGGTAGCGATTATCAACGTAATGATGCGGCAGTTGATACGATTTATTATCCAGAAATGGGTGTGTATGAAATTACGTTATTAGTCGGTAATGATGCCGGATATGATTCTTTAACAACTGTGGTAATGGTCGATCAGCGAGATATAGATTTACCAGATCCTAATGCAGACGTTTGCCTTGCTCTTGGTGATTTTGAAGATGGCGAAGTTGGTGGCTGGAATTCCTGGGGACAAGATGTAACCGTTGTTGACAATCCTTCTGTTTCAGCAGTTAATTCTTCCAGCAAGGTTTTAAAAATGACCCAAACAGATCCTTTTTCACAAAATGCTAACCTTACGGTTGATCCAAGTTTTTATACGCCTAATGCTGTGAAAATGACAATGGATGTTTACTTCGATGTAGCAGGTTCGTTAAAGCTACAAATCGAATCAGATTTTGCAACGGGTTATTTTATTGATGTTCCCGCAGGAGAATGGGTAACTTTAGAATATGACTTACAAGGTCAAGTAGCTTCCGGTGGTGATTATCCTTGGATTTTGCTACAAGGAAATACGCCAGGTAATTTTTATGTTGATAATATAAAATATTGTGATTTAAGTAATATGGTTTCTAACTGTGATTTGCTTGGTGAGTATGAAAGTGGCGAAGTTGGCGATTGGAATGCTTGGGGACAAGATGTGACGGTAGTGGATAATCCAAGTGTAGATGCAGTGAATGCTTCTGCCAAAGTTTTAAAAATGACACAAACTGATCCTTTTTCTACTAATGCCAATCGAAGTATTCCAGTAATTACAGAAAATGCTACGTCGGTGATTGTAGATGTTTACTTTGAAGTAGATGGCTCTTTAAAATTGCAAATCCTGGAGGATTTTGCAACGGGGTATTTCCAAGACGTGACAGCAGGGAGTTGGGTAACTCTAACTTATAATCTTGTAGGAGAGGTAAATGATACTGATGTATATCCGTGGATATTAATTCAAGGAAATACAGCAGGTAATTTCTACTTGGATAATATCGAATACTGTGAGTAATATAACTTGAATCCATGAAAGAATAATTTATTTTCTAATGGATTTAGTTTCATACGTTTTCATTGAATGTACTTTAGATTAACTCTATTAAGTACATTCAGTTTTTTTATTTATCTATTATTTTAGTGTAATATAAATTTTTATTTTTTTAAAATATTTTTTTAATGAAAAATCTTAACTATTATATTTCTTTATTTTTTAAATGTTCACTTTGTCTATTGCTTTTCTTTTCGTGTGGAAAAGAGGAGGAGATGGGAGGAGGAACTACCTTTGAATTAAAGGCTCCTTCGTCCGTTACTATTTCGATGATTGGCGAAAACTCATTTAGAGTAAATTGGACAGCAGTTGCAGGGGCAGATAATTACGAAGCAACGGTTGCTTTAGATGATGGATTTACAAATCCTGTACCACCTTATGTTGACTTGAGTGAAAATGGAACAGGTATCAATGTGATTAATTTAAATACTGATACCAAATATTATATTCGAGTAAGAACCACCATTGATAATGAAAAATCTACCTACTCTTCAACTGTAGAGGCGACTACTTTATCTGAACCTGCTGCTGAACCTGATACCGCATTAAAAGAAGCTGCTACGACTTTTTCAGTAGGGATGGCAGTACGAGCAGGTCAACTTACAGGACAACATGACGCAATTTTAGAAAGAGAGTATAACAATCTAACGGCGGAGTATGAAATGAAGATGAATATCATGTATCCTTCCGAAGGGAATTATGATTTTTCCAGAGCAGATGCAATCGTAGATTATGCGGTAGCAAACGGAATGGATGTTCATGGACATGCTTTAATTTGGCATTCAGCTACACCAAGTTGGGTAGAAAATTTTAATGGAACAGATGCTGAATTTGAAACAATGGTTGAAGATTATATTAAAACCACAGTAACTCGATATATCGGAAAAGTTCGATCGTGGGATGTGGTCAATGAAGCATTTGAAGATGGTTCAGGCGCGTTGAGAAATTCTGTTTTTCTCCAAAGAATGGGTCCTGATTATATTAAGAAATGTTATGAATGGACAAGGGAAGCTGATCCTGATGTGTTGATATTTTATAATGATTATAATATGGTGACTGACCCTACCAAACGAAATGCAGCGCTTGCTTTAGTCGATGATTTTATAGCTAATAATGTACCGATTGATGGCTTTGGGTTTCAAATGCACATTTCCTATAACGGTCCCTCAAAAAACCAAATTGCTACCGCTTCTCAAGATATTGTTGATCGAGGTTTGCTCTTGCATTTTTCAGAATTGGACGTACGAGCCAATCCAAATAATGACCAGTCTGTTTTGACAGAAGATAGAGCTATTGCACAGCAAGCAAAAGTTAAAGAAGTGGTCGAAGTCTACAATGCGATTCCTGCCACAAGTAAATTTGCCTTGACTATCTGGGGACTTCGAGATAATGAATCTTGGCTGATGGATTTTTGGGGACACATAGATTGGCCGTTGTTATATGATGAACAATTTACTATCAAAAAAGCCCATACCGGATTTTTAGAAGGACTTAATTAAATTTTACACTCAAATTTTATGAAATATTAAAACCAATAATTATGAATTTTTTTTTATACTCATTAATCTTTAATCTTTGCTGCTTTAGTCTTTTTGCACAAGATGGCGAATTAGTAAATTTACAATTCGATTCTACCGTTGAACAAGGGCAAACAGAATTGACCTTCACGTTTGATTATATGGCAAGTGAAACTGGAACCGTAGAATGGCAATTAATTACAGCCAACCCTGACGGTTCACCTGCATGGGGACAGTACAATTTTGGATACATTGTTTTAAATATAGATGCTGCGGATTCCCTTACAACAATGTCGTTTACTTACGATGTTCCATCTGATGCAGAATTAACCACCTATACCTGGGCCGGAAAAATTACCCTGAATGGAACAGACTTAGGGTATAACAATACCGGTAACCTTGTAGAGGTAACAGAGAATGGAGGAATGGGAGGTAACCCCACAGGAGAGCTTGCTAGTCTTGTTTTTGATACGCTAGTACAACAAGGACAAACAGGATTGACCTTCACGTTTGATTATATGGCAAGTGATACTGGAACAGTAGAATGGCAATTAATTGCAGCTAACCCTGACGGTTCACCTGCATGGGGACAGTACAGCTTTGGGTACATATTGTTAGATATAGATGCTACGGATACCCTTACAACAATGTCGTTTACTTACGATGTTCCACCAGATGCTGAGTTAACCACCTATACCTGGGCTGGAAAAGTTACTTTAGATGGAATGGATTTGGGGTATAATAATGTTGGAAATTTAGTAGAGGTAGAAATGCTTACTAATATCGATTCCCCTTTAGAAGATGAATACTCATTTAAGGTTTACCCTAATCCCGTGGTAAACAATTTACTCATTGAAAGTGAAAATGAAAATGCGGTTTTTAGAATTTTCAACGAACTTGGACAGCTTGTTCTTATCAATAAAGAAATTGGTACTCAGCGAAGTATTGACTTGTCAAATTTCCCAGATGGTGTTTACCAGA
>Ga0209187_1003451_pt1 | contig 13185 bp, 12 predicted proteins | sample BantaG_FD_187430 | JGI IMG/M metagenome (GOLD analysis project Ga0209187, IMG submission 187430) | Marine algal microbial communities from Bantry Bay, Ireland - BantryBay_4 metaG (SPAdes) (version 2) | ecosystem: Host-associated > Algae > Red algae > Unclassified | place: Bantry Bay, Ireland... | reverse complement strand
AGTATTAACTAAATGAGATTTGCTTTTTATGTAAATTTTAGTTTCTTTAACCATGTCACGACCTCGGCTATAATCACCTTTATCGATGGCTTGCATGGCCAATTCCATTTTATAATTTGTTTCGTTCAGTACCACCTGTGCGTCTACCCACTCGCTAAAATGTTTGTTGTATACTTCTGCACGATTTGTAAATTTTTGAGTGTTCCGAAGTCCTAAATTTTGGTTCCGTTTATTACTGGCTAGCTGATAATTTAGACTCGTTGTAAACGAAATTTTATTCGGTGTATTATTTCTTTTTACATGATACTTCATGAGAATCCCTTTCGTTTCCTTACTGAAAATATCATTCAGTTTTACGGTAATTTTATTTCCACGTTGCGTGTGGGAATATCCGTACACTTTGTCCACGCTAATTTCGTCAGACACTCGGATGGTAAGCATAGTGTTTTGGGCAACGACTTCTTTAAGACCATTGAGCTCTTTACGAAAAATACTGGCAATTTCTGTTGGCTTTTCTATGAAATAATAATTTCCATTACCGTTTTCGGCCATGGCCGTCATCAAATCTTCGTTATAATCATTGCCTACACCAAAGGTAGAAATTGCAATATTCTCTTCTTTAAACTTACCTTGAATGATGCTCTTAATTTTTCTTGGGTCAGTGATTCCTTCATTAGCTAGTCCATCGCTGAGTAACAATACGCGGTTAATATAGCCGCTTTTATAGTATTCGTTTACCTCTTCATACCCGCGCATTGCGCCACCCATGAGATTGGTAGCGCCTCGCTCTCTTATACCGTCAATTTTATTTTTGATGCTCATTTTATTTCTTACGGGAGACTGACTATGCAAAGTGGTCACTGATTGGTCATAAATAATAATCGACAAATAATCTTCACTGTTAAGATTATCTACGATATGTTTCGCTGCTTCTTTCGCGTTTCTGATTTTTTCACCGCTCATACTACCGCTTCGGTCAATGACTACTGAGAGATTCATAGGTGGGCGCACCACATTTCTATTGGAATATTGATCGGCTTCTATTTCTACATAGAAAAAACCCTCATTTTTTTGCTGAGTGTAAAAGTCGTTCTGAAGACCGGTTGATAAACGTACCAAGCCATTTTTTGTGCTTTGTTTTGATTGAGAGCGGTAGCTAATGTCTGGTGCGGGCTCGTCAAAAGGCCGCTCATCAATACGGTTTTGTGGTTCAAAAAAAGAGGAGAGACTAAAGAGTCCGATTAGTCCTAGAATGGGTAATAATGCTACGATAAGTTTACGATTCATGATTTTTTATTTTATTGTTTAAAAAGAGATGCAGGCATATCTTTCTTTCCATATAAAAAATCAAATTATTTTTTTTAAAAATTATTCAGCTTCTGTAACCCTTGCTACTAGAGCTAATCGATTACCAGAAAGGGACACCACAATTCTGTAGACATCATAGAGCTTATAGCGGTTCAAGTCCGCCATTGGCGACCAGTGCTCTTGTTTTTGATTGAAAACATTTGGTTTCATGAATATGAATCCATCCTTCGCCATTACGAGGTCTTTGCCGCGAATTAAAGCAAAATCTTCAGCACCTTTGAGGGTAGAGGTCAATATTTCATCATCCAATAAACCACCATATTCTCGATTGGCTAATCGTTTATTATTTAAAATTTTTATTTTCCAATCAGCAGAATCCGATTTGTCTACATATAAAATTTTACCTCTTTGATTCTGAAGGCAACGGCCAATTTGACTAGCGAGGGTATCATGTTTTTTATATGGCCGGTTGTGTCTTCTTAATAAGAAAGGTTCGGGTACATGAAAGGCGAGTAGCTCCACCTGATTTTTCCAGCAGTAATATCCAAACGTTTTGATATTCGGATAAAGAATTTTTGGCTTATTTCCTTTGAGATTATAGGTACATAAGTTTTGGACTTGCGTATCTTTTGCCACACGCACACAAGATATTCTGGCATCATTCGGAGTTCGCATTGGGGAGTATTCCGATTCGTTGCGAGTATAAGTTAATCGTTTCGTATTTCTTTTTTCCTTTGTAAAATCATATTCATAAATGTCGGTCCGCCCACCATTTTTACCATTACTCACAAAGTACATACTGTTACCATCTTGTGTGAAGTAAGGTTGATTATTATATCCGTCTCCTTCTTTTACTAAAATAGGTTTACTAAGCTTATAACCTGTAGCGTCTTGCTTTAAATCAAAAACCCATATTTCAGTTTTGGGCAATTGAGCATACGAAAAGAAAGCCGTAAATAGTAATGCACTAAAGCATTTTAGAAATTTCATATAAGTTCAAATATAGCACTAACGGATAAAGTGATTTTTACGTATATATTTATATCATGAAGTACTCAATTATTCCTTTGCTCAGTTTTACCTGCTTGTTTTTTATCTTAGGTTGTTGCAGTGATAAATTTTGCAGGAGTGAGGTAGGATTTACTATTGAAATGCCTAATTATGAAAGTGGAAATTATTCAATGCTTGTAGAAAGATTCGAAAAAAATGGTCAATTCGATAATTTGAAGAGTGATGTTATAGTTCCCGTAATTATTAGCAACTCAGCTGGTAAGCGTGATAATTTAAGGATTTATGGTGATTATATCACAGACAATTTTGACTATCGTTGCATACTTCTACAGGATAGTAATTCTTTTACCATTTCCAATCTATCTATTAATAGGACAGCTGCCCAGCGACGATGTCGACTCGCAAAAACCAAGGAAATGTTGGCTTGTCCTTATTCTGATTTTACAATTCAAGGTGATAGAATAGAGCTAAATGGAAACAGCATTATACTAAAACCGTAGCGAGCTAAACTCAAACCTCTCACCATCAAATAATCCTTTATCACTCAGCTTAAGATTAGGGATTACTAGCAAAGCCATAAAACTTAGTGTCATGAAAGGAGCGGATAAGGTAGAGCCCAACTCTTTTGCTTTCTTATCTAGTTGACTATAAGTAATTCCAACTTCTTCAGCACTTCTTGTGCTCATGAGCCCTGCAATTGGAAGCGGTAGTACGTCTGCTTCCTTTTCGTCAAAAACGCAAACGCCTCCTTGAGTATCAATTAAAGCATTAATTGCTTTTGCCATGGCTACATCATTAGCGCCTACACAAATAATGTTATGACAATCATGCGCGACTGTAGAAGCAATGGCACCTTTTTTTAGACCCATGTTTTTGATAAAAGCAATAGCGGGTTCCGCAGGTTCATAGCGATTGATTACTACTATTTTTAGGATATCATTTTCAATATCAGATACAAGTTGACCGTTCTCAATTTTGGAGTTAGTTGTAAGAGCATTGGTAATTAATTGTCCGTCTACGGCTTCGATTACCTTGATTTTTTTTGAACCTTTGGTACTGAGTCGGAGAGATGAAACCTCTATTTTTTCACAATTAAATTGATTGATTGTAGCTTCATCAATAGTTGGGATATTACTTTTTCCATTCTCATAAACACAGTCTCCATTAATATAGGTAGAAAGAATATTGAATTTATTAGGATCGTCTATAATGATAAAATCTGCTGCGTCTCCTTCTAGCAATAATCCGACAGGAAGCTTGTAATGCTCTACAGGGTTGATACAAGCTGCTTTTAATATTTTAAAAAGGTCGATTCCTTTGGCGATGGCTCGTTTTACATGATGATTTATATGGTGCAGCAAAAGTTCGTCGGGATGTTTGTCATCACAGCAAAACATAATGTCGTCCTCATAATCAGTAAGCAGTTCAATCAAGGCATCAAAATTTTTCGCGGCACTGCCTTCTCGGATTAGTATTTTCATGCCATGTTTAAGTTTGCCTAAAGCTTCTTCTTCAGTAAAACATTCGTGATCCGTACTAATTCCAGCGCCTATATATTCTCTAGCTTGTTCGCCCAATAATCCTGGGGCATGACCGTCGATTGGTTTGTTGTGTTTTTTAGCGGCATCAATTTTTTTCATTACCTCATCCTCTTCGAAAAGAACCCCTGGGTAATTCATCATTTCGCTGAGATATAAAATTTCTTTTCGCGAAAGCAATTGATCAATCTGCTTAGAATCTATTACGGCACCGGCCGTTTCAAAACGAGTGGCGGGAACACAACTCGGTGCACCAAAGAAAAACTTAAAAGGAACCTTATTGCCATTATTTATCATAAAGTCAACTCCTTCAATGCCACACACATTGGCGATTTCATGGGGGTCACTTACTGTAGCAACGGTGCCGTGCTGCACTGCAATTTTTGCAAAAGCAGAGGGCAGCAACATAGAGCTTTCAATATGGACATGAGCATCAATCAGACCGGGTAAAATATAGTTTTGGCAGACTGCTTCGGTTTTTTCGATAGACAAAATTTTACCGTTTTCTACGCTGATTTTTGCAGGGTAAATGTCCTTATTTCTAATGTCAATTAAATTATGATAGTAAACCACGTTCCGAAAGTATAGTAAAAATAGTTAAGGGTAAAGTATTAGAATGCTCTATGTAAACTACTCAGATGATTTCTAGGATACTATCTACGATTCATTTGATATCGGAATGAAATGCCTAGCGTTGAACTTTGACGGAAAGTAGTTTGTCTATGATCAGATTCCTTAAAAGAATTTCCGAGGTAATTGTCATAGCGGTCAATAATTTTTCTAACATGTCTACCATTTACAACATGGACGCTTCCTGCTATTTTTAGCAAAAGCCCTATATTTAAATTCTTGTGGATCTTATAGTAAAGAGCATTTTGAATCCCAGTCGATAATCTATGCTCCATTGGTCGTTCTTCAATAAAGGTCATGAAAACGGCATCGGGCTCACCCATCTTAAAAATATTATAACCTCTGTATTTTTGGTGAATCATACCATAATATCCGATATACACCTCTGGCATAATAACAATTTTTTTTAACTTAATTCTAATAGACTTACCTAATTCAAATCCTAGATAATTTTTTATACTTTTTGACAAACTATAATCCTTAGGAGAGTAGAATGTATTCCATGTGTAGGAAGAGCTTTTAATTAGTAGCCTAAGATTGGTTTGCGTCTTATCGTGTGCTTTGAGGAAAGAAACACCTGGTAAGAATTCATAGGAACTGCTTCTAAAATTATCGTCTATTTTGGTTGAGGATTGATCATTAATAATTCTATCATTCCTATTGAAATAGGATGGGTGCGCATCAAAACTAAATTCTATGGTCTGCGCATTGGCCGGCACATTGAAAATAATAACTAGAGTTAATATAAAAAGTCTAGTTACCATTTTTCGTTGTGATAAAAGTATAGCGCACTCCAAGTTGAATACTAGGAGATATGAAAAAGCTGTTGATTTTATTTTCGAGTATATAAGGAGAAGAAACGGTATTGTTCGCTAAATCTCTTGTGATTTGAATGGATTTACCATAAATTCTACGCCAACCGATAGCCCCATTGAGCGCACCACCGATTTTCCAATGTTTACCAGCGGCGTAATACATTCCTTGAGAAAGTTCGCAAGCAAGAACGAAAAAATTTCCACCCGTAAGGTCAGTCACCTGATCTGATTCAATTGAATTTACTTTGTCTAAATAATATTCTTTCTTCTCAAATTCGGCGGCGGTAGAGTGATAGAAAGATAAATTGACGCTTGGTATGAATAGGAGTTTTTGATAAGGAAGTCGTTTGCCGATTCCAAATTCTATGCCCAAAGCATTTTCTTTTTTATGGGTTTGGTTTCTATAGGTCCGGAATTCATTGTTCGCTTGCGAGCTACCTTTAAAAGAATGATGTAATAATCGAATCCCAGCATTATACTGAATATCGTTTGTGTCGATAAGGCAATAGCCTATTACGAAATCACTATTCTTGTTTTTTATTCCATCTACATCAGTGGTAGTAATATCTCTTCCGTTACGTTCATCATTAGCAATATCTAAGAATAAACTTTTTACATACACTTCCCTTTGCTGTGCCATGCAGGAAAAAGAACAAAACAAAAATGCTGAAAGAAGAAGTAATTGTTTGATGAGGATTCTTTATTAGTTCCTTATAAAATTACTACCAAACAATCGTTCAAAACGTTAAAGTTAAATTGAAGATTATTATTGATTCCATTTTCGAAGTTGCTGAATCGTGGCACGCATATCTTTAAAAAGGTTGCCCTCGGCTTTAATGATTTCACCATTTTCAGCGGTGAATAAAATACGATGTGCATGAAGGCAAAGGCGACTGTTGAGTGGTCGTTCGCGCTCCACATCGTTTTTTAAATTGTAGCGCCGCTTGATAGACGATACAAAAAAGTCTTTCCCTTTGCTGTAAAATGGATCACACAAAATTGGGTGTCCTATGTTTTCTAAATGGACTCTGATTTGGTGCATACGCCCTGTTTTTATTATACAAGAAACCAATGCATAATCTTTGAATTGTTCCACAACCTTGTAATCTGTACGAGCCTCTTTACCGAATTTATTATGAACAATTACTAAGTGCTGCTTGCTACCATGTGGCATTAGTTTGTCTTCAATAGTTCCTGTGGGTTCCGTAAGCTTGCCATGTGCAATAGCAAGATATTCTTTGCTTACTTCTTTGTTTTCAAAAGCCATGGATGCAAATCGATGTGCATCTGCATTTTTAGCAAATACAATACAGCCGCTAGTGTCCTTATCAATTCTGTGACAAATAAAAATTTCACCTAGTTTGCGACGCAGCACATCCGTCAGGTTATTCGGATTATTATAATGATCCGGTATGCTGAGTAATCCACTTGGTTTATTAAGGATTATATAGTCGTCGTTATCAAAAAGGATTTCTGGAATTTTCATTTTATCGTACCATCGTTTAGCTTTCGATAAGCTCAAGCTGACGTTTACGTCACCCCGAACTTGGCAAAGGCTTATTTAAAATGTTTTAGAAATACAAGTTCTTTGTCTGACAAGGCTCTCCATTTGCCACGGGGTAAATTTTTCTTGGTAAGTCCTGCGTACATGACTCGGTCAAGGTGCTTTACTTCATAGCCTAAATGCTCAAATATTCTACGAACAATTCTGTTCTTTCCAATATGGATTTCAATACCAATTTCTTTTCGGTTTTCAGGATTGGTAAGTGCCAAAGAATCTACTTGGGCTATGCCATCTTCTAGTTCAAGCCCTTTTTGAATTTCTACAAAATGTTCTTCTTCTAGCTCTTTATCTAGTTTTACCTGATACACTTTCTTATTGTTAAACTTGGGGTGGCTTAGTTTCTGAGCAAGGTTTCCATCATTGGTTAGTAACAAAAGTCCTGTTGTATTCCTATCTAATCTTCCTACCGGAAAAATTCGTTCTTCTACATCAGTAAACAGGTCCATAACCGTTTTTCTACCTTCAGGATCATCTGTTGTGGTAATGTAATCCTTCGCTTTATTCAAGAGTAAGTACACCATTTTTTCTTGCTTTTCCAAATCGTTTCCTTGGTAGCTAATCACATCACCTTCCACTACTTTATAGCCAGGTTCTTTATGTACGGTTCCGTTTACCTTTACTTCGCCTGCTTTGATTAAGTCTGCAGCTTCACGTCTCGAGCATACGCCGGCTCGAGAAATGTATTTGTTCAACGGCATTTTTTCTGGTATGATTTCTTGTTCTTCCTCCGGTGGGGCCACGCGTCCTTCTTTAATGGCTCTCTCTAGTTTTTGCTCTTTGCTCCACTTTGGTTTTCTTTCTCTGCCTTCCTCTTTAGGCTCTTCAAATTTTCTTGCTTTTTTATTGGCAGGTTGATCCTCGCCAATTGCGTTTTTATCTCGACGTACTTTGAAGTCTTCTTTTCTTTTTTTACGGTTTTTATCATCAAAGTTGGAAAAATAATCTTTGTCACCACCTTGTCGAGAGGGTTTTTTACGGTCGCGAAAATCTTCTCGTTTCTCTTTTCTATCTACACGATTTTTTCTTTCAGGTCTTTTTTCAAACTCATCAGATCGTGAACGTGTATTTCTTCGTTTGGGTTTGCCGTCCTCATCGCGTTCGCGCGGAGCACGTGTTACCTTTCTGTCAGAGGACTTATAGTCGTTCTCTTTTTTATCTCTGCGCGGTTTGCGACTCGGTCTTGGTTTTTTATCAAATTCCCACGGCTTTTTATCACGGCTCTCTTTGCGTTCTTTTCTTTCTTCCCGAGGCATTTCTTTTGCCACCGCATCACGTGATACTGTATTTTTTCTTTGTTTTTTCATAACGATTTCATCTTAACTTTTATTCTGAACTTGTCTCAGAAATTAATGGTTTATATTGGCAAGCTGTCCACAAGCTGCATCTATGTCTTTTCCACGACTGTGTCTTAGGCGCGCGTTCACTTTATATTTTGCTAGATAATCCATAAAGGCATCGGTCCGTTCTTCATTGGGTTTGGTAAAGACTGCAAACTCAATTGGATTATATTCTATTATATTTACCTTGCTCGGGATTCTTCTACATATTTTTATGAGGTGCTCAGCATCTTCAATAGAATCATTTACATTAGAAAGTAGAACATACTCAAACGTTACTGCGTTTTTAGTATGAGCATAATAATAATCCAATGCTTCCACAAGCACCTCTAGATTGTTAGTCTCATTGATGGGCATAATTTCATTTCGCTTTTCATCACTTGCTGCGTGAAGTGAAAGTGCGAGATTTACTTTCGGATTTTCATCTGCCATCCGTTTAATCATTTTTGCAATACCTGCAGTAGAAATGGTAATTCGTTTCGGAGACATATTCATTCCATTTTCAGATGTAATATATTCTACCGAGCGAAACACATTTCCAAAATTTAAAAGTGGCTCTCCCATGCCCATGAAAACAATGTTGCTTAATGGCTTTTTAAAGTGCTTGAGTGCTTGCTCATTTATAATGGCTACTTGATCATAAATTTCGTCGAAGTCAATATTTCTTTTCCGATCAATGAAGCCCGTTGCACAAAATTTGCAGCTCAAACTACAGCCGACTTGTGAAGAAACACAAGCAGTCAATCTGTTTTCGGTGGGGATTAAAACACCTTCTATGAAGTGACCATCATGTAGTTGAAAACGACTTTTGATTGTGCCGTCATTTGAGAACTGTTCATGATCTACCGTGACTTTATTTAAAGTGTATTTTTCATTTAACGCTTCGCGAAATGACTTGGAAAGGTTGAGCATTTCGTCTATGCTACCTACATTTTTTTTCCAGATCCAGTCTTGTATTTGTGATGCGCGAAAACGTTTTTCGTTGTGCGCTAGAACGATACCTTCTATTTCTTCGGTTGATAAATGTCTCAGATTTTCCATCTGTGAAGCTTTTAATGAAGGGCAAAGGTACTAATTAGTTGAGAATGAGTATAAGATAAGATATAATTAAGGGTTAATAGATTTTGCCATTGAAAACTAAATAACTTGATACCTCCCGGCGGTTACTTTTGTTGAGCAACTGTCAGTGGTTGGCTAAAAAAGGCTAGTAATTCCCTTTTGACTTGGTCTTATCCTTTTGAAAATTTATAAAATTATATTTACAATAGAAGGTTGTACTAGTAGTGCGTACAATGTATTGGTGTTGTTGGTTTATCATATTGCCATCAATTTCAATAATACGACCCGAGCGAACCGTTGCTAAACTTTGAAATGGAAGAATAAGGTCAATCCCTATGTTGAATTTCTCTTTTTTGTTGATAATTATTTTTTTAAACGCGCCTAGTTTTGCTCGAAACATTTGAGACCTACTGTTTAAATAGGAGAAGTCGGCATTGGATGATAAAGAAACATTGCTGTTTTTCCAAGAAGAGGCCGTTGCTCCCGAACTGCCACCCGTGTTTAAGAATGAAGAATATTGAATTCCAGTTTTCAAGCAAATTCCATTTTTAATTTCATAGTTAAGATCCATGCCAACACTGGCTACTTCAAACCGATGTTTTTCAAATGAACTGGCGGAAACACCTAACTCTTCATATACATAACGCTCATTGTATCGAGTGCTTTGAGAATGGTAGGATACAAATGGGTTTACTGAGAATCTTTGAGTAACTGGAATTGTCCATTCCAAAGCTCCTAGAATGCCAGTCGTACCAGTATGCGATTTGATGTTGAGTGGGTTGCTACTGTTAATTTTGTTGATATGCTGCTGAAGCCCGATAGTTACTCCTATACTACTATTGGAAAGTTGTGCATTGGCTAGTAGGGGTAGCAGTACTAAAATGGTGAGGGTCGTTTTCATATTTATTAAACGTATTTCTTTATATAATTATTGCCTTCGTATCCGTTTATTATCAAAAAAATATCTCTACTTGAAAAGCAATAAGAATTAATCTTCAAGCCATTCAGCATCGCGAGACATGATTCTCTTCTTGTTCTCATATACTAAAAGTAGGGCAGGAGGGCTATCGCTATCTCCCATTCTGATCACGTCGCAGACATATATATAATTTCCATTTTTGAACTCATAAGTATGATTCCCGCCCGATCCTTGAAAATTCAAAACGCCTTTCGTAATGATAAGATCCGGTTTTTGACTTTGATTTCCATTTTCTCTCCAGGAGGCATATCGATAATCGTCGTTTTCTAATTGGTCAATCCGAATGAGGAAGCCTTGTGTTTGCATTAGTAGTACGGGTTTTTTATATTCCTGTATGCTAGGATGAATCCGCTGTCGATCTTTACGAATTAGTTTTTGCCTCTCTTCTTTTTCATAAGTTGATTGGTAGTGTAATGCTAAAAATGTTCCGTCATAATCCAACCATAGTTCGCCATTGTGTAGCATGATGCCACGCCAGCCAACATCCGACCAATCCTCTTTCGTATTTGATTTTAGGATTGCATTTTTTATTTCGGTATCGAACAAATAGGAGTAGGCTCTACGAAATTCGGCTTCTGTTTTAATATCAGGCAGGGGGTATTCCCGCTCAAACGGATAGGCTACTTGTTTGGCAAGTTCGCCAATATTATCAGTTGCCACGAATGCTTTAAATTCTTCCACCACTTTTATATATTCTGCTTTATTAATTTGAGCATGAGTATTCACCGAATTAAGCAGAAGATAGAAAAATAGAAGATACTTCATGAAATTATTTTTTACTAAAATACTTGCACCAGTGTGTAATTCCACATTCGTTACATTTTGGAGAACGCGCCAGGCAAACATATCGTCCATGCAAAATTAGCCAGTGATGGGCTTTATGAACTAGTTCTTCAGGAATATGTTTAATCAATTGTTCTTCCGCTTGGAGAACATTTTTTGCATTTGTTGTAAGACCAATGCGTGCACTCACTCTAAATACATGGGTATCTACTGCCATATTGGGTTGTCCGTCTATTACGCTGGTTACTACATTGGCCGTTTTTCTGCCTACCCCAGGCAGCAACATTAATTCTTTAACCGTCATAGGTACCACACTGTAAAAATCATTTACCATCATATTCGCCATGCCTATGAGGTGTTTTGTTTTATTATTTGGGTAGCTAATACTTTTAATAATTGGAAATAAATCATCAAAGGTTGCTTTAGCTAATTCGTTGACCGTCGGATATTTAGCAAAAATATTCGGCGTAGTTAGGTTGACACGTTTGTCGGTACATTGTGCGGATAATATTACTGCTACTAGTAATTGATAGGGCGTATTATACAGTAATTCCGTTTCGGCCTCAGTCATATTTATGTCAAAATATTCCAGTACGCCATCATAGCGCTCTTTCTTGGTCATAGAACAAATTTACATTGTAACACCATCTTTTCAATTTCTCGATTAAATTTGTGAGCCTATATGCAAAAAAAATTTGTTTGGTGTGTGCTGTTAATGATTTTGTGCACTTGTATACAGGCGCAACCGATTGTGGGAAATTCAGAATTGGCCAGAGAGCTCTACGCCAAAGCCAAAGGCTATACCGCTAAAAAGGATTATCCAAATGCTATATTAGTTTACAATCAATTGGCGAGTTTAGAACCACGAAATTTAATTTATCGAAGAGAGTTGAGCTACGCTTATTATCTCGGCGGTGATTTATCTAGAGCCACTCAAGTCATAACTCCTTTGCTCAAAGCCAAAGAAGCCGACGAAGCCACTTTTTTAACGGCTTCTCAAATATTTAGTGCTCGCAACATGAACAAAGCGGCAACGGGAGCGGTCGAACGTGGCATCAAAAAATTTCCTGAGTCCGGCTTGTTATATTCTGACTTAGGTCGTCTATACTCTGCCAAAAAAAAATATCAAAAGGCGGAAGCGGCATGGGAAAAAGGAGTGAAGTATGAACCAAATTATCATCTAAATTATTATCAATTAGCAAAAAGCTATTTCGTTTCGAAACGACCCCTGTGGGCCATTATTTATGGGGAAACATTTATTAATATGGAGCGCTACTCTAGCCGATCAGAAGAAATTAAGAAAATTGTATTTGATAGCTACAAGCAATTAATAGCCAACAATCAATTGGCGCGCCATGCCAGTGATGTAGAACAAAAAAATATTCGGCGTGGAAAATCTGATTTTGAAAAGAAGATAAATGATATTTATAGCCAGCTCTCCAATATTGTTTTGGGTGGAGTCGATATAAATAATGTAGTCATGCTTCGTACTCGGTTTTTACTTCGTTGGTCACAAATAGAAGGGCAAGAATATCCGTTTCAACTTTTTGATTTTACCAACAATCTTTTGGCGTTTGGTCATTTTGAAGCTTATAATCAATGGCTTTTTGGCAAGGCTGCTGACTCGGCACAATATATAAATTGGGTGAAAGCAAATTCATCGAAATTCGAAGATTTTGAAAACTTTTACCGTTCGTATAAATTTACAACGACCCCCGGTCAGTATTACAAATAAATAGCTATGGAACAAACTAAGCGGTTATTCGATCTACTCTCTTACTACCAAAGAAAATTTGGCGATAAAGAAATGCTTTTTGCAAAAAATGAAGGAACCTGGAATGGCATCAATGCTGCTACTATTGATGAGCAAAGTACTAAAATGGCCATAGCCTTACGCCAGCTCGGTTTGGGAGGAGGGGATGGCACAACATTAGGTAAGGATAAAGTTTCTATTCTTTCAGCCAATCGTCCAGAGTGGCTCATTACTGATTTTGCGGTTCAAAAACTAGGTGGAATTTTAGTGCCGATTTATCCATCGATTAGCACTTTAGAATTAGCTTATATTTTAAATGAGGCAGAGACTAAAGTCCTATTTGTTGAAGGAAAGAAACTGTACGAACGAGTAAAAGAAATTTCAAATGAGGTGCCTAGCTTACAGTAC
>Ga0209187_1003449_pt1 | contig 13189 bp, 11 predicted proteins | sample BantaG_FD_187430 | JGI IMG/M metagenome (GOLD analysis project Ga0209187, IMG submission 187430) | Marine algal microbial communities from Bantry Bay, Ireland - BantryBay_4 metaG (SPAdes) (version 2) | ecosystem: Host-associated > Algae > Red algae > Unclassified | place: Bantry Bay, Ireland... | reverse complement strand
AACCTTTATAACTTATTTTTTAAACGATCCTTGGCGCATGTTTTTTTTGCGGGGGATTCTTCTTTAGGTAATGAGTGTAAAAACGATAGCCGAGCCGAGCGAGAAAAATCAGGACAATTATTCCCGTGGCAATTTGTACGGAAGCATTGACCATTCCCTCCGGCATCAGGTAGGCAATTCCCAAAATGGCGAGCATAATTCCCCAATAATCCAGTTCTACCCAAAAGAGGTCGTGTTTGGATTTTATCAGGATACTTTGTTTTGTGTTCGGGTCGAGTCTCCCCTCTTCGGGGCGAGCGTGGAAGTTTCTACCGAGTAGCCAAACGGGTACAGCACAGGTCAACAATGCCCAGCCGAAGACTTCTGGTCCCAAAAACGTATTCATTAACAGGATCACCACAAAGGGAATAACTGCTCCTAAAAACCCCAATCCATTCCAGATAATCATCTTGTTTTTTTTGCTTGAAAATTAGTCTTTTTTTCTATACTCAAGCAGTCGCTTCCGGTACTTTTCGATCTTCGATTCCTAAATATTTTTCAATTTCCTGTTCCAGATATTTGGCCTTGGAGATGCTACTGACGTGTACGAGCTCTTGGTGTTGTTGCCCTTTGGGTCCGTTAACGATCATGTTTAAAACAAAATATCCACTATGAATATGGGAATGTTTTAAGTAAATCTGATCAATATCCTCCGCTGAAAAGGCTATGTCTTTTTTAAAATTACTGGGACGGTGTTTAATTGTCAGGGAGCGCTCTGTAACATCAATATAAGTCTTGGCTTTTCGATATTTAATCGCTCGGTAGATAAAAAAGAGGGCACTTGCCATAAGTAATAGCGGAATAAAAACAGGAATAGATCCACTAGAATAAGGAAGGAAGGAAAATAACGCAATGATTGGTAAAAACAATGCTCCACTCATATCTATCCAGTGAATAGGCTGTGGCAACGCTATCTCCATATCTCCTTTATAATAAAACAAATCAACTCCTTCCGGTCGGAAGATTTCCTGTTTTACTTTTTCTTGTAATTTTAGACTCGCCACCTCCTCTTCGATCGAAAAAATAACGGCACAGCTCCCGCACTTGGCGAGGCTCTTTTCCAGGTTGATATGATCGGCCCCAACGTCCTGAGAACAAGAAGGACAAGTGACTTTCCTAAAGACTTTTGGGAACTCCTTTTTTATTTTGGGGAGTTCGAGTTTCTCGGCGGGTTTGTATTGTTTGATGGGTTCTTTCATGTAGGGGAGATAAGCGGATTTATTTAAATTCTCCGGATACTTTTCGATTTTTGATACCCAGGTATTCTTCAATTTTCTTTTCCAGATATTGAGCCTTGAAAATCGTGCTGACACTTACTAGCTCCTGGTGGTCTTGGCCTTTTGGTCCGTTGGCAATCATATACAAGACGTAATGTCCAGTCAGGTCAGCATACTTTATATAAATCTGATCAATTTCTTCAGATGAAAAAGTTTTGTCTTTTTTAAGATTATAGGGACGGTGTCTAATGTTCAGCGAGCGGTCGTTGATATCAATAAAAGTCTTGGCCGTTCTGTAACCAATTGCCCGGAAGATAAAAAACAGGGCGCCCGCTGCGAGCAGTAAAGGAATAAAAGTAGAAATACTTTTTTCCAAATAAGGAATGAGAGAAAAAATTGCAAAAATTGGTAAAAATATTATTCCACTCATATCTATCCAATGAAGAGGCTGCCCCACGGTTATCTCCATATTGTCTTTAAAATAAAACAGATCCACTCCTTCCGGTCGGAAAACTTCCTGTTTTATTTCTTCTTTTTCTGCTACTTTTTCTTTTTCATCTACTTTTAAATTCGCCATCTCCTCTTCAATTGAAAAAACCATATGACAGCTACCACATTTTGCGACATTGCTATGCAGGTTGATATGTTCCGCGTTTAAGGCCTCACCACAAGAAGGGCAAGAAAGCCTTTTGAAGACTTTTGGGAACTCCTTTTTTATTTTGGGGAGTTCAAGTTTCTCGGCGGGTTTGTATTGTTTTAAGGGTTCTTTCATATAAAGAAGATAGGAAGATTTTTTGTTAAAAAAAAATGACTAACCGTGATTAACAACAACGTATCTAATTCAACTAGCACTTCTTTTGTGTAATTCCTTTTTTATTAGATTGAGTTTTTTATAAATAGTATACGTGGAAAAGAGCAAGGCCAAGGCCACTAAAATGGTAAAATCAAATTCTTTTCTAGTTATCATGCTATATACCGACGCGGCAACTAGCGCAATTACCAATCCTAGCGATATATAAACGATACTCGTGGTTGTATCTTTTAACTTCAACAATTTTTCCTCCGGTACATCTTGATATTTCTTGTCCTTCATACTCAATAATTTTATTTAAAATAAATCTGGTTTATTTGCTGGTTGACCTATTAACAAATCAGAAAATTTCTAGTATTACGATCATCAACGTTTTATTTCATTTCCTCCGGCACTCTTCGATCTTCGATTCCTAAATATTTTTCTATTTCCTGTTCCAGGTATTTTGCTTTTGAAAGGGTATTGACGGTAATTAAATCTTTATGTTGTTGACCTTTTAAACCATTGACAATCATAAAAAGTACGAAATAACCCATCCCCATCCCATCCACAGATTGCTTTATATACACCTGATCAATATCTTCCACCGGAAAAGTCTTGTCTTTTTTTAGATTATTAGGCCGATGCTTAATCGTCAAGGCTCGTTCGTTGATATCTATGTAGGTTTTTGCTTTGGCATAAGAAAATAGTCGATAGAGAAAAAACAGCGTACCAATTACAAAGAAAAAAGGAAAATAAACGGAAAATCCTTTCTTAAAGTGTAAAAGGATTGAAAAAGGAGCAAAAAGGGCAAACATCCCGAACAAGAAACCTTCCAGGCCATGAACATTTTGTGGCAACGTTATTTCCAAATCACCTTTGTAATGAAACAAATCAATACCCTCCGGCCTAAAAAATTCCTGCTTCGTTTCTTTTTTGCTTTTCAGTTCTGCTATCTCCTCATCAATCGAAAAGATTACGTGACAGCTACAACATTTAGCGACTTTGTTGGGTAAGTCCAGATGTTCCGCGTTGAGGGCTTCCGCACAAGCAGGACAGGAAACTCTTTTGAACACTTTAGGTAACTCCTTTTTTATTTTGGGGAGTTCGAGTTGCTCAGCAGGTTTATACTGTTTGATGGGTTCTTTCATTATTGGAAAGATAGAGAGATTTTTTGAATTTCAGAAGAGAATCCGACTAAACCGACCTTTTTTTCGATGAACTTATGTTTGCCACAAAGCCACAAGGTCACAAAGTATTTTTAATAAATAATTTCTTTGTGGCTTTGTGGCACACAATAAAAAAAGGCCCCACTTTCGCAGAGCCTTTTCCAATCATTAATTAATTCACCTATAAATATAAAAATCTTCTCTATCGAGGTGTCTACGATCCACACATCAGACAATCCGGATCATCCAGATTACAAGCTTGTCCGGCATCCGTATCACTTTCATTTTTCGGTGTTTGCTTGGCACGTTCAGCCAATGCTACCTTATTGATACCAACTGCTGGTTCCGTTGCAACGGCTTCTTTTTCGGCAGTCTGTACCCGCTGGTGTTTCTGCGCTAGCGTAAATTTAATCGGGTCTACCGCAGCTTTGGAACGTAGATAATACATACCGGTTTTCAACCCTTGCTGCCATCCGTAAAAGTGCATGGAAGAGAGTTTGCCAAAGTTCGGATTTTCCACAAAGAGATTTAGACTCTGACTTTGACAGATATACGCACCACGATCGGCACTCATGTCGATGATCACCTTTTGACTCAATTCGTAAGACGTTTTGTATAAGTCCCGTAGCTCCTGGGGAATTTCTTCGAGGTGCTGAATTGAACCGTTGGCGGCCATTACTTGCTGCTTCATATCCTCGTCCCAAAGGTTGAGGCGAATCAGGTCTTTCAGCAAATGCTTGTTGACCACAATGTATTCTCCAGACAAAGTACGTCGGGTATAGATATTGGCGGTGTAAGGTTCAAAACATTCGTTGTTACCCAAAATTTGCGAAGTGGAAGCGGTCGGCATTGGTGCGATCAATAAGGAGTTACGCAATCCGTGCTTCTTCATCTCGGCTTTTAGACTCGTCCAGTCCCAGCGATCCGTTGGTTTTACGCCCCACAGGTCAAATTGTAACTTCCCTTCACTGGCCGGAGATCCTGGATAAGACTGGTAATGTCCATCCGCTTCCGCTTGTGCCACGGATTCGGAAATTGCCCCGAAATAAATCGTTTCAAAAATTTCCCGATTCAGTTTACGAGCTTCCGCACTATCAAATGGAAAACGCATCAGGATAAAAGCATCCGCTAATCCCTGTACACCAATTCCCACGGGACGGTGACGCATATTGGAATTTCTAGCTTCCTCGACCGGATAGTAATTAACGTCAATTACTTTATTCAGGTTACGAGTAACCACTCGTGTAATATCGTGTAGTTTTTGGAAATCAAATTCCCCGTCCACCACAAATTTAGAGAGGTTGATGGAAGCCAGGTTACAAACCGCTACTTCGTCGGGAGAAGTATATTCCATGATCTCCGTACAAAGATTACTGGATTTAATAGTTCCGAGATTTTGCTGGTTGGACTTTCGATTAGCAGCATCCTTGTATAAAATGTAAGGAGTACCCGTTTCGATTTGAGAATCCAGAATCGCAAACCAGATTTCCTGCGCTTTTACCACTTTTCGAGCCCTGCCTTCCTGCTCGTATTTGTGGTAGAGTGCTTCAAATTCGCCGCTGTGACAATCGTCCAGACCGGGTGCTTCGTTGGGACAGAATAAAGACCATTCTCCATCCGCTTTGACGCGTTCCATAAATAAATCTGGAATCCACATTGCGTAGAATAAGTCTCGGGCCCGCATTTCTTCTTTACCGTGGTTCTTTTTCAAATCCAGAAAGTCAAAGATGTCAGCGTGCCACGGTTCGATATAAACCGCAAAAGCACCTTTTCGTTTTCCTCCTCCCTGATCTACGTACCGAGCGGTATCGTTGTAAACTTTGAGCATGGGTACGATCCCGTTAGAAGTTCCGCCGGTACCTTTGATATAACTTCCCTGAGCACGAACATTGTGAATGCTCAGGCCGATACCGCCGGCAGATTGTGAAATCTTGGCGCAGCGAGTAAGGGTTTCAAAGATACCGGGAATGGAATCTTCCGTCATGCTTAATAAAAAGCAAGAAGAGAGTTGGGGTTTTGGCGTTCCGGCGTTAAACAGGGTTGGGGTGGCATGAATAAACCACTTTTCGGACATCAGGGTATAAGTCTCGATGGCAGCGTCCAGGTTTTCACCGTGAATACCAAGAGCAGCGCGCATCAACATGTGCTGGGGACGTTCAACTACTTCGCTGTCCATACGGAGCAGATAAGAGCGTTCCAGTGTTTTAAATCCAAAATAATCAAAGCTATAATCGCGATCGTAGATAATCGCACTATCAATGCGATCGCTATTTTTTTCAATAATGTTTAAAGTCGTTTCACTGATCAGACCAGCTTTGTCACCCGTTTTGGGATCGATATAATCGAACAGAGCCCGCATCGTCTTTGAAAAAGATTTATCGGTATTTTTATGTAAATTGGAGATGGCGATCCGGGCGGCCAATCGTGCGTTGTCCGGATGTTGGGTCGCCATCGTGGCGGCGGTTTCCGCTGCGAGGTTGTCCAGTTCGGTGGTGCTTACACCATCGTAAAGTCCCTGGATTACCCTTCTCGATATTTCAATCGGGTCTACGTATTTCTGATTCAAACCGTAACAGAGTTTTTTTACTCTGGCGGTAATTTTGTCAAAGGAGACGTTTTCCTTTTTTCCACTTCTTTTTACTACTTGCATGGTTTAAAATAAGTTAGTTCGGATTTTGTATTAGCCTCTTAAGTTAACATTTGGACCGAGGTACTAAGTAGGTAGTATGTTTTAGTATCCCGGATTTTGTTTAGTTATCAGCAATGAATCCGTTGGTTATGTAAATAAATCGGTTTTAAAAAATATGCTACTTGCTTCTTGCTTCTTGCTTCACTTTTACGCGATAGAAGAAGGCAAGAAGCAAACAGCAAGTAGCCAGAAGCTCTAAAATTCTTCATCCAGCGAAAAGGTTTGTTTGTCTCGGTCAGCCATGACACCTGATTTTTGGTAATCCCCTACTCTCTTTTCAAAGAAGTTGGTTTTACCCTGCATGGAAATCATGTCCATCCACGGGAACGGATTTTCTACTTTGTATACTTTATCACTACCCAAAGAGTTGAGGAGACGATCGGCGACGAATTCAATGTATTGGCACATCATTTCGGCATTCATGCCAATGAGATTGACGGGTAAAGAATCAGACACAAATTCTTTTTCAATTTCAACGGCGTCGAGGATTACTTTTTGGACAACTTTGATGTCCAGTTTATTTTCAATATGGTCATTGTACAGAGCACAGGCAAAATCGCAGTGCATTCCTTCGTCACGAGAAATCAGCTCATTGGAAAAAGTCAAACCGGGCATTAATCCTCTTTTTTTCAGCCAGAAAATAGAGCAAAAAGAACCCGAGAAGAAAATCCCTTCTACCGCCGCAAAAGCGACCAGTCGTTCGGCAAAACTTCCCTGATCGATCCAGCGTAAAGCCCAGTCTGCTTTTTTCTTCACGCAGTCCATGGTTTCGATCGCATTGAAGAGGTAGTCTTTTTCTTTGTTGTCTTTAATGTAGGTATCAATCAATAACGAGTAAGTTTCGGAGTGAATATTCTCCATCATAATCTGGAAGCCATAGAAGAACTTCGCTTCGGTGTACTGTACTTCGTTGACAAAATTTTCGGCCAGATTTTCATTCACAATCCCATCACTCGCCGCAAAAAATGCCAATACGTGTTTAATAAAATGGCGTTCATTATCACTCAATTTTTCCCAGTCTACCAGGTCCTGAGATAGATCAATCTCTTCCGCCGTCCAGATACAGGCTTGAGATTGTTTGTACCATTGCCAAATATCATCGTGCTCAATGGGAAAGAGTACGAATCTATTAGGGTTTTCCATTAGGATTTTTTCTTCCGCTACGCTCATCGTAATAAATTTATTTTATAGGTTTTAAAAATATTGTATTCTAAAATTGAGATTTCAACAGCTTTCGCAAGGACATAAAATTGGCCCTCAAAGAATGGTCGTTTCGTCTCTAAAGTGATCTGCTGGTTCGGGTTGTTCTGTAAAAAACAAACAGCGATTGTGCACACACTTGCATTGTGATAAACTCCGAACTGAAATAGTTCGAGGCATTACTTTGCGTCAATTGGTAAAAGCAGAAATAAGGAGGTGGAGACCTTTCTCAAGCTTAAAGTATGTTTAAAAAGTATGCTGTTTTTTATAAAAAGAGGTGTTTATAGTGTTTCACCTTTTTCATTTCCATATTCTGCAATCTAAGATACGGAAAACAATAAATTTAGGTGCTAAAAGTTATCCACATCGTGTTAATAACTAACCTAAACTATTGATTATCAATAGAAACTAATTGTTAACAACTTTTCCACACTGTTTATAAGTTTTATAATCTTTTTGCCCATTTCTATCACCAAATTGTTGTAATTTAATCAAATTTACATTCACTTAACATTGGAAATCAGGCTATTAGATTTTTTGGGGTGATGAAAAAATCACGTGGAAGATTAGTTACTATTTTTATGTATATTTATTTTTATAAATTGATAAGGTAGCTTTTTATTTGCCAAATTTTATTTTGGTTGATCAGAAAAAACCTTTTGATCAGTTTCTAAATAATCTAATCACACGTTAAAGAAAAGCCAACCAGCCAACAGGCAATCTCAAAAAAGCCGTTTCCGCCGCGCCCATAAGGCCAGCAGAATACTGATAACCAGTGAAAAGATGATGATATAGAAGAAGGTCTCGGGGCTGTCTTCCGATTTAAAGGGTACGTGGACGTTCATCCCGTAAAAGCTGGCCACCAGCGTGGGAACCATTAGAATAATGGTAATCAGGGTCAGTCGTTGAATCACAACATTTAGATTATTACTAATTATAGAAGCGTAGGCTTCCATTGTTCCGTTAAGGATATTGGTGTAAACGTTTGACATTTCCAGCGCCTGACTATTATCAATGATGATATCCTCAAATAAATCGGTCAATGCTTCGTCCTCCTTGATTCTCAAGAAGTCAGTTCGCTTCATTTTCATTTTGAGCAATTCGTTCGAGCTCAGGGTATTTACAAAGTAAACCAGAGATTTTTCGATGCTCAGCAATTGACGCAGCTCTTTATTCCGGCTGGAATCGTAGAGTTCTTTTTCGATCAGGTTTCTTTTGAGGTTCAACTGTTTGAGACAGGTTAGAAAACGGAATACGTTTTGCTCCATGATCTGTAGAATAAAAAGTGGGACATTGTGTGGGTCAAAGTTTTTCAATTTATCTTCCAGAAAGATATTCAGAACTGGATTGACCTTCGGAGTAATCGTCACGATATAAGGTCCGGTGATGATGATACCGATCGGAACGGTTACGTAGATCGCGGCGTTTTCGTCATCACCATCGTTAAGAATAGGGGTGTTTAAAACGATCAGGCGATCTTCTTCTTCCCGTTCATAACGCGAGCGTTCGTCAATATCCAGTGAATCGGTCAGGAAGTCCAAAGGAATAACCAGATCGTTAGCCAAGGCTTCCAGTTCGGCATGACTAAAAGGCGGAGAGATGTGAATCCAGCCTGCTCCGGTGTCCTGGTCAGTAACAATTAAATCACCTTTTTTCTTGTTATAAAATTTTATCATATCACTTTACTTCCCCTTTCATCAGGCCTAAAAATCGAATTCCTACAAACATACGGAAAGAATGTGAATTAGAATGTGAATTAGAATGTGAATGATTCCAGCTATCGAGGAACAATATTCCTATTCCTATTCCTATTCCTATTCCTATTCCTATTCCTATTCCTATTCCTATTCCTATTCCTATTCCTATTCCTATTCCTATTCCTATTCCTATTCCTATTCCTATTCCTATTCTAATTCACATTCTTATTCTAATTCACATTCTTATTCTAATTCACATTCTTATTCTAATTCACATTCTTATTCTAATTCACATTCTTATTCTAATTCTAATTCACATTCTTATTCTAATTCTTATTCTTATTCAAATTCTTATTCTAATTCACATTCTTATTCTAATTCAAATTCTTATTCTAATTCAAATTCTTTAATCCCAGCGCCGGACGAATAACGGCGGCATAAATAGCCAGGTCTTTCGCCTGTCCATTCCCCCACTCTGGCGTCTGTCCATTTTGGATTCTGAAATAGTCCGCTACGATATCTCCTTGTTGCTCCAGATTAAAACTCCGCAAATCTCCGGTAATTCCCAGTGCTTTTTGCAAACCTTTTATTCCACCATAATCGTAGCCCGGACTACTCGCCTGTGCCGCCAGGGCGCTGGGCATGTACACGGCCCCCATCTGTTCGTATTGCCAGATGTGCACGAGTTCGTGGATCAACAAGGCATCGGACATTTTGCCCCAGCTATTAATCAAATAGAAGCTTACGTAACAAATCCGTTGCTGTTTTGGTCCCAGATAAGCGTAGGCATCGAGCCGTACCCGACGGTAGTTAATCTGATTGCCGTAGATGCTCCTGGCAATGGCAATTTCTCGTTCGGTCATGGCTCGGGTATTAAATTTCAGGAAATCAGTGACCGTTTCATAGACTTCTCCAATGCCCAATAATTCAAGCAGATAGATCATAAGCGTAAGGTGCCAGTTGAACAATCGATTTAATAAGCTAAGCCGCTCTGGCCATAAATCGCCCCAAATTTGAGTCCGTGGTGATTTATAAAAGAGGATACTACAATGGATACCAATCCGATAAAGTCTGATGGGTATTAAACGAAAAAAGTCCAGCAATCGGAAAAGGATTGCCAAAAATTTTAGGCCTAGCTGTTGGATAACCCAGGTTACCCAGTTAATATTATTATCTTTTTTTACCAACGATGTCAAATTTAGTAATAATCAATTACTTACGCCAGAAATATACCTTTGTACACCTCCCGTTTTGGCAGTGTGCAAAAATACTTTTTAATCCAGCTTTTAAAAGATTTAGATATTTTAGTTATCCACAATATTTCCACATTAATATTGGAGGTTGTTTAATAATTTCAAAAGTAAAGCTAAAGGCTTGATATGGTAGGCGATGTTCATTTTTCTTTGATCAGTGCTGAGTACGGAAATAAAATAGTCACAAATGTCACCAAGTTACCTCATTTTGTCACTTACTGCTCTAAATATGCTTTAACTTTGTCAGAAGTTGTTTAAAAACTCCCAAATTACCTGCGAAGGGGAAAATTTTCCAACTTCTCAAAATAATTTTTTACTTGCATAAAATTAATCCTTTTAACTATGATTCGTATATTTCTAACGATCCTGCTACTTTCGATTTCTCTTGCGCCCCTTTCGGCACAACTGACTTATTCTAAAATAAAAATTGACCTTACCCAAACGCCGATTACGCAAATTGCGATCTTGGGTCTTGAAACGGATCATGGTGCTTATGCGCCAGGGCGACATCTGATCAATGATTTTTCGGAGAAGGAAGTTCAACTATTAGTTGAAAATAATATACCCCACGAGGTGCTGATCGAAGATGTGATTGCCTGGTATCAGGAACGTAATCTGGAAGGGCTGCCCGCTAATCAATACGACGAGTCTTGTGGTGGTTCGGCTACCGAACCCGGTAATCAGTATACGACGCCCACCAATTATCAGCTGGGTAGCATGGGTGGGTATCATACGTATACAGAAATGCTGGGGGTCCTGGACCAGATGCATCTTCTATATCCCGAATTAATTACGGCAAGGGAGCAAATTGGCACTTTTACCTCTATCCAAAGTAGACCCATTTACTGGCTAGCTATTTCGGATAATCCCGAAGACAACGAAGGGGAGCCTGAAATCATGTACACGGCACTCCACCACTCCCGAGAGCCCAATAGTCTGAGTCAGCTTTTATTCTATATGTGGTACCTTTTAGAAAATTATGAAACGGACGACCAGATCAAATACCTCGTAGACCATACAAAAATGTATTTTATTCCTTGTATCAATCCAGACGGTTATATTTTTAATGAATTAATTGAACCCAACGGGGGCGGACTTTGGAGAAAAAATCGTAAAAATAACAATGACGGTACTTTTGGCGTAGACCTTAATCGAAACTACGGATATCTGTGGGGAGCAGATGATATTGGTTCTTCCCCCGATTCGGAAAGTGATATTTATCGGGGAGAAGGTCCATTTAGCGAACCGGAAACACAAGCGGTAGCTGCTTTTGTAGAAAATAAAAATATTGAAATTACGCTTAACTGTCATACCTTTAGTAATCTGCTAATCCGACCGGATATAACTGATTCGACGGATTTAATCACTTACGAAAATTTTGGTAAAATTTTAACGGCAGAAAACGGTTATGTTTTTGGAACAGATATAGAGACCGTTGGCTATAGCGTCAACGGCGACAGTGATGCCTGGATGTATTTTAATGAAATGGCCAAGCCAAAGATTTTTGCCATGACTCCGGAAGTTGGACCAGTAGCATTTGGATTTTGGCCTCCTTCCCAGGCTATTATTGGTTTAAATAAAGCAGTAATGACCCAAAATATTATTGCCGCTAATTTACTTTTTAATTATTTAGAACTTGACGATAACAATCCTGCTACCATAACGGACATTTCCGGAAATTTTGACTTTATAGCCAGAGAATACGGCTTACGTCCGGGTATACAAACCGTCCGTATTACGCCCGTCAGTACGAACCTGACTATTAGTTCTAATACTACTACCTTAACTTTGAATAATTCAGAAACCGAAACCGTCTCGGTCCCTTACAGTATTACACCTGATGATAGTAGTATCTCAGAGGCGGTAATTTTTGCCATCAGCATCGACAATGGATCTTTTATTCGACACGATACCATAACCAAACAATTTATAAACAGAATTCCGCAGGATTTAATCACAGACGATAATAGTAGTTTGGAAAATTATTCTGCCAATGGAGACTGGGGACTGAGCACCAATCAATTTATCAGTGCACCTTCCAGTATCACCGATAGCCCGATGGGCCGATACCGGAATGAAACGGAAAGTGAAGTTATCTTAACCACCCCGATTGACCTGGCTGGCTCCGAGTTTGCTATTTTACAATACTGGGCGAAATGGGATATTGAAGATGACTTTGATTATGTCCAAATAATGGCTTCTAACGACAACGGCCTTTCCTGGACGCCGCTCTGTGGAAAATACACCAATTTAGCTTCTCCGGATCAGCCAGAAGGAGAACAATTATATGATGGGGTACAGGCAAACTGGGTATTAGAGGAAATAAATTTAAACGATTATTTGGGAGAAACTATTTTGATAAAATTCCTTTTTTTCTCGGATCCCTTTGTAGAAGCTGATGGATTTTATTTTGATGATCTAAACGTGATTAACTACCTGATTAATCCTACTTCCACCCAGAAATTACCCGTCTCTCTCACGGATTTACGGATTGCTCCCAATCCATTCACTACTGACTTTTCGATAGAACTTAACCTGGCGACTACGGCTAATCAAGTGGAGGTTACCCTGATTAATCCTTTGGGCCAAACCATCCAATCTAAAAATTACGGAACGCTGGCTGCTGGCCGTCACCGCTTTGACTGGAATGGTACTCCGCTGGTTAATGGTATTTATTTTATCCAATATCGAGATGGGGAGGGACAAGAGAAAACGGTGAGACTGGTGAAATAATTTTGAGGTATTGGCTTTGGCTTGGCTCAGCCAACGGTGCGGTCGTTGAATTGTTTAATCCATTGGGGTAGAAACATATCATTAAAACAGGACGACTTCCATGTTGGGCTATTCTCAATTTTCTCTGTATATTACGCCCAGAAAAATTGATAATAAAATATTATGAGTCAAAAGAATAACACCATAGCCATTATAATTATTGCAAGTTTATTTTTCATTTTCGGTTTTGTTACCTGGATAAATGGTGCTTTGATTCCGTTTATGAAAACCATCAACGAGCTGACAGATGCACAATCTTATTTAGTAGCATCTGCTTCTTATATTTCTTTTGTAGTAATGGCATTACCAGCTTCGTATATATTGACTAAAACAGGCTACAAAAAAGGAATGTCGCTAGGCTTA
>Ga0209187_1003445_pt1 | contig 13203 bp, 9 predicted proteins | sample BantaG_FD_187430 | JGI IMG/M metagenome (GOLD analysis project Ga0209187, IMG submission 187430) | Marine algal microbial communities from Bantry Bay, Ireland - BantryBay_4 metaG (SPAdes) (version 2) | ecosystem: Host-associated > Algae > Red algae > Unclassified | place: Bantry Bay, Ireland... | reverse complement strand
CCGCATCTACGGCCGGGTGACTCACCAGTTCATTGCCGATTGTGCTTCCAGCGCCCATGACCAGAGAAAACAGGCCTTTTGGAATATCCTGTTGCTCGATGATTTTTGTTAACGCTACCGCCGATGCCGGTGTGAGATTGGCAGGCTTCCAGATAACGGCATTACCGTAGCAAAGAGCTGGAGCAATTTTCCATGACGCTGTGGCGGTAGGGAAGTTCCATGGGGAGATGATGACGACGACGCCAACGGCTTCGCGACGCACATCGATCTCAACGCCTGCGCGAACGCTATCTGCATTTTCGCCAATTTGTCGCAAGCACTCCGCTGCGTAGTAGGTGAAGAACTGGCCCGCTCTAAAGACCTCGCCACGACCTTCTGCAAGGGGTTTACCTTCTTCGCGGCTCAGTAATTTACCCAGCTCCTCAGCGTTATCGGTGAGCGAATTGCCGATGGCCATCAATACCGACTGACGTCGCTCCAGAGTATAGGACGCCCATTCGATCTGTGCCCGTTGAGCTTGCTGCACGGTGTGCTGAAGCTGATCCTTACTGGCTTGTGAGTAGAGCCCTATGACATCGCTGATGTCTGATGGGCTGCGATTCTCGATAACGCTCTCGCCGCTGACCCAGTTGCCTGCAATCAGGTTGAGGTTCTCATCGGGCATATGTTTTTCCTTGAATTAAGACGATTCGCAGCATGAACTCAGAACACAAGTTTAGTCAAACGAATATTACGGGGCATGTCGCTGACTCAACAGTACAAGCGGTGGGCGGAGGCAATTTATCAGGCTGGCATCACGGTTTCATTGGTGCGTACCTCGAATCTGTCTCGATCATGTCCCAACATCGCCTCTCGGCGGTTGTTTCTGTTTGTTGTGTGGTGTCAAATACGGCGGGTAGCACCCATGTGCAATTGATTGCACGTACAGGCTCATTGACGAGCCGTTCTTATCACGTCCATGGAGGGACTGACATGCTGAAAATGCATGGGCACGGCATTGCCGGGCAAGTGGTACACGTAACGCAGCGCTGTTACAACAAGCAATTCTTCCTGCAAAAAGAAGCTGATCGCCGTCGATGGTTGTACTGGTTGTATCAAGCCAGAAAACGCTATGGTTTACGCGTGCTCAATTACGTCGTCACATCGAATCATGTGCATCTGCTGGTACTCGATCCAGGCAGTGACCTTCTGGATGCCAGCATGCGATTGATTAATACCCGGACCACCAAAGAGTTAAATCGTTATCACAAAAGACGCTGTCCGCTTTGGGAGGCAGATTTTCAGGCCACAGCTATTCAGACAAATGCTCATCTGGCGCGTTGTATGAATTACATAGACATGAATATGGTGCGCGCGGGTGAAGTGAAACACCCCAAGCAGTGGCGCTGCAGCGGTTATTATGAGTCCCTGCATCCGAGTAAGCGTGGCGGCAGACTTGATCATGCCAGCGTTCGCAAGCTTTTGCAGTTTGATTCGACAAAGAGCTTGCAGCTTGCCCGCGATAGCTGGATCACCTCAAAACTGTCTAACGCGGCTCTGGGTCGTGAATCGTACTGGAGCGACAGTATTGCCGTGGGTGATCTTGCCTTTGCTTTGAAGATGAAACGCGCTATGGCCTATACCCAGCCCGGCAGGCGTGCTCAGCGTGAGCCGGGCTGTTTTGCTGTGCGCTAGCCATTACGGGGCGGTTGGCGCTATCTGGCCACACCTGCTGAAATTTGCGGTGCAAACCCCTACTATCGTTGCCTGCAGTGTGTTGTGCTCTCACAGGCTGCCAGCATACGTAAGACAGGCGAGCAACGAGACGCAAACAGCAAATAGTTATGACGGCCCAACCCGGCAGTAAAGCACCAGAGAATGTGATGTCTGCAAAGCAGCTGCATCGGCTGATTGATGACGCTCTGCAGATAGACCAGCCACGTTTGCGCCGCCGGGTGCGGGCTTTGGCTGGCAAAAGTGTCACCGATGAAGGTCTCATCCGGTTCAAGGAGCAGGCAGAACGCTCCGTGCTCAAACGACAGCAACGGCTGAACAACCGGCCAGTGCCACAATATCCGCCGGAATTACCGGTCGTAGAGCAGCGTGAGGAGATACTGGCGGCCATTGTGTCCCATCAGGTGATCATCCTGTGTGGTGAGACAGGATCAGGCAAAACCACTCAGCTACCCAAGATCTGTCTTGAGGCAGGCCGCGGTGTGGCGGGGCTCATCGGCCATACTCAACCACGCAGAATTGCGGCAAGAAGCGTCGCTGCACGTATTGCCTCAGAGCTTAAAACCGAGATCGGTGAGGCGGTCGGATTCAAGATACGGTTTAGCGATCACGTCAGTGAGCGCAGTTACATCAAGCTGATGACCGACGGCATTCTACTGGCTGAAATCCAGAATGATCCCTGGCTGAACCAGTACGACACCCTGATTATTGACGAGGCCCACGAGCGTTCACTGAATATTGATTTCCTGCTGGGCTATCTTAAAACCCTGCTTGCACGACGTAAGGATCTGAAGCTGATCATCACCTCGGCAACGATTGATCCGGAGCGTTTTGCCGAGCATTTCAACGATGCCCCGATCATCAAAGCAGAGGGACGAACCTATCCTGTTGAACTGCGCTATGCACCACCAGAGGCACCTGCGGGGGAGGAAGGCGATTCACTGGATGATATCGATATGCCAACCGCCATCATCAATGCCTGTGAAACACTGCTGGAGGAAAGGCAGCACGACATTCTCGTTTTCCTGAGTGGTGAGCGTGACATTCGGGAATTGGCCGATTTATTGAGCAAGCAGACATCGCATAACCGAAGCTTTCGTGGCGTTGAGATACTCCCACTGTTCTCGCGTCTCTCCAATGCAGAACAAAATCGAATTTTTGCCAAACATAATGCCCCGCGCATTGTACTTGCCACCAATGTGGCAGAGACATCGCTGACCGTACCGGGCATTCGGGCCGTTGTCGATCCTGGCTATGCGCGTCTGTCGCGTTACAGCGTGCGCAGTAAGGTGCAAAGACTACCCATTGAGAAAGTCTCGCAGGCATCAGCCAATCAGCGCATGGGACGGTGCGGACGCGAGGCTCCTGGTGTCTGTATCCGTCTGTACTCTGAGGAGGACTTCATCAACCGTGCCGAGTTTACCGAGCCGGAAATTCTCAGAACCAATCTGGCCGCTGTCATTTTGCAAATGGCTGCCATGAAGCTCGGTCTGATAGAAGATTTCCCGTTTGTCGAATCGCCCGATGGAAAATTTGTCAACGACGGCTATCGCACGCTGCAAGAGCTGGCCGCACTGGATGAGAAACGCCAACTGACGCCTCTGGGCAAGCGGCTGGCCCGCCTGCCCATTGATCCGCGTCTGGGGCGAATGTTGCTGGCTGCGGCTGACGAGGGCTGTGTTAACGATGTGCTCACCATTGTCAGTGCGCTATCTGTCCAGGATCCGCGCGATCGTCCGTTTGACAAGCGTCAGGCAGCGGATGAGCAGCATGCAGAATTTAATCATGAGTCTTCAGATTTCATGGCATGGCTAAATCTGTGGAATTTTGTCACAGTGCAAAAAGAGAATCTGTCCAATTCCCGATTTCGAAAAATGTGTCGGCAACGTTATTTGTCGGCACTGCGCATTATTGAGTGGATCGATGTGCGACGACAACTGGAGCGCTTGTGCAAGGACCTGGATTTGCCGATCAGCAGCACCGAAGCCAAGGAAGAGAATGTACATCGTGCCCTGTTGGCAGGGTTGCTGGCCAATGTGGCCATACGCACAGAGAAAAAAGGCTATCTGGGTACGCGAAACCGGCACCTGAATATCTTTCCGGGTTCCGGCCTGTTCAAGAAGGGGCCGAAGTGGATGATGGCAGGGGAAATTGCGGAGACCAGCAAACTGTATGCGCGTCAGGTGGCCGCTATCCAACCCCAATGGATTGAGGCACTCGCAGAACATCTGCTGCACTACAGCTATCGTGATGCTCACTGGCAGCGAAAGAAGGGTACGGTAGGTGCCTGGGCGCAGTCCACGCTTTACGGTTTAATCATCAACCCAAAGAAAGGTGTGGATTATTCACGTATCAACCCACAGGAATCGCGGCAGATATTCATTCGAGAGGCCCTGGTAAACGGTGAACTCATAACGAAAGGTGAGTTTCATCGTTATAACCAGCAATTGCTGGAAGAGGTCACAACGCTTGAAGAGAAATCGCGGCGCCGAGACATTGTGGTTGATCCTGAAGAGCTGGTACGGTTCTACGATGCATTGATACCTGATGATGTCTGTACCGCTGCAAGCTTTGAGAAGTTCCGCAAAGCCTTCGAGGTCGACAATCCGCGGGTGCTTTATTTTGTTCGTGAGCAGTTGCTAGCCAACGATACGATTGACGTCAGCGCCCGCGACTACCCTGATCAGATTGAAATGCAAGGCATGGTCCTGCCCTTGCGATATCACTTCGCACCGGGCGAGGACGATGACGGGGTTACGCTAATCTGTCCGGTCGAGGTGCTCAATCGCGTGTCGGCTGCGCGATGTGAATGGCTGGTGCCGGGCATGCTGGATGAGAAAATTGCGCTGTTAATTAAATCCCTGCCCAAGGCCTTACGTCGCAACTTTGTACCGGCCCCGGATTTTGCGGCGGCTGCCAGTGCAGCGATGGAGCCTGGTAACGGCTCGTTGCTGGGTGCCCTGTCGCGTGAACTGCATCGGATGACCGGTGTAAAGATTACGCGTGATGATTGGGATGCCAGTGATCTGCCTGTGCATCTGAAAATGCGCATCTGTGTGGTGGGCTCGCAGGGTCAGGAGCTAAAGAGCGGACGAGATCTTGAAGCGCTGCAAGCTGCTTATGTGGGTGAGGTAGAGGAGACGCTACTAAAATTCAGCGACAACAGCATAGAGCGCGATACGGTCACGGACTGGAACTTTGGCGATCTGCCCGAAAGTGTTGATATTGAAAAAAGCGGTATGACCATGCAGGGCTATCCTGCCCTGCAGGCGTCCAGCACAGGTGTGGGTTTAAAGCTGTTTGCTACGCCCACTGCTGCCATGAGCGCCATGCCTGTAGGGCTACGTGCCCTCTACAAGGAGGTATTGAAGGAGGAGGTCAAGTACCTGCAAAGAAAGCTGCCCAATATCAATGTCCTCAGCTTACGCTTTACCCCGTTTGGTAATAAGCAATCGCTCATCGCTGATGTGCTGAATGCTGCCGTTGATGAGACATTCATCCATGGCAACGACTTGCCGCGCACGCGCGATAGCTTCATGAAAATCCTGTCAGACAACCGTTTCCGGCTTGTCACCGTCGCTGGACAGATATGTGACAACCTGGGTCAGGTGTTTGAACAGCACCGTCAGGTAGCCAAGCGCCTGGAGGGTTCTATTTCGTTGAGTTGGATTGAGCCTTCTATGGATATCAAGGATCAGATTGCTTCGCTGATATTTTCAGGGTTCGTAACTGCCAGCGGACTGCCACGCCTTGCCCGTCTGCCTCTTTATTTTCAAGCAATAGATAAACGCCTCGACTCTATCGACAAAGCGCCAGACAAGGATCGGCGGCGGCGCTCAGAATTTTTGCCAGTCTGGGAACGTTTCAAGACGTTGCCTGATAACAAAGATGACGACCCGGATTATCAAGCGGCTTACAGGGACTTGCGCTGGGCATTCGAAGAGCTTCGGATATCATTATTCGCGCAAGATCTGGGCACTGCTGAGAAGGTGTCGATATCACGGCTCGAGAATCGAGTGCAGGATTTGTCGAAGTGGATGCCAAAACTTTGACATACAAGTGCGAGATTTTCTTGCCAGTGCCCAAATCACGTCTAGACTCATCTCATACTAATTGAGTGGTGTCGGGGTGACGCATGAAAAAGCTTGCTGCAGCATTGGTGCTGTTGGCCGCGCCGTTGGGCGCATCCGCTGGTGGTCTGGATCTGTCTCTGAGCAACGAGGCCGCCAATCTGGTGTACCTGTTCAATAATGATCCGCTGAACCGCGAAAAACTTCCAACACGTGACGGAGGTTCGGAATTGGCGTTGGGTGTTTTTGTCAACGAGGCTGGGGACAATCTCTTGCACACGACTCTACTGGCACGAGGCTATCGCCAGTCGTCCAGCTCTCAGTATCAGATCAGTGCCGGTATGCGTCTAATAGGCGGTGACGTTGGTATCTATGACGAAGACGGTGGCGATATTGTCGGCGATGAATCTGTAGGCGCACTGGCCTTGGGGTTTCAAGCGGGTTTACTGGTGCAGCCCGGAATCTACAACCCGGTGGACATCACATTCGAAGGGTTCTACGCTCCGAGTATTACAAGCTTTGGCGATGCAGAACGCTATGGTGAGGTTGCCGTTCGTTTGCAGATAGAAGTCATGACGCGTGCCCGGGCCTATATTGGATATCGGCGTATTCGTTTTGATACCAACGATTTCGACAATGTATCTTTGGACCGAAGTGCACACTTTGGTTTAAGCCTATCGTTCTGATAATTGACAACTCACAATGAGTCCGTTTTGCCATAAGCTTTTCAGGGCAAGGTAGACGGTCACCACATCTCGCTCATGACCGACCACATCAATCAGCTGCGTGACATCATGCGCAAGCTCCGTGATCCTGAAACGGGCTGTGCGTGGGATATCAAGCAGGACTTCGCCAGCATTGCAGCCTTTACGCTTGAAGAGGCCTACGAGGTGGTTGATGCCATTGAACGTAATGACTTCGACGATCTGAAAGACGAGTTGGGTGATTTACTGTTGCAGGTGGTGTTTCATGCGCAGATGGCCAGTGAGCGGCAGCTCTTCGATTTCGACGACGTGGCGCAGGCAATTAGCGACAAAATGCTGAGGCGGCATCCGCATGTGTTTAGCGATGTCACCTTCGCCTCTGAAGCGGAACTTAAAGCTTCATGGGAGTTGATTAAATCCGAAGAGCGTCGATTGAAAATCGCTGGCAAAGGCGACGCCCTTCAGAAGGAAGAAACAGGCCTGTCTGAACATGCATCAGCCCTTGATGGTGTTGCCGCTAATCTGCCAGCGCTTAAGCGTGCGGATAAAGTGCAAATCCGTGCTGCGCGAGCAGGATTTGACTGGCCAGAGATTGCGCCGGTGTGGGACAAGCTTGCCGAGGAAATTGCCGAGGTGCGTGAAGCTATCGATGCCAGGAACAAAGAAGCTGTGGTAGATGAAATAGGGGACCTGTTGTTCACCGTTGTTAATCTGGCCAGGCATGTAGACATCGATTCTGAGTCTGCACTGCGTCAGGCTACTGCCAAATTCGAAATGCGTTTCAGGCTTGTTGAGAACTTCGCATTGTTAGAAAACAGGAGCCTTGCAGATTTGAGCTTGATTGAACTGGACGTGTTATGGAATAGAGCCAAGGATGTCTAGCGAGTAGAACACCTACAGTAACGGCATTGCGGGTTAACACCGCAAACATTACCATCAAACCTACTCGCATTATATCTTTGCAATGTTGTTCACTACATTGCACAGCGCTGCGGTTTTACGTGCGCCTCTTACTGTTATCTACTAACTCTTGTCTGGTACTATATTTGCCCGAAGCGGAGTGATTCCATGGAGTGGTGGATACGTAATATGTTGTTAGTTTGTAATTACATTTTTGTCCGATTTGTTTTCGTCCAAAGTATTGAGCTGTTTGTCGGACGTCAAAAGCATGATTGATTATCTTATTAAGCAAATCACTCGTTATCCTGTCAAAGGACTGGGAGCAGAATATCTGGAATATGCTGATATGACGCCCGGCAGGGGTATTGCCAATGATCGCCGCTTTGCCATTGCACATGCTGATAGCAAATTTGATGAGCTTAAGCCTGAGTGGGTACCTCGAGGCAATTTCCTGGTAGTCGCGCGCAGTCCTGCGTTGGCCTCACTAGAGTGTGCATATATCGATGAAGGGAGCACACTGGTCATCGACGGTAGAGAAAAGGGATTACTTCGTATTCCTTTGAATACCTTTGGAAGTGAAGAAATGTTGACCGTTTTGTTTTCCAGTCTCTGTGAAAGCCCGCAGCCTAAGCCTTATAAACTGGTGTCCATCGGTAAGGCCACAAGTCTCACCGATTCTCCCACCGAAACTGTATCGATCATGAATACGGCATCACTGATTGACTTTCAGAACCGTCTAGGCGTCACGCTTGATCGTCGGCGCTTTCGAGGTAATTTCTGGTTTAATGGGGTAGAAGCCTGGGAAGAAAATGCGTGGGTGGGTAAGGAGATCTCTATAGGCTCTATACGTTTGAAAATAACGGAAACCATTTGCCGATGTGCCGCTATAGAGGCAAATCCTGCAACCGGTCGGCGTGACGTACAAGCTCTACAATCACTGAAGAGACACTATAACCATACGGTTTTTGGGGTTCTTGCGCAGATTGAAGTCGGTGGTCGAATCTCCAGGGACGACACGCTGGTATTGCCTTCTTAAGGTCTTAAGGTAGGGCTCGTGAAACTATACCCTATACATTTCACGAACCCTTAAGCAGTCAATTGGATGCCATTAAGCTGATATCCCAGAATGCAGCTTCTATTTTATTACCGTCCGGATCAAGTACAAAACATCCGTAGTAAGGTTCACCATAATGCGGACGAGGTCCTGGTAAGCCGTGGTCTGTACCGCCATGTTTTAAGGCAGTTTCGTGAAAGCGATGGACGCTCTGTTTGTCATCGGCGATGAAGCCGACATGTACACCGTTACCTACCTGAGCAGGCTTTTGATTTTCGGGTAACTGTATCCAGAATTCCGGGAATTGTTTGCCGTATGCCACGGCTACCATTCCTGCCTCGTCAAGTTTGATCTCTTCTTGACGGGTAGCCCCCACTGTCGCCATGACCGCATCGTAAAACGATAGAGCGCGAGGCATATCGCAGGTACCTAGAGAGACGTGTGAAACGATGCTGGGGTTGTTATCTGACATGAAGTTGGCCTCGGCTAAGTCGTCGTTAGGTTGAGTAGATACCCGTGACTACATAGGATGGCTGCTGTCAGAAGGGCAATCTAAGCAATACCAAGCGTAACTCTGCAGATGGAATTATTCAACAGTGCAAGGCCATTAACCTGATATCAGGAACCTTGCGCAGTCCATTCATCGTTATCCCCACTCGCAGAATAATTAGGTTTTTCGCTTAACAACGTACCAGCCTTTCGAAGTGCATCCAGGAGTGCATCGTCGTTTTTGTATATGTCTGGCCTTATCTGCAACTTGCTGTTTTCATCTACCCAGGTAGTCAAATAAAGCAGATGGGTAGGCAATGGCTCCCGCAGGCGGACATGATGAGTACGCTTTGACCTTAGCGTCCTGTCTATTTTTCGTTGACTATAGCCATCATCGCTCATGAGCTTTTGGGCGAATGCATCAGGATCTGCAAGCCTGATGCAGCCATGGCTATATGCACGGTCATTGAGTGTAAAGTGCTTCTTTGCTTGTGTATCGTGCAAATAAATGGCGTACTGATTCGGCATCATGAATTTCATTCGCCCCAGGGCATTATTAGGGCCGGGCTGCTGTTGCAAGATATAGGGAAAGCTTGCAGCGTTGAAGTCCTTACGCGTCACGGACGATGTGGGTACCCTGACAAGCCGGTTATTAACACGTTTTAGAAAAGCAAAGTTTCGTGAAGCCAGATATCCAGGTCTTCTACGCTCTTTCGGAATTAATTCCTTATTGGAGATTTTCGCAGGAACCGTCCAGGTAGGATTAAATTCGATATAGCTCATATTGCGTGTAAAAGACGGTGTCTGATGCTTGTACTTGCCGACAACCGCTACCATTGACAATGTCGTTGCGCCATTTTCAATAACCTTGACGCGATAGTCCGGAATATTGATAAATACATGGCGCTCTCCCAAATCACGTGGCATCCAACGCCACCGCTCAAGGCTTAGCGACACAGCCTCTATGTCCTGTTCAACCGTTCTATTGAGTTGCGCACGAGTCCTTGAGTCAGCAAAGCTGCTGGCTATCAGGCCATGGCGGGTCTGGAATGCCCGTAACGCTCTTAACAACTGTGCATCAGGATCAGACGCCAAATAGGCCTCCATCGTTAGATCGCCTGTTTCAAGCAGGCGTTCGCGGATGGTTTGTTTGTCGGCAGCTTCTGAGATCAGCTGTGCATCGTTGTCACTGGCAACCGTAGTTCGCTGCACTTGTGTCGACTGCTCTGTCAGAAGATTACGCATGGTAGTTTTCAGTCCCGCGTAATAGGGGTGAGAGGGCATGACTTGACGCAACGCCTCTGCAACGCTGAGTTCTGCGTTACTAATGGATACCAAAAGATTAAAGGCGTTAATACGAGGCGCATCGCGGTAATACCGGCGTTGTATTTTCCGCCCATTCACCACGCCTTGGCCAAGATGTTCGCTCAGCTTGATGAAGTTCGTATCCAGCAATTCATTGATTTTGTAGCGCAAATCTCGCAAGCTCAGAGCGTTGGCATCTTGTCGATCTGCTGATAACAACTTCTCATCCAGCTCTGACAAGGTGTCTACGGTTTCAAGAATACTGGAGAGCTGATAGGTCTCAGGATTTAACCCATGTATCCGCGCATCTTGTATTGTTCTGATAAGCACCTGAGCATTGTGAGAGATGCCATCAGCAGTCAGCCAGGCTCCAAGTTGTTTAATCTGGGAGGCTTGCTCGGCACTGAGCTCTGTCGATAGATCAATATTCAGACTGATGGCATGCGCAGCCCCCATCGGCGGTGTTCGCATGCTCTGCGTATCGCTGTTTACACCGGGATGCTTGTAGAACAGAAAAACTCCCTCAGTCTCATGTGCACTCAGAATCGGACTCAAGCTCATCATAAGCAGAAATCCAACGAGCAATGTGACAACGGGGTGGTGAGCCATGATCAATATCTACGTCCAGGCAGAAGAGCAGAGGGCTGAAGCCTGTTTCTTCGAGAAAAATGATCCGTAACTTTTCCTGCCAGCCTGAAAGAGTGAGCGACAATATTTGTGTTTGCTTAAGAGATAATTAGCGGTTTTGTGCTCAAGTTATGAAGAAGTGGTGGGCGTGCAGAAGTAATTGTTTGAACCAGATCCCGGTGGTTCACCACGCTGGAATTTTCAAATTGCCTGCATGACGGATCACTAGCCTGAAATCGTGACGGGTTTGTCAAATCGATTGCGAGCAAATAATATCAGTAGAATGACCGGCAAGGTCAATAGTGTTGTCATGATGAAAAAATTGGTATAGCCCATTGACTCTACATAACTGCCGGAATAACCGCCCAGCACTTTGGGGAACAATGTCATCAGGGAACTGAAAATTGCATATTGAACGGCTGTAAAGGATACGTTGGTCAGGCTGGACAGAAAGGCAATGAACGCAGCACTGGCAAGACCAGCCGAAAGATTATCGGCTCCTATGACTATAAACAGCAGGTTGATATTACCGGAGCCTTCTACCAGCTCTGCGCCACCTGCACTATTGGCCAGCAGTATAAACAGTAGGTTGGTACCGGCCGACAAAACTGCACCAAGCAAAAGAATGCGCATGACGCCAAAACGTACGGCAAAGAGTCCGCCCAGAAAACCGCCGATTATTGTCATCCACAGTCCGAATACCTTCGAAACATTGGCGATTTGTACTTTGGAGAACCCCATGTCCTGATAAAAGACATTAGCGATTACACCAAGAACAATATCAGAGACACGATAGAAGCCTACCAGCAATAAAAGAAGCACAGCCAGACTTACGCCGTAGCGGCTGAAGAAGTCCTTGATTGGCTCCATGTAGGCTGCGCGGACCATTGTGCCGTTAACCGCCTTAGTCTTATTCAATAACTGCACTATGAAAAGGACAACTGCTACCGCCGCGCCCAGGCGAACGGTAGAAACAATCAGACCTGCCAGATGCCGATTGTTGAAGAGCTCTGTTAAGGATGTACGCGCAGCTGATACCACGTCACTGCTGATTCGAAACACCATGATAAAGGCAATGACTGAAACCAGAAAAGCGAGAAAGAAGCGTACTTGATCCTCAACACGGTACGTTGCTTCCGTATGGTTTCGTTGATCTGGTTCGCGGATAACAAGCGTTGTTGCGATGCCAACCAGCATCACTGCGGCCATTGCCAGATATGTGTTGCGCCATGCTTCGTAATTGTATATATCCTTGGTCGATCCAAAGTACTGTGCCAAATACAAAGCTCCTGCTCCGGCAACTATCATGCCTGTGCGGTATCCGGCAATGTAGGTTGATGACATTAACGCCTGCAGTTCGTCACCAGCGGAATCAATCCGATAAGCATCTATAACAATATCTTGTGTTGCTGAGGAGAATCCCAGCGCCACTGCTGCAAAAGCCATGATCGTAAGGCTGCTGACGCCTGCCCCCGGATCTGTGAGCGCCATCCAGAACAGTGCCGCAATGACCGACAACTGTGACAAAAGCAGCCAGCCCCGTCGCCTGCCAAGCCATTTTGTCATTACAGGCAAAGGTAGTCGATCTACCAGTGGCGCCCAGACGAACTTGAAGGAATACCCCAGTGCAGCCCAACTGAAAAAAGTTACAGCAGATTTTTCCACACCGGCTTCAGTGAGCCATAAACTCAAGGACGAGAAGATCAGCAAGATAGGAATACCGGCTGAGAAGCCAAGAAACAGCATGGTGACAACCCGTGGGTGTGAAAATGATTTCAGGGTGTCAATCCAGCTTTGAGTTGTGACAGGCGTTGCCGTTAACGTGTCAGTACTGGCCGGATCTGCAGTCGTCATTGCCATCTCAGTATAGTGAGGATTACGTGCATTATACTCGCGATTGTTGACGCGGGAAGCTAACTTGCCGGCTGTTTCGAGCTAGTGCGCAGGGTAGACAGCGATATAGCCTGTCAAACACCGTGGACAAAACCCGATAATGTTTATCAGGATACCTCCTGATTTTCATCTCGTATGACATGCTGAAGTATACGCCAGATGAGGATTTTGAAGGAGCGGGCAGCTTCGACCATGTCGTTGAAAAGCCCTTCCTGTGGGCCACGCCCTTCGTGGTATTCAATAATATGTTTGACTTGACGATACTATAAAATCAGGCCGTGTCTTGCAGCCAGGCAATCACTTGCTCCGCATTTTCACTTGGCGGAAAAACAGGATAGAAAACCTTTATTATTCTGGATTGTTCCGCGATGAACGTAATTCGCTTATACAGTTCCATACCGTCAGCTGTGAAAGTGGGTAGATTGAGTGTCGATTTCAGTGAGAGGTT